>Ga0068858_100000231_pt1 | contig 60174 bp, 55 predicted proteins | sample KBSSwiS12_FD_66589 | JGI IMG/M metagenome (GOLD analysis project Ga0068858, IMG submission 66589) | Switchgrass rhizosphere microbial communities from Kellogg Biological Station, Michigan, USA - KBS Switchgrass S1-2 | ecosystem: Host-associated > Plants > Roots > Rhizosphere > Soil ...
CCGCCCCTGAGATAGATCTATGTGTTGCCAACCAGGCAACCGGCGCGGCTTTCCAGCTTCCGAAACCGATCGACGTCGTCGCTACTCAATGACGTCGTCGCTACTCAATAGGGATGCAACCGAGATGGAACCGTGTAAGATCCGGGGCATTACCCAATGCCTTCCCTCAGCACAGGGGCTGGAAGTCAAGCAAGTTCTCTCCACTTCCAGTCGAGGGACAAGAATGTTCTTGACCTCTTATAGATCAGGCGTTTACACGAGCAACGCTGCCTCGTTTCGGGTTCAAAAGTGTTCGAGCGTATGCTCACAAACCCCTGAAACTATCGGGCCGATTTTAACTACCCCGGTTGACGTTCTTCTCACCGCAAAACCGAAGCGTTTGTGTACTTTCAACCCTCAGAGGTCTAGACTTGTGCCCATCCAGTTAGCATGGAAGGAGGGAATATGGCAACCGCAAGAATGCCGCAACCACCCATCGATGATCCAGTGGAGGTTGATTCTAGGCACTACAAGGTTGAGTTCGAGAACGAGCGTGTCCGCGTGCTGCGCGTTAAGTATGGGCCAAGAGAGAAATCGGTAATGCATAGCCATCCAGAAACCATTTCCGTCTTCTTAACCGACGCCCATGCCAAGTTCACCTACCCGGACGGGAAAACGGAAGACATAAACGCGAATGCCGGTACCGTGCAGCATATGGATGCGTTTACCCACCTACCTGAAACCGTCAGCAGTACGCCATTAGAAGTGATCCTAGTCGAGTTGAAACGCTAGGTTCGAACGGTTCGTTGATCCACGTGAGAGCGGGCTTTCGCTCCCGCTCTCATTCTCCGATGGTATTCAAAAGGTAAGGTAGTCAGGTGAAGGAGCATTCGCCGGCTACGATGCGGAAGCTCAGTTGTGAGAACGTGCTTGTTTTTCTAGCGAATAAAGTGACATGGCATAAACGGGTATGAATGGATATCTTTTTCCATGCTGGGTAAAAATGGATATTCCACTCACGATGTCAAGAACATCACAATCACCGCTGAAATCTTGAAGCTCATCGCAGCCGCCAGAGCTGCTAGCTTTTGATTTCATGCAAAGTGGACGACTTCCCATTCGGAAGAAGAGCACCAGTACGAGCCAGCGACTCAAGCAGTCCGAACTTAACAGGTCGTGGATATTTTTGAACATACAAGAGAAGCTTCTCTCGATCTAGCTTGCGGAAGTCGAACTCGTCGGTGATGGGCTCAGCTCCCCGCTTTCGCTCCAGGTAAAACCAGTCCAACGGTGCCTTCTCCGGTTCCGCAACGTTGTACGTCCCATAGAGGGTTCGACGTCTCGCATTCTGTCAATAAACCTAATTATCTAAGTACGATAGACCAACAGGGTTTTGAGTCCGTTTGCGTCTACCAGTTCGCCATCCCGGCCCGGGATGTCCCTGCTGAATACGGTGCGAATGCCAGTTTATCGCACAAATCTTGATACAATGACAGTAGCCCAGGTGGCCGTTTCCTGGGGCAGTAGACATCCTCACACGGCAGGACCACCAAAGGAATAAGCCTACATGAAAGCACTCGTCAAAAGCCGGGCCGAAAAAGGCCTGTGGCTCGAAGATGTTCCCACCCCTCAAATCGGTATCAACGACGTTCTAGTTCGCGTACTCAAAACTGGAATTTGCGGCACAGACGTTCACATCTATGATTGGGACGACTGGGCCAAATCAACCATCAAAGTTCCGTTGGTCATCGGCCACGAATTCGTCGGCGAAATTGTAAAAGTCGGCTCCAACGTGGCCGATTTTCACCCCGGAGAGATCGTCAGCGGAGAAGGCCACGTCGTCTGCGGACGCTGCCGCAACTGCCTGGCAGGCCGTCGTCATCTCTGCGCTGAAACCCAAGGTGTTGGAGTTAATCGCCCCGGTGCATTTGCCGAATACATCGCGCTTCCCATGACCAACATATGGCGTCATCACCCCGGCATTGATCTGGAGGTTGGTGCCATTTTCGATCCTTTCGGCAACGCGGTCCACACCGGATTGTCCTTCCCTGTTCTCGGCGAAGATGTGTTGATCACCGGGGCAGGCGCAATCGGAATCATGGCCGCGGCTGTAGTGCGACATGCAGGCGCGCGTCACGTCGTCATCACGGACTTAAATCCTTATCGTCTGCAGTTAGCTGAAAAAGTTGGAGTCACTCTCGCGGTGAATCCGAAAGAAATATCTCTGCCCAACGTGCAGAAAAAGCTAGGCATGCATGAAGGCTTCGACGTTGGCCTTGAGATGTCAGGCTCCCCGGTCGCATTCCGCGACATGCTGGCCAACATGAGTCACGGCGCGAAAATTGCCATGCTCGGTATTCCGTCGACAGAGATGTCGATTGACTGGCACAAAGTGATCTTCAACATGCTCACCATCAAAGGCATCTACGGTCGCGAAATGTATGAGACCTGGTACAAGATGTCGGTCATGCTCGAATCAGGCCTCGATATTTCCGGCGTGATCACGCACCGCTTTTCCTGGTGTGATTACGAAAAAGGTTTCGATGCCATGCGCTCCGGACAATGCGGCAAAGTGATTCTTGACTGGTCGGATGTGAAGTGAAATAACATCTGCATGCCCGAGCCGTACGATCAGAACAAGAATTTATCTACCGACAAGAAGCTGGAAGCGCCCATGCCGGGCGTCGCGAATCCTTCCAGCTTCTGTCCCAACTGTTCTTCCCAGCTGAAAGATAATCGCTGCAAGCTCAGTTGCCCGAAATGCGGCTTCTATCTGAGTTGTTCAGATTTTTACTGAGGCGCGGCTGACACTCAGACGCCTCTCCATCTACAATAGCTGCGCCGACATTCAATCTTAATCAGGAGATTTCCCATGCAACGCAAAGCAAGTGCAATTTGGAAGGGCGGACTCAAGGACGGCAAAGGTTCCGTCTCTTCGGCCAGCACAGTTTTGAACAACACGCCTTACTCGTTTGCCACAAGATTTGAAAACACTCCCGGTACCAACCCGGAAGAGTTGATCGCCGCTGCACATGCAGCATGCTTCTCGATGGCGCTGTCAGCGCAGCTCGGCACGGCGAATTTGACGCCTTCGAGTATTGAAACCTCAGCGACCTTAACCATGGAAAAGTTGGACGCAGGCTGGACCATCACTGCGGTTCATCTTGATGTGGTAGGAAAAGTTCCGGGTGCAGACAACGCTAAGTTTCAAGAACTAGCAGGAAACGCCAAATCCGGTTGCCCAGTTTCCAAGGTGCTCAATGCCAAAATCACCATGGATGCAAAGCTGGAAAGCTAGATAGCTTGAGAAAAACATGTGGGGACAGCCGCCTCGGCTGTCCCGCAGGCTTCAGCTTGTGGTCACTTCCTCAACTACCGGCAGCTTGGCTTCCTTCCAAGCATCAAACCCGCCAGTGATGTTCATCACATTCTGAAAACCAGCGCGCTGTAGCAAGCTACAGGCAATGATGCTGCGATAACCGCCCTTACAGTGCACACCCAAGGGAACGCTGGGATCGATCTCGGGAGGAGAAATTCGGAAGTTGTCCAGCGGCCACCATCCGGCGTCGGCAATGTGTCCCGCCTGCCACTCAGGTTCCCGGCGAACATCCAAGACCTGAACTGTGCCAGCGTCCAGCTTTTTTTGCAGATCCTGCACAGAAATCTCAGGCAACTGAGCCAGTTCGAAACCGGCCTTCTTCCATCCTTCTATGCCATCTTTCAAATATCCCCGCTCGGCTTCAAGCCCAATGCGTGCCAGACGCATGCGCGCTTCGGAGAGTTGCTCCGGCGTGTCTGCGATCAACACAGGCCGCAAATTTAGTCCAAGAATCGCTCCAGCCCAGGAAGCAAACTGTCCTGAGAGGGCAATGTTGATTGAACCCGGTACGTGAGCTTTCGAAAATTGATCTCCAGGGCGGACATCGAGGGCGGTCACTCCTTCATCGAGCAAGCATTTCAATTCCTGCGGAGAGACAGCCTGCAACTCGCTTAACTCACCAAGCGCCGGAGCACCTTCACGGTTAATCTCCGCATCCTGAGCGAAATATTCCGGCCGCGCTGGAAGATTGGCGGTCAGCTGACGGACAAATTCATCGCGGCTTTTGATCTGCAACGCGTAATTTGTCAGCCGCTCCGTGCCAATTGTGGATGAACGCTCAGCCCGCATATTGCGTCCACAGAGCGAACCAGCCCCGTGCGCCGGATAAACCAAAACGTTGTCGGGAAGCTTGAGCACTTTGTTGTGAAGGCTGTCGTACAACATACCTGCCAACTGCTGCGCGGTATGAGTCTTCGATAGATCGGGGCGTCCCACATCGCCGAGAAACAACGTGTCACCGGTCAGCACCGCCCAAGGCTCAGCCGATTTCTCGTCGTCATAAACCACCAGACAAACACTCTCTGGCGTATGCCCGGGCGTCTCCAGCGCAGAAATGCGCATCTTGCCAACACGAAGTTCGAAGCCATCTTGAATATCGATATGCGGAAAGCGCGCACCCGCCTGAGCCCCCATATAGATCGTCGCTCCTGTGCGCTCGGCCAATTCCCTGTGCCCGGAAACAAAATCAGCGTGGAGGTGCGTTTCAAACACGTGGCGAATCTTCAGCCCGTGCTCTTCGGCAGCTGTGAGGTAGAGATCGACGTCGCGCTGCGGATCCACCACAATCGCTTCGCCCTCAGAACCCAGCATGTACGAGGCGTGGGCTAAACAACCCAGAAAAAATTGCTCGAAGTACATAAGCGTGCCCTCTCTGAGCCAGTCTAATTTTACCTCGTCCGCATTTGAAGCGATTCACGCTCCACGATAGAATAGTCAAAGCAGTTCTTCCTGATCGGCGGGCTTCGGCCCGCCGCACTGTTGTAATTGCCATCGTGGCGGAATTGGCAGACGCGCATGGTTCAGGTCCATGTACCCGCAAGGGTGTGGGGGTTCGAGTCCCTTCGATGGCACCAAATGATGTTTCCTAAGCAAACCCCCGAATCGCTAATTGCAACCAAACAGAGTGCTGTCTTTTTCGTACAAGCTTGCTCTGATCGTTGTCTTTGGTTTGCTTCCACTCGCTGCTGAGACGAATCCTGCAACTCCAGACTCACCGGGCTATACCGCCATGACGGCACAGCAACGTCTGGAATGGTTTTCAAGGAGCACGGCGGGCCCGCAGAGCTTGACCTCAGGACTTTTCACTGCAGCCCTTGGAACGGGACTTAATACCCCGAGAGAATACGGCCCTCACTGGGACGGCTTTGGCCAGCGCAATGGAATTCGTTTCTCCGGAATCGCCACTAGCAATGCAATGGAAGCCGGGCTGGGCACCTTTTGGGGAGAAGACCCGAGATACTATCCAACCAAGGGCTTGAGCGTGAAACAGCGGATCGGGAACGTGGTGAAAACAACATTCACTGCTCCGCGTCCAAATGGCCACTATGCCCCTGCTTATGCGCGATTTATTGCGATCCCCGGCAGCAATTTTCTTTCTAACACTTGGCGCGCCGATAGCGAAGCGGACGCGCAACATGCTGCCATGCGTACGCTTTACGGATTTCTCGGCCACATGGGGAGCAATGCCTTCCAGGAATTCTGGCCGGATGTTCAAAAGCACATCTTTCACCGGAAGTAGCTGCCGCCTCATTCCCGTATAATCAATAGATTGCGTTGGTCTCCGGAAACCCCTGAGCAGCCATGCCCACAAAACTTGAGGAAATCGTCGCCACTACACGCCGCCGAGTTGCCAATTCCCGGCGCACGGCCGACCTGCGCGACCTGGAAAAACGCGCGCAAGAACGGACTCCTCGCGGTTTTCGCAAAGCTTTAGAAACGAACGGGCGTAACGGAATCGCAATCATCGCGGAACTGAAAAAGGCCTCGCCATCAAAGGGACTGATCCGTGCTGACTTTAATCCAGAAAGCCTCGCAAGCGATCTGGCATCGGCTGGTGCAACTGCCCTATCCGTCCTGACTGACGAAGAATACTTTCAGGGTTCGCTGGAAAACCTGCGTATCGCGTCCAACGCCACGAAAATTCCTTGCCTGCGGAAAGACTTCATGGTGGATGAATTCCAGTTACTGGAAGCCTGCGCTTATCACGCCGACGCGATCCTGCTGATCGTTGCCGCTGTATCGCAGACGGAATTGGTTGGTCTGACCATGCTAGGTCGTGAATACGGGCTCGACGTGTTATGTGAAGTGCATGACGCGACTGAGCTGGATCGGGCCATCAACGCCGGCTGCAACCTGATCGGGGTCAACAGCCGTAACCTGCACACTTTTAACGTGGATCTGAGCACCGCCTTCGAACTGGCCGAACGCATGCCAAAAAATGTAATCAGCGTCGCCGAGAGCGGCATCCACTCGGGAGCAGAGATTGCAAAATTACACTCAGCCGGTTTTCAGGCATTCCTGATCGGGGAGTCCCTAATGAAGGCAGAGTCGCCGGGAAATGCGTTGCGCACATTAATCGCCGAAGCATCTCCGGCCACTACACACTGAGAACCGGACTGATATTTCATTCCCATGACCTGGATCAAAATCTGCGGCATAACAAATCTTGAAGACGCACAAGCTTCAGCCGATGCTGGAGCCAATGCCGTGGGATTTGTGTTCTACGAAAAAAGCCCGCGCAACGTCGATCCGGCAACGGTGAAGAGCATCACCGCGAAATTGCCTCTCCGATTGGAAAAAGTTGGCGTATTCGTTCACGGGGCTAACCCGGGCATGGAAAAAATCGCGCAACAGGTCGGCCTGACGGCAGTTCAGGTCCACGCCGATCCCTCGCTGAATGGCCATCCGCCAGAACCGCAACTGCCGCCTCAATTCAAGCGCTACCTGGCATTGCCCGGGAAACTGTTCTTCGGAAAAAAGGGCGATGGTTTGCGGTGGTTTCTGCCCCGTGGGAAACGCACCGATGCGATTTTTTTGGATTCCAGTACAGAGCAACTCCCGGGCGGCACCGGCGAAGTTTTCGATTGGAAACAAGCCGCTCCGACAGTTGGGCTGATTGGCAGAATGATCCCTATCGTGGTCGCCGGTGGTTTGAACCCAGAAAATGTAACCGAGGCGATATACACGCTTTCTCCCTGGGGAGTCGACGTGTCTTCCGGTGTAGAGGCGTCACCCGGCAAGAAAGACCCGGAAAAAGTTCGCGCATTCATCCAGGCAGTGCGTAATATCGAGAACAATTAGTTATGGCGACGGCACCGGTCCAAAGAAAAAAAGATGCAGCAGTCCCCGGCCGCTTCGGCCCTTGGGGCGGGCGCTATGTACCAGAAACCTTGATGGCTGCACTCGAAGAGATCGAGCGCGAATATGAAAAGGCCAAGCGGGACCCAAAGTTCAAACATAGATTCGAAGAGTTGCTGCGGACCTACGCGGGCCGCCCCACGCCACTGTTTTACGCACAGCGCCTCACCAAAAAACTCGGCGGAGCCAAAATCTACCTCAAGCGCGAAGACCTGCTTCACACCGGCGCGCACAAGATCAACAACTGCATCGGCCAGGCGCTGCTAGTCGAGCGCATGGGCAAACATCGCGTAATCGCGGAAACCGGCGCCGGCCAGCATGGAGTCGCCACGGCCACCGTCTGCGCCCTCATGGGATTCGAGTGCGTCGTCTATATGGGCACCGAAGATATGCGCCGCCAGGAACTGAACGTCTTCCGCATGCGTCTGCTGGGAGCGGAGGTCCGCGGAGTGGATTCCGGCTCACGCACGCTGAAAGATGCCATCAACGAAGCCATGCGCGACTGGGTCACCAATGTCCGCACCACGCACTATCTTCTCGGTAGCGTGCTGGGTGCGCATCCGTACCCGACCATGGTTCGCGACTTCCACAAAGTCATCGGACGCGAAGCCCGTGCACAAATTCTCAAAGCCGAAGGCAGGCTGCCGACCGCAATCGTCGCCTGCGTAGGCGGGGGCTCGAACGCCATCGGCGCATTCCATGAATTCATAAAAGACAAAAAAGTTCGCCTGATTGGAGTCGAAGCCGGAGGCCGAGGCGAAAAACTCGGTGACCACGCCGCGCGCTTCAGCGGCGGCCTGCCGGGAGTTTTACAGGGCACCTATTCGTACGTTTTGCAGGATGCTGCTGGGCAGATCGCTCTAACGCATTCGGTGTCGGCCGGGCTGGATTATCCATCGATCGGTCCTGAGCACGCATGGCTCAAAGACCAGAAACGAGCCGAGTACGTCTCGGCCTCAGACGGGGAAGCATTGGAGGCAACCACGACGCTGGCACGAACGGAAGGAATTATTCCGGCGCTCGAATCAGCTCACGCCGTAGCCGAAGCCATCAAGCGCGCACCGACGATGAAGAAATCCGAGATCATGATCGTCAACATCTCCGGGCGCGGCGATAAAGATATTGGGATCATGCGGGAAAACTTGAAATTAGACAGCTAACCTTTGTCATTCCGACAAGGAGCGCAGCGACGACGAGGAATCTGCTATTTGCCGACGTGGTTCGTGAAGCTGTCCAGAAAAGCAGATTCCTCGCGCGATAACCTGCGCTCGGAATGACAATAAAATTAAATGCCAATAAACTTCGAACGAAAACCTTCCTTGGTCGCCTACGTCACCTGCGGTGACCCCGACCTCGCCACCACGCGCGAAATCATTCTTGCGGCGATCAAAGCTGGGGCAAGCACGATCGAACTAGGTGTCCCCTTTAGCGATCCAGTAGCCGACGGTCCCGTGATCCAGAGGGCCAGCGAGCGCGCCCTGAAACACAACACATCCCTAGAGCAAGTGCTAAAACTAGCCTCAGAAATCCGCGAACACTCGCAATCGACAGGCTTGGTCATCTTCACGTACCTGAATCCCATTCTCCGCATGGGTATGGAAAAATTCTGCAAAGTCGCACGCCTCGCCGGAATCGACGGCATTCTGGCCACAGATCTCCCGGTCGAAGAATCAGCCGACTACCTCCGCGCAGCGAAAGCGAACGACCTAGCCACCATCTTCTTAACCGCCCCAACCAGTACCGACCAGCGCCTCAAGATGATTGGCGAAGCCTCCACCGGTTTTGTGTACGCCGTCTCCCGCACTGGGGTGACCGGAGCGCGTAAACAAATGTCCACCGACGCCCAGGATCTGGTTCGCCGCATCCGCAAATTCACCAAAAAACCGGTCGCCGTGGGCTTCGGCATCTCCACGCCCGAGCAATTCCGGGCTGTCGGACGCTACGCCGACGCCTGCGTCATCGGCAGCGCCATCGTAGAAATCATTGAGCGGAATCCGGGCAAAGAAGCCGCATCTGTGGCACAATTTATAGCGCAGCTCACAGCGGCCAGCCCTCAGCCCGCAGTCTCCAAGCCGTAATTCAGGCCTTGACCCGGCATTCAAGGGCGGAGTTGTAACTACGCGCAGCAGTTGCAGAAATTTTTATTGGCAGATCGCAGAAGCTATGGATATCGCCGATTGGCGCAAGAAAATTGATGAGCTCGACCGCAAATTGGTCGAGTTGCTGAGTGAGCGGGCAGAGGCCGCGCACGAGATAGGCAAGTTGAAGAAGAACGTCCACATGCCCATCTATGAACCGGATCGCGAGCGCAACGTGTTTGAGAATGTGCAGAAGGCGAATAAAGGCCCTCTGCCGGACCGCGAGTTGCTGAGGATTTACGAGCGCGTAATGGACGTAATGCGTCAGATTCAGAAAGAAGAAATTGCTCCACAGATGCCGGTCGAAGGCGCTACCGGAGATACAGAGCTGGATAACGAAGTCAATGATTGAGGAGCTATCTCTGGCTTCCTCAGTTTTGAGTTAGGAAGCCAAGAGCTAGAAGCTAAAAGCTAACTATGATTGTAGCGATGCAGGAAGGCGCGTCAGACGCGCAGATTCAGGACGTAGTCGAACATCTAATCCGCATGGGATTCTCCGTTCACCGCACCACTGGTGAGCGCCAAACCGTACTAGCCGCCGTCGGTGCGCGCACTGATTTTGATACGCGTATTCTCGAAGTGCTCGATGGTGTCGAGCACGTGCATCGCATCAGCGCGCCGTATAAGCTCGCCGGGCGCGCGTTCCGTCCCCAAGGCACAGTGATTCAATTTGCCAATGGCCTGAAAATTGGTGGCGAGGAAGTGGTGGTGATGGCCGGCCCCTGCTCGGTGGAGTCGCGAGAGCAACTCTTCACCGTTGCCGAGCAGATTGCCAAAGCCGGCGCGCGGGTGATGCGTGGCGGAGCATTCAAACCTCGTAGCTCCCCGTACTCCTTCCAGGGGATGGGTCTTGAAGGACTTAAACTCCTGCGCGAAGCCGGCGACAAATTCAACATGCTGGTGATCAGCGAAGTGATGGAAATTTCGCAGATCGAGGTCATGCTACCCTACATTGATATTTTCCAGGTAGGCGCACGCAACATGCAGAACTTCAACCTACTACGCGAACTGGGAAAAGTCAGAAAGCCAGTGCTGCTGAAACGCGGTATCGCTGCCACGCTGGAAGAACTTCTGCTCTCCGGCGAATACATCATGTCCGGCGGCAACTACGAAGTGATCTTCTGTGAACGCGGTATTCGCACCTTCGAGACCTACACACGCAACACCCTGGATGTCTCGGCGATTCCAATCATCAAAAAGCTCTCACACCTGCCGATGACGTCTGATCCATCACACGGCACGGGCTTACGCGACAAGGTGCCGCCCATGGCGTGTGCATCGCTCGCCGCAGGCGCAGACGCGCTGCTGATGGAAGTACACCACAACCCAGACAAGGCACTGTCCGACGGTGCGCAGTCGCTCTATCCCGAGCAGTTTGCAAAATTGATGGACCAGTTGCGCATGATCGCACCAGCCATCGGACGTAAGATCGCGTAACCGTTGTGCCGGATCCTTTCCAAACGCGGCGACTCGATAGCTGGTTAGCTACACTTGTTGAGCGTAAGGGTAGCGATCTGCTACTGGTGGCGGATGCTCCTGCCTGCATTCGCGTCGAAGGCCAAGTTGAGCAGATTGAATCCGAACCATTGACCAGCGCTGCAATCGAAGAGGCGGTACTGCCTGCGGTCGGCTCTGGCTCGGTGCAAGCGTATCAAAATACCCAAATTGCTGATGCCTCTTACACTGGCGGAGGCTTGGGCCGTTTTCGCATCAATCTACATCGTGAAAGAGGCATGGCAGCAGCGGCTATTCGCGCCTTGCCGTCCAAAGTTCCCGCGCTCAGCGAACTGAATCTGCCGCCTGGCGTGGAAGCGCTGGCAAGATTGCCGCGTGGATTGGTGGTGGTCGGAGGCCCGGCTGGGTCCGGCAAGACCACCACCGTCGCCGCGCTTATTGGAGAGATCAATCGCAATCAGGCCCGCCACGTCGTCACCATTGAAGATCCAATTGAATACGCACACAGGCACGATCGCAGCGTGGTCGAGCAGGTGGAGATCGGCATTGACGCCCTGGACTTTCCTACCGCGCTACGCGCAGCACTTCGGCAAGCCCCCGACGTAATCGTTGTCGGCGAAATGCGCGACCCGGAAACTATGCGCATTGCTGTGGCTGCTGCCGAGACTGGGCACTTGGTGTTCTCAACTCTACACACCACAGATGTCTCTTCAACTATTTCCCGGATATCCGACTCATTCCCGCCGGAGCGTCAGAGCACCATCCGCCAGGAACTGGCCATGGCTCTCTCCGCGGTGTTCACCCAAGTCCTGCTTCCAAACAAACATGGAGGACGAATCCCCGCTGCCGAATTGCTCATGGTCGGCTACGGCGCACGCCAGCACATCCGTCGCAATGGCTTGCAGCACCTTCATCAGGAAATCACAATTACAAAGAACAAAGGCTCGTTCAGCATGGAACAATCTTTGGTGGACTTGGTTCGCAAAGGCTGCATCAATCGGGAGGATGCTTTGCTCCATGCCGTGCATCCCGATGATGTTGATCTGCGTCTGCGGGCTGAACGCATCGCTTAGCCGCTGTCATTTACAATCTCTTTTCCAATCATGGCTATCCGTCAAATCACCATCATCGGCACCGGCCTGATCGGCGGGTCTCTCGGCCTGGCGCTGAAGAAGCATAAATTCCTCGGAAAGATCGTGGGCTGCGATAGCGCCGGGATTATGGATCGCGCCCGCAATCGTGCAGCGATCGACGAAGCCATCGCTCGTCCGGTCGACGCAGTGCGTGGCAGTGACGTCGTTGTTTTGGCTTCGCCCGTTGGAGCAATCATCGACCTGATCGGAAACCTAGGCCCACTGCTTCCGTCGAAAACTCTACTTACCGATGTCGGCAGCACAAAAACCGAAGTCCTCGCCAAAGCCAAATCGGTTTTTGGCAAAACTGTAGGCAAGCGGTTTCTGGCTGGCCATCCGATGGCAGGTAAAGAGCAATCCGGAGTCGATTTCGCCGATCCCGATCTGTTCCAGGGTGCAGCGTGGTTCTTCACCCCAGTCCACGGCCAAAACATCTACAGCGGCCTGGGCGGAGAGTTTCTCGAATGGATTGCCAGAATCGGCGCCCGCATTGGCAGCATTGACGCGGATGAACACGATAAGCTCTGCGCCTGGATCAGCCATGTGCCGCAAATGATTTCAACCGCATTGGCAGCGACATTGGTGGATGAATACGGCGATGAAGCGCCCTTGCTCGAAGCCGGTGGACGCGCCCTGCGCGAGATGACGCGTATCTCCTCCAGCCCATATTCAATGTGGCGTGATATCGCCATCACCAACAAACGCAATATTCAGGAAGCGTTGCACAAGCTGGAACAACGGCTCGCCCACATCCGCGAAAACCTGAGCACGAAGGAACTGGCGATCGAATTTGAACGCGCCCACCACCTGCGCAAGATTCCACCTGCTAAAAAGAAGTAGTAGGATTGTGTGGCTATGAACAAAGTCGTTGCCAACGCCGATGAAGCGATCGAAGACGTCTTCGACGGCGCTGTCATCCTGGTCGGCGGCTTTGGGTTGTGCGGCAATCCAGAAAATCTAATCCGCGCACTCGTCCGCAAAGGAACAAAGAATCTCACGACAATCAGCAACAACGCCGGAGTAGACGGCCTGGGCATCGGCCTGCTGCTCGCCGCCGGACAACTTCGCAAACATATCGGAACTTACGTCGGCGAGAACAAGTTGCTGGAAGAAATGATTCTGAATAAGAAAATCGAGTTGGAGTTGGTCCCGCAGGGAACATTCTCGGAGCGTATTCGAGCCGGTGGCGCAGGAATTCCAGCGTTTTACACACCGACTGGCTACGGTACCGTAGTCGCAGAAGGCAAAGAAACCCGCGAGTTTGAAGGTCGCCAATATGTCATGGAACGCGCCATCAAAGCCGACTTCGCCTTCGTCAAAGCATGGAAGGGCGACAAGTGGGGCAATCTTGTCTATCGCAAAACCGCCAGAAACTTCAATCCGATGATGGCTACCGCTGCCAAAATAACAATCGCCGAAGTCGAGAATTTGGTCGAACCAGGAGAACTGGAACCTGACATGATCCATACTCCCAGCGTCTATGTGAAGCGCATCTTCAAAGGCGAGCTGTTCGAAAAAAGAATCGAAAAGCGAACCGTAAGAAAAGTGTAGGGATAGCCGCCCATCATGACACCTCCAACCAAACCCGGCAAAGATGTAGAAAAACGCGAGCGCATAGTAAAACGCATCGCGCAAGAACTCCGCGACGGCTACTACGTCAACCTAGGCATCGGCATGCCCACACTGGTAGCCAACCACGTCCCCGCAGGCATGGAAGTAGTCCTGCAAAGCGAAAACGGAATGCTGGGCATCGGCCCCTATCCGATCGAAGGCAGCGAAGATGCCGACCTGATCAACGCAGGCAAAGAAACGATCAGTGAACTCCCGGGTACCGCGTACTTCTCCAGCGCCGACTCCTTCGCCATGATCCGCGGCGGCCACATTGATTTGAGCGTGCTCGGAGCCATGGAAGTCGACGAAGAAGGCAACCTTGCCAACTGGATGATCCCCGGCAAAATGGTAAAAGGCATGGGCGGCGCGATGGATCTAGTCGCCGGTGCGCGCCGCGTAGTCGTGGCCATGGAGCACACCAACAAAGATGGTCAGTCAAAAATCCTGAACAAATGCACACTCCCGCTGACAGGGACCAGGGTCGTGAACACGATCGTGACCGAGATGGCGGTAATACAAGTCTCGCCAACGGGATTGGTGTTAGAAGAAATCGCACCTGGGCTGACCGCTGATGACGTGCAAAAAGCAACCGAACCCACGCTTATCATCAGCCCAAAATTGAAAGTGATGTCAGCTTAATTCTCCAGGCTCTTCAACCGCGCCGCTTCGAACTCATCACCCTTTTGCCAACCGACCACTTTTGCCAAACTCGCCGCCTGCCACCCTAGCGCAAATCCAAAACGTGCCATCACGGCGTCGGCGGTGAAATCCGCTTTGGGATCGAACTCATCGCTCGGCTGATGGTAGTGCTTTTCGGTGTACTGTTCTGCCTGCTTCAATCCCCAAGCCTCATCATGCCCCTTGTATTTTGCGCCCGGTGAGACCGAGAACGCAGGAATGCCGACACGCGCCAGACTGAAGTGATCCGAACGGTAGTAGTAACCGGCTTCGGGATGTGCGTCGGGACGTATATTTAAACGGAATTCCATCGACAGCGCATGCACGATGGGAAAGAACGTCGTCCGCTCCGAGCCGGAGACTTCAACTTCCTGGGGCGCACCGAGCGGCGGAATATCATCAAAGTTCAAATCCAAAGAGATTTTCCCGGCTGGAATCGGGGGATGCTTCCCTAAATATTCTGAACCAAGTAACCCCTGTTCTTCCGCAGTAACGGCAGCGAATAAGAGAGAGCGGCGAGGTTTCTGCACCGATTGTGTAAACGCATTGGCGATTTCCAGAAGAATTCCGCAGCCGGTCGCATTATCGTTAGCCCCATTGTAGATGTTGTCTCCCGGTTGATCCGGGCGAATTCCCAGGTGGTCGTAGTGCGCCGTGTACAAAATCGCTTCGCCTTTCAACCCGGCGTCTGCACCCGGAAGCATCCCAATCACGTTGTTCGATTCAAACGGGCGAATCTTGCTCACCATCTCCGCCTTCAACTTCACCGGCAAAGCCACAGGCTTAAAATTGCTGGAGCGGGCATCGACCATCAGCTTGTCTAAGTCCATCCCCGCGCCCGCCACGAGTTTTTTCGCTATGTCGAGTTGGACCCACGACGCGACCTTCAACTTCGGCGTACCATCCAACTTCAAATACGATTTCTCACCCGAGTTCGAGTTCCTCACCACCTCCCACGGGTAGCTTGCCATGTCAGTCTTGTGGACCAGAATCACGCCCACCGCGCCCTTGCGCGCGGCTTCTTCGTACTTGTAAGTCCAGCGACCGTAGTAAGTGAGAGCGCGGCCTTTGAAAAATTTGGCATCGTTCGAATCCGGCTCATTCACCAGCATCAATAAAACTTTGCCCCGGACATCCACGCCCTTATAGTCGTCCCACTGATATTCCGGAGCCTCGATCCCATAGCCAACGTAAACAATGTCAGCATCAACGCTCGACTTCGGCTGCTGCGTCTGATCGATGCCCACGTACTCATCGAGAAATTTGAGTTGCCGCGCATCGCCACGCTGGGGAACCAGAGCAAAAGTGGTTTCGGAAAGAGTAGTAACCCCCACCATCGGCACCTTCTGCATGTATGTGCCGTTCTCTCCCGCAGGCTTCAAACCCATCAGAGCAAACTGCGTCGCCATATACTCTGCCGCAATGTCTCCACCGCGCTGGCCAGTCCCACGACCTTCGAGCAGATCGTGCGACAGAAAACGCACATGCTCACGAATGCGCAGTGGATCAATTTTCTGCATGGCATTGATCGCCGTACCCGGAAGGTGGGCATTCGCCGACTCGGTTGGAGTTTTCTGGGCTGCTAAAAAATTGGAGAGGGACAGAGTCAACAAAACCGCAAGAATACTCTTCTGCATCCGAAAAGCTCCTCGACTACAGCGATTTGATCGGAACTGTAATTGTATTGCGTGGTCTAGATTGTCCTGCGCCAGCCGAACCGGACTGGTCAATAACCCGCAACCTGCGGGTCAATTTTTCGAGCCTCAACCAGGACGGTATGCCGGAATCGACTCATCCGGCCGAAACACCGGCTGTTGGCTGCTGTTTCCCGCCTCGGCAAATTTCTGATTGATCTCCTCAATTTCCTTCTGCACCCATCCAACGCTGGAAACTTCGATTGTCCCGTCCGAATCAATCCAGAAAACCGTCGGCACATTGGTAAGACCGTACGCATTCGACACCGGATATGAATTGGTATCGTCTAGCAATACCGGAAACGTCACGCCATACTCTTTGATGAAAAGACCAGTGTCTTTCGCCTTGTTCTGCGATACGCCAACGATGGTCACGGTCTTTGACCCGTAGGCCTTGTAAATCCGCTCAAGAAATGGAAAGGCATACTGGCACACCGGACAGGAAATCTTGAAAAATGCAACAACGACCGGACCGCGGACCAATGCATCCCGCAACGAAAACGACTTTCCATCCATCGTGGATAACGTGAAATCTGGAGCGTTGTGGCCTACTGCAAGTGCTGGCATCGTGCTTTCTCTCCTGATTCCATTTTATAGCCAACTGAGAACCGACAACTGATTACATGACCTCGGCCGCGCGAAGGATCTTTCGAGCCAGCCCCGTCAAAGGCAACTTGCCTAGGCGGCTTTCAACCACCCAACTGCCTGCAATATTTTCGGGGATCTCCCCCTCGACGACCCGCACCGTGTAATCCGTCACCGTAATGGAATGCCGTAGGGTAAGGCAGGTTCCGTTCGTCCCGTGGTTCACTTGTCCTTCTGGCAACTCCCACATCCCGGCCATCAGAGATGCGTCCGTTGGCCGTTGGACTAAGAACACGCTGCTGTCTTGTCTGGCCAATACATAGCTGATTTCCCGCTTTTGTTGGGGACTGGAGGCACGACCAAGGTCGATCTCTCCGCGTGCCTGGCAAAGCTGGACTACAGGACAAACCATGCACAACGGGGAGCGCGGCAGACAGATGGTCGCACCCAACTCCATCATGGCTTGATTGAAGTCACCGGGGTGTTTTGGATCTAAAACACCATTCGCCGCTTCCCAGAGCTGTTCTCCGCCAACCGCCTTTCCTGATAAACGCTGAAGCACGCGCTCAACGTTTCCATCCACCACCGCGGTTGGCAGGCTGAACGTGATACTGGCAATCGCGGCTGCTGTGTATCGGCCGATTCCCGGCAACTCGCGCAACCCAGCTTCGGTAGTGGGGAATTTGCCGCCATAATCTTTGACAACTTTTTTCGCCGCCGCGTGCATCATGCGGGCGCGGCGGTAATAACCCAATCCGCTCCACGCGGCCAACACGGAAGTCTCACGCGCACTCGCTAAGATCTCAACCTTTGGGAAGCGTTTCAAAAACAAACGATAGTGTTCCAGCACCGCATTCACACGGGTCTGCTGCAACATGATTTCTGAAATCCAAATGCGATAGGGATCATGTTCTCGCCGCCAGGGCAAATCGCGCTTGTTGGCGTCATACCAGCGAAGCAGCAGACGTTGAAACTTTCTTTTCTCCGATGGAGCATCAATTCCTTGATCTGGCAGCTTCGTACTCACGGGAAGGATTCTAACCCAGCAGCGAGATATGAATTTTCGGCCCTTCTGAGTGGCCAACAGGTGCAAACTCCGATGCCCTTCGATTGACCCGGCGCATGCTCCACGAAATAATAAAAGTTCCAGCAGAAGCAGGAGTTCCTATGAACGACTTCAACCGTAAGGTGGAGCAAGCCACTGAGCATTTGGAAAAAGAAGCTGCAGAGTTGATTAAATATCTCAACGATGAGGTTGTCCCCGCCGTGCGCCAGCACTCAACCAAGGCGCTGCGGATCGCATCAGAAAAACTGGCCCATTTGGCCGATTACATGGACGAGAACAAGGCCCAGGGCAAGTGAGTCATTCCGTAACTACAACCGTTTCGAGCAGGCGACACGCAGCATTTTTTGCTGTCACGGTTGCGCTGACCCTTTTGTTATCTGCCTGCGGCGGCGGCCATAAGAAGGTCGCGGTCAAAACCCCACCGCCTCCGCCGGTCCAGCAGCCACAACCTGAGGTCAAAGCCAAACCGCTGCCACCCGCTGCTGAGCCCAAAACTGAAACCAAAACCGTCGAGCCGCCCCGCAAGCCAACTCTCTCCGAGGAAGAAGAAGAAAAGGCCGAGGAAGAAAAAGAAGCCGCCGCAGTCCCTCCTGATGCCAAACCTCTGCTTGAAGAGACGGGTCTGGCGAGCTGGTATGGAGCGCCGTTCCACAATCTAAAAACTTCGAATGGCGAAACCTACAACATGCACGCCTTCACCGCGGCGCATCGCACTTTGCCACTCGGCACGGTTATCCGCGTCACCAATGTGAAGACAGGGAATTCCGCAATCGTGCGCATCACCGATCGTGGGCCATTCATCAAAGGGAGAATTCTCGACCTCTCTTACGCCGCAGCCAAGAAAGTTGACGTGTGGCGCGCCGGGGTCAGCAAAGTCCGGCTCGAAGTTTTGAAAGCGCCTGCGCCACTCGACTCCGGCGGACGGTGGGCCGTACAGATTGGCGGTTTTGGAGAGCACGAGCCCGCGATCGAAGTCGCTGATCATCTGACCAAGCGTTACCACACCGCCAAAGTTCTCTGCTACAACAGCCCGGCCGGGGACTGGTGGGTACGCATTCGTGTCAAAGACGACGATCGCAAACGCGCCGAAGAAGTCGCCCGTGACACGCAGATCTCCGAGGGCGCGATTTTTCTGGTCCGCCTCGATTAGCCCGTCCTACCTGATATCCTGAAAGCCTCATGAAATATTGCCGCTTCCAACTCAACTCCCAGGCTCAATACGGGTTAATCGAGTCTGTTGGCGGAAAAGACCAAATCACCCGCACACTTTCCACCGCGCCTCACCTTGCAGACGATGATCTGGAAGATTTGCCCAGCAAAAAAATTGCGCCGATCGAGTTGAACGCAGGCGATCTCATGGTCCCGGTGCAGCCGTCGAAAATTGTTTGCATCGGACGGAATTACCGCGCGCATGCGACTGAGCTTGGCAATGAAGTCCCGCAAGAGCCGTTAATATTCTTGAAGCCCCCCTCTTCCCTGTTGTCGCCGAAACAAACCGTCCTGCGCCCCAAACTTTCCGAACGCGTGGATTACGAGGGTGAGTTGGGAGTAATCATTGGGAAAAAATGCCGTCATTTGCGGCCAGATGAAGACGTGCGTCCTTATATTCTCGGTTATACCTGCGTCAACGATGTCACAGCCCGCGACCTGCAAAAGAAAGACGGACAGTGGTCACGCGGGAAGGGTTTCGATACTTTCTGCCCGGTCGGTCCGATTGTTACAACCGACCTCGATCCCTGGGCCGGAGTCGGAGTAGAAACCAAGGTAAACGGTACGGTCCAACAGCACGGCAACACTACGGACCTGATCTTCCCCTTGGACGTCGTCATCCGCCACATCGCGCAGGCCATGACCCTTTACCCCGGAGACCTGATCGCTACCGGGACGCCAGAAGGCGTGGGGCCAGTCGTTGCCGGTGACGTCATGGAAGTCACCGTTGAAGGAATTGGCACCCTCGCCAACCCAGTAGCTGACGAGGTTTTGTAGTCTGGTAATTTAGAGAGGACTATAAAGCTCTCTGCACAAACGATGACTTCACTGCATCTCTACACCCTGATTGCCATTGCGTCCGCCATCCTGCTGATCGCGTATTTCTTGCTGCGCACTAAACCCAAAACTGCGGATGACCTTGAGCGCGAACGGCGGGCATGGCTGGAAAAGGTCGGCCGGATTACCGACGGCACAGTGATTGATGTACAGGAAACCCAGCAATCGCCCGAACATCGATCAGCGATCCTGTTGGTCTATCAGTACGACATTTCAGGCGTAGCTTACGAATGTTCTCAGGACGTGACCTATCTGCGGCCGATGATCAACCTACACTCCTGCCGGTTAGGTCTACCAACATCGGTGCGGTACGACCCGCAAAATCCGGGGAATTCAATGGTGGTTTCAGAAAACTGGATGGGCCTGAGACAGTAAGAGTGGCTATTGATTGGTACCTGGTGGCCATTAGGAACTAGCCACTCATCACCGGCCACTGACTCTTTGATTCTTTAGCTTCCCGCCGAGAATCCGCCAGCATGGGCCATTGTCAGCCGCAGATATTTGTGAGGATTGACTGGCGTGTCGTTGATACGAACTTCATAGTGAAGGTGCGGTCCAGTCGAGCGTCCGCTCAAGCCCACGTAGCCGATGGTGTCGCCTCGGTGGACCTGCTGCCCGACGGCTACAGCAAAATTGGATAAGTGCCCGTAGCGGGTGCTGATCGAGTGCCCGTGATCAAGCACGATCGCGCGCCCGTATCCACCCATGAAATCAGCGAAAACCACAATCCCATCCGCAGGCGCAACCACAGCCTGACCGTAGGTAGATCCAATATCAACACCACTATGAAAAGCGCCTTCTCCATTAAATGGATCGATACGTTCGCCGAAGGAGCCGGTAATTTGGCCTTCCACCGGCCATAAATTAGGCGACGCGTTAGCGCGAATCCAGTCCGCGGTAGTGACGTTGCGTACCAGTCCAAGCGAAATTCCGGTAGTCGCTGCACCGCTCAATGCTGTGGTCTTCAGCGCATAGAGCTGGCTTAGAGAGTTTGAAACCTGAACATCGCGCTCGTCCCGTCCCTCATCCACCAAAATAGGGTCAGACTTCAATCCGTATAGGGACGATACTTCCTTCGCTAGTGATCCCAGCGAAGCCACCTGAAGGTCCTTTTCCTTGGCTACCTGTTCCAGGTGGGTATAGCGGTTCTTCAGGTCTTCCCGTTCGGTACGGAGCTGATTAAATGTAGAAACTTTGGACAACATCCGCGTATAAGAGCTGGCAATTCCGGTAAGGCTCAAAAGCCCAATCCCTGCAGCTACAACCAAAACGTACAAATAATGAATTGGAATAGGAATCTTGCGCAGATGGCCATCTTCGCCACGCGCCACGAAAAGTATGTAATAACGTTTTTGCAATTAATCCTTCCGTAGTAATCAGTCGAACCAATTTGGAACGGCTCGCGGTTACGAGGGTCCTAAATTTTCAACTGAAGTCGGGCTATGACAATCTCCGTCAATCTTTCGAACTAGCCCGCGTTCTACCGGAACCAGGTTAGGCCTGATACTGATCGGCCGCAATTACTACTGTTTGCAGCACTTAGCTTCGGCCAAGGCATTAAAATCGATGCCCAACGGTAACAAACTAGGTTCCTGCTGTCAACGCTTACAGCAGGGATCATACCGATTACGGAGGTGGGTGACAGGTGTCTGGCCACAAGGACACTCCCAGAATGCCAAAAGGGGAGGGTCTTCGGCGGGGCCCATTTTGACCTTTTTTTAGATTTTGCGGGCGGCTGCGACCCTCGAAATCCGCTGTAAATCCTTCTTAATCGAAACCTCCCCCCACCCGTCCAGTTCAGCTTCCACAAGCTTCACAATCGTGCCGCTGATCTCCACCACCAACCATCCCCCGGGCTTCAGTACAGTCCACGCCTGCGGGACTAATTGGGCGATGATTTCGATGCCCGTCTCCCCGGCAAAGACTGCTTGAGGAGGCTCAAATTTACGAACTTCGAGCTGGACTTGGTCCTGTTCGGAACGGCCGACATAGGGCGGGTTGGAGACTACAAAATCGATGGACGTGGGTTCGAAACCGTTCAGCAAATCAGCCTGCTGAAATTGCACTCGGTCTTGCAGCTGCAGCCGGAAGGCGTTGGATTGGGCAACCTCCAAAGCCGCAGGAGAGATGTCGGTGGCATGAATCTGGGCGTTTCTGAGTTCCTTGGCCAGAGCAAGCGCAATGCATCCCGAGCCCGTGCCCACGTCGACGATTCGTGGTCCGGCCAGCTGTCGTGCCAACGGTAGAACTGTTTCGATTAAGTGTTCAGTTTCCGGGCGGGGAATCAGAACCGCAGGAGTGACAATGAAATCCATCCCCCAGAATTCCTGATGGCCGGTGATGTATTGTGCGGGAATTCCAGTGGCGCGCTGGGTTAGTGCTTGTTCATAGCGGGTGCTTTCATCAGCGGTTAGCTCGCGCTCGGGATGCGCGTGCAGATGGGCTCGGTCGCGACCGAGTACAAACATCAGCAGCGTCTCCGCATTCAATCGCGGAGAGCCTACGTTGGCTGCGGTCAGCGTTTCGACTGCCTGTTTTAGAGAATCCCCGAGAAGCACTTCCGTATTTGACCACAAACAGGAACAGCAAATGCTAGGCAGCCAACAACCGACGCTCAGGGGGATTCAGCCGTACGATTTCTTTGTTCAACTTCCTCGCGAACGTGACCCATCCGAGACAAGGCACAAACGCCGCGGCCGCCGTACCATCCACCTGATAGGCAGAGTCCATGTATGCAATCATCAAGGCCCGCATCACATCCACATCAACTAGGGCAAGATCAGGCCGCTGCTGGCCGAAAAATAGCTTTGACCAGGCAGCATTTGTTCCCAACTGCGCCGCCCACAAAGCTAGCGCGCGGCTTCGCTCCGGAGACGACGCCCGACGCCACACTCTGTACCCGGACCACGCCATCAACGCATATAAGACCGGCCAAACGATCGGAAAGACAACTTTCGGTGGGGTATAAACCGGCTTGCGAAGACTTTTGTACCAGAGCTTCGATTCACGGTTCGATGGGCTGTAGCGTGATCCAAACCACGCCGCTGCGATGGTTCCAGCGACAAAACCTGCAAAGACGAAAAATGATCCGGGACGTCTCATAGCGTATCCAGTGTCCGTGTGAAAGATGCAGCTGTGGACGCGGGGCTTGGCCCGCGTGTGGCGGGTTTGCTTTTAGCTCGCTCCGCTCGCAGACGGGGCGAGCCCCGTCTCCACACCTACAAAACTCCACACGAAAAGTTCCAAGGATTAGGTGCGTTGGAAGCGGAAGCCGTTGTCTGGCAAACCCGTCTTTAGTTCACAGCCGCGGTTTCGCTCTTTAACTTCTCAGCTTGATAGTGGGTCACCAGCGCCTCGAGCAGCGGCTGAAGTTTGCCGTCCATCACAGTTTCCAGCTGATGAATGGTAAACCCGATGCGGTGGTCCGTCAGACGGTTTTGCGGGAAGTTGTAGGTACGAATCTTCTCGCTACGGTCTCCGGTTCCAACCATAGCCTTGCGCTCCTTTGCCAAAGCTTCCTGCTGCTTCTGCATTTCCATTTCATACAACCGAGCACGCAGCACACGCATACCTTTTTCGCGGTTCTTGATCTGCGATTTTTCGTCCTGACAGCTGACCACGGTGTTGGTCGGAATGTGGGTAATTCGCACTGCTGAATAAGTCGTATTCACGGACTGTCCGCCGGGACCGGAGGAACAGAAAGTATCAATCCGTAAATCCTTGGCTTCGATCTTGATGTCCACATCCTCCGCTTCCGGCAGGACCGCCACGGTCACCGCCGAAGTATGCACTCTTCCCTGTTGCTCTGTCGCAGGCACACGCTGCACACGATGCACTCCACTTTCATACTTCATGCGGGAGTAAACCCGCTGGCCTTCAATGATGGCAATCACTTCTTTCAAGCCGCCAACCGAAGATTCCGAAGTAGAAAGAATCTCTACTTTCCAGTTCTGAGTTTCAGCGAAGCGCGTGTACATGCGAAAAAGTTCCGCGGCAAACAAAGTAGCTTCATCGCCGCCAGTGCCAGCTCGAATCTCAATGATGACGTCTTTTTCATCGTTAGGATCTTTGGGCAGAAGGAGAACCTTCAACTCCTCTTCGACAGCGCCGACACGCGCCTCAAGCTTATCGAGCTCTTCCTGCGCATAAGCACGCATGTCGGGATCTTTTTCATCCGCCAACATTGCCTTGCTGTCGGCGATACCTTTTTTCAGTTCTTTGTACTCGCGATACTTCTCCACCACCGGCGTGATCTCACTGTGCGCCTTGGCGGTCTTCTGATACTTGGACGAGTCCCCAATCACCTCAGGCGAGGCCAGGGCGCTGGTCAACTCTTCATAACGCGATTCGATTTGATCTAGACGTTCAAACATAGTGATTAGCGGCTAGAGGTGAGCTAGCCTTCTCCAATTTTATTTTGATTTTAGGGGTGAGAAACGCGCAGAAGTAGTAGCGGGGACCCCGCTAGGCAATGACCAGTTCGCCGCCGTTTTGTTTTTCCAGTTCCATGGCCTGGTTCAGTGCAACGATTGCGCACTGCGCCTGGTCATCCGACGGAGGTTGCGTGGTGACGCGTTGCAACCACAACCCGGGGGCGGTCATTACAGCAAACAACGATCCGCGATGCTTCGCGGCGAAGCGAATGATCTCATAAGAAACGCCGGCAATCACCGGCAGCAGGGCGATGCGTATTCCAAAGCGTGCCCAGAATGTCGTCACCGGCACCAGTGTGTAAACCAAGATGGAAATAATCATCACCGTCATCAGGAAGCTGGTTCCACAACGGGGGTGATAAGTCGTGTACTTCTGCACGGCAGGAATTTCCAGCGGATCGCCGTTTTCGAATGCATAAACTGTCTTGTGCTCGGCGCCGTGGTACTCATACACGCGGCGAATGTCTTTGAACAGCGACACTCCCCATATAAACAGCAGGAACAACCCGATACGGATGACGCCATCTACCAGATTAAAAACAATCTGTTCAGCAAAAATTGGATTCACCCGCTTCAACTCGGTCGCAGCCACCAGCGGCAGGAACTTGTACATGAAGATGAAAAAGCCCAACGAGAAGACGATGTTGACCGCAGCCATCCAACCGCTGATCTCCAGCTTCTTGTTTTCAGTCTTCTCTGGCATCAATTCATCGAGCGCCGTATTGGCAGAAAACTTCAGCGCGCGGAACCCCAAACTCATGGCATGACCGAGGGTGACCACTCCACGCACTACCGGCCATCCCATCCACTTATGTTTTTCCGACAGTCGTTCCAACGGCTCGCTGTGCACAGAAATTTCCCCTGATGGTTTGCGGCAGGCAATCGCCCACGCATGCGGAGAGCGCATCATCACGCCTTCAAGCACAGCCTGGCCGCCAACCAGCGTCTCCTGTCCACCTTCTTCCAACGCAGGAAGTAGCTGGATCATCACCAGAAAACGCCAAATTGTACGGAGAAAGTTCATAAGCAGTTAGATGAGACCAGCAACTTCAGAGTTCCAGCGCATAGATTATCACAGAAGGCAAAACCGCAGCTCCGAATCAGAATCTATAAGTGATTATCCACGTGTAACTTACGTCGACCTTCAGGCGCGCTGGCGGCGGCATGCGATAGCTCCAGGACCGAAGTCCGGGGTAGGCTAGCAATGATCCGAATCCCTTCAGGGACGACACTCCATGCAGCCATTTGCCCAAACCTGCGACCGAATCGCGGCCACCACCAAAAAAGGGGAAAAGACCGCCATCGTCGCCGACTACTTGAAGTCGCGCACACTGGACCAAGCAGCCTCCTCCGCCGTCTTCCTGTCCGGCCGCCCTTTTCCCGTCTGGGAGGAAACCACGCTGCAAGTAGGGGGATCTCTGTTGTGGCATACGGTTGCCGAACTCGCCGGAAAAAATGAGAAAGACCTGACCGCCGCCTATCGCAAACTCGGAGACCTAGGCGCGGTGGCTGGAGACGTCCTACGCGAACGAAAATCTGAACTCAGCATCCTTGAGGTAGAAAAATCTTTCCGCGAAATCGCCGCCTCGCGCGGCCCAACTTCCAAGGGAAAACTGGTCCACGATCTACTTGCCCGCGCAACGCCGGTAGAAGCCAAATACATCGTAAAAATCATGACCGGCGATCTCCGCATCGGCCTGAAAGAAAGCCTGGTCGAAGAAGCCATCGCCAAAGCTTACGGGGCAACATTGCCTGGAGTGCAACGCGCCAACATGCTACTAGGGGACATCGGAGGCACTTTACGGCTTGCGGCAGAGGCAAAATTGAACCAGGCTCACATGCGCCTGTTCCACCCGTTGGGCTTCATGCTCGCCAGCCCCACTGAAACTGCAGAAGACGCGCTCAGCTATTTTGAAAACGCGTTGGTAGAGGACAAATACGATGGCGTCCGCGCGCAAGCGCATTGTTCGGGAGAAACCGTCCGCTTTTTCTCGCGCACCAGAGACGAGATCACCGAATCATTTCCCGAACTGCCTGACGCGCTGGCGGGTCTGCGGCAAGATGCCATCCTCGACGGCGAAATCGTAGCCTGGAGCTATCTTGCTGCAGATTCCGGAGAAACTGGCCGCGCGCTTCCTTTCAGCGCCCTGCAACAACGCCTGGGCCGCAAGAAAGTCAGCGAAGAGCTGATGCGAAGGGTTCCCGTGGCTTACCTGGCATTCGATGTTTTCTATGCAGGCGGTGATTTGCTGATTGATCGCCGCATGCAGGAGCGAGGTCAAATTCTGGACCGTCTGTTGGCCGAGCGCAGGCCAATCGAAAAACGTTCGCATCAAGCGCAGCACTCATTCTCATTTGACACAACCGACGAATCACTCACAGCTCAGGCGCTCCGCGCTCCTGTATTCAAGGCCTCTTCACCACAGGAACTCGACCAACTCTTCGAAGCCGCACAGGCTCGTGGTAACGAAGGTCTCATGATCAAAGATCCGGAGTCACCCTATACACCAGGCCGACGAGGCAAATCTTGGCTCAAGTTAAAACGGGAGCTGGCAACCTTGGATGTAATCGTAACGGCCGCTGAATTTGGCCACGGAAAACGAATTGGGGTTTTGAGCGACTACACCTTCGCGGTGCGCGATGGCGAGCGCCTAGTCAACATCGGCAAGGCGTATTCGGGACTAACCGACGCCGAGATCGCCGAAATGACCAAGTGGTTTTTGGAACACACCATCGAAGATCAGGGCTTCCGCCGCATCGTCGAACCCAAAATTGTTCTGGAAGTCGCCTTCAACAACATGATGCGCTCCAACCGCCATGAAAGTGGCTATGCGCTGCGTTTCCCGAGAATTGTGCGGTTGCGGCCAGACAAGTTAGCGGAAGAGGTAGACACTGTCGAGAGAGCGCGAGAAATTTACGAAAAACAAAGCAAACAGTAACTGCGGATTTGCCCAAATTCTCGCGGATAACTACTGCTTGAATCGTCCGAGAAACCCGCGTATATCCGCGGCCAGTCTTGGGGTTTAATGGCTGTGTTCGTGGTCCCCCACCGGAATCACACACCCATGGGCCACCTCGCAAGCCACATTCTCAAACTGGATGGTCGTATGGCTGATATGAAACTGATGGAATAACTTGTCTTTCACGTCCCGCAAAATGCGCTCGCTTACTGATGGTGGAATATCCGCAATAGAAATGTGGGCGGAAAGCGCATGCGTCTCCGAGCCAATGCTCCACACGTGGAGATCGTGAACATCATTCACGCCATCAATGCAGCAAAGCGCACCGCGAATTCTTTCCAGATCCATCCCCCGTGGCGTACCTTCAAGAAGAATGTTGAGCGTTTCGCGAATGATTCCAAACGCTGACCACAGAATCACCGCCCCAATCGCCAAGGAAAGCGCGGAGTCAATCCACCACTGTCCCGTCGCCATGATCGCCCAGCCACCGGCGATGACCGCCGCAGTGGAGACGGTATCGCCGATCTCATGCAGCAAAACGCTGCGCATGTTCACGTCGTGGCTGGATTTATAGAGCATCAGGGCGATCACGCCGTTCATCACCACGCCCGCCGCGGCCACAATCATCATCGTTCCGGCATGAACGTCCTCAGGAGTCCGCAGCCGCTTGATGGCCTCATAAAAAATCAGGAAGGAGATAATCACCAGAGAGATCGCGTTAATCAGCGCAGCCAGGACGCCGGCCCGGTGATAGCCAAATGTCTTGGTGGAGTTCGGCGGACGGGTCTGGAAATAAACCGCCACCAGCGACAGCAGCAACGCCAAGAAATCAGAGAGATTATGTCCCGCCTCAGACAGCAGCGCCAGAGAATGCGCCCGAATGCCCGCCACTACCAGCAAAACGATGTAAGCCGCAGTTACCAACAGCGATATCCGCAAAACCCGCATCGGGCTGCTAGCGTGATGGGTGTGGACGTGCACTGTTTCTAGTTTATGGATGCCGGCAAGTCCCTTCAAGATGGCGGCTCCAGATGATTAAGTCTTCGTAACCTGTTGAATCGGCTCTGCCACCTTTCTCGGCAAATTCCATCTAATCAAATAAAATAAATGCGAAACGGAGATCCAACCATGGCCAAAGCCACATTTGCCGCCGGCTGTTTCTGGGGAGTCGAATCCACCTTCCGCCAGCTTCCCGGCGTAACCGCAACCCGCGTAGGTTATATCGGCGGGAAAACGGAGAACCCGACTTACAAAGAAGTCTGCACCGACCGTACCGGCCACGCCGAAGCGGTGGAAGTGGATTTCGATCCTGCGAAAATTTCCTACGACAAGCTGCTGGACACATTCTGGGAGAACCACGATCCCACCCAGTTGAACCGCCAGGGCCCGGACTGGGGCACGCAATATCGCTCGGCTATTTTCTATCACTCGCCGGAGCAGGAAACTCAAGCCAAGGCTTCAAAAGAAAAGCTGGAAAAGTCCCATCGCTTCAGTAAGCCGGTTGTCACGCAGGTGGTTCCAGCCGTAACGTTCTACGAGGCGGAGGATTACCATCAGCAGTATTTGGAAAAGCGCGGGCTGACGAGTTGCCACATCTAATCAATCGAGCCTTAGTAACAAGGGCTTGGTAACAACCAAGCCCTTATGTTTTTGGGCCAAATCTATTGCGTTTGACGCGTCGCAGCTGGCGCTGAGGCTCCTGGCTCAGCATGGGGAATAGAACGGAGATATTCATAAATTGCTCGCAAGTCATGGTCGCTTAATTTGCCATAGACCGGCCAGGGCATGACTTGGAGCAGCGGAGAAATCTCAGGATGAAGGTGATCCGGATCAACTCCGGTACGAATGGTTTTCTTAAATTGTGCAAACGTCAGACCTGCGGGTAAACCATTGGCATCCGGCGTAATGTTACGCGAGATAAATGGCCCAAACATCGTCCCGCCTGCCAGAAAATTTTCTTTGTTGATCTGTTCTGGCTGCCCCTGGAATGGATTTCCACCTTCTTGAAAGGGAGGATTGGTGTGGCAATCGTTACAAGCGCCGGCCGCATTCACCAAGTAGCTGCCCAATCCAACGAGCACGATATTTTTCCCTCTCAAGTTCAGCCGAACAGGAGAAATTTTAAGTCCAGTCAGAATTCGGTTGATTTCCGTGGCATTGTTTCTTCGCCTGTCATCGGCCTTCGACTGCGGGACAACCAATGCAAACAAGCATAGAGCGGCCAAGAATGTTAGAGCGGACGTTTTCATTGCCTCCTCCTTAATGAAAATGCGTTATGAATGGTTTGTCAGTGCTTTACTTGGTTAAAAAGCGAAATGGGAAGTCTTATTTTTAGCGGCAGGTTCAGTTCGAAGGCCCTCCCCGGCCAAACAGCCAGAGGTTTTTAGATTGATATGAGGATGCTCTTGTGGGAATGCAGGTTTACCGGACAAAAATAAATAAAGGGTAGGGAAATTTAGGACCCGGTAATCTTCATCCGCAACTCTTCAGGTACACGTTTGCGGATCTCAGGCGGCAGCCGGTCGTGCACATGCCGCGCGCCGATTTTGGCGGCATCGACCAAAGCGACAGGAGCTGGCGTGGCCACGGCCACTACCAACCAAATCAACGCCGAGAGCGCGAACCCAGCCAACGCAGCCAGCTCTAACCAAAAAGCATGTCTCGGACCAAGATGTCGGATCACGCCAAAAGCCAGAAGAAATACCGCCGCAGAAACTGAAGCCAAAGCAATCAAGGAAATATCGACCGAGCGATGGACGGTCTGCCGGGAGTGGCAGCGTTCGCAGTCAGAAAGGTGCTGCTCGTAGTCGCCGCGCATCTCCGGCGCCAAGCCGGAAATGTCGTAACGCCAACCCGCAAGAATTTTCCCCACAACGGGATCAATACACTGGCTCATACAGGCATCAAAGCTGAACTTGCACAGCTTCCGACTGCGCTGCCAGTACAATCCGGTTGCGCAGCAGGGTCTGGCGCGGCCCCAACGCGTTCATAGCAGCTCCCCGCGCAAGTTCAGGATGGTTGTTTTGCTCGGAGATATGCGCCAGCACTATATAAGATGCGCCTCCATCATAGTCGTCGCGGAAAAAATCCGCGAGAGCATGGTTGGAAAGATGCCCTACACGACTCATAACACGTTGTTTAACCGACCACGGGTAAGGCCCCACGCGAAGCATCTCAAGATCGTGGTTTGATTCCATCACCAGCACGTCGCAGCCGCGCAGATGATCGCAAACGTTCGGCGGCAGATAACCTAGATCGGTAGCGACCGCCAGCTTCGCGCCCTCCACACGAAAAGCAAATCCAACCGGGTCCGCCGCATCATGAGGAATCGTGAATGGCGTAACTTCGATGTCCCCGATCTGGAAGCGATGCCCCGAGGTGAATATTTCCAACTGCGGCGTCTGCGGAGCTTCCCCATTTGCATCGCGCTCGGAACGTGCCCAGACATGGTGCGTTGCGCCGGTCATAAAAATGGGGACCCTCAACTTGCGCGCCAACACCGCCAGCCCGGCGACATGATCGGCATGCTCATGCGTGATCACGATCGCCGAAAGCTGATGCGGATCTTCTCCGACAGCTTTTAGCCGTTTGAAAGTTTCCCGGCAGGAGATCCCAGCGTCGACCAAAACGCGCGTGCGCGAGCTCGATACCAGGGCGCTGTTACCACGGCTGCCGCTGGCCAGCACTGTCAGGGAAACTGCCATGAGCGCAGCATACCTTCTATTCTTGTGGAAAAGGAAGAACTCTTTGAACATCCGAGACTTTTGGGTTAACAGTCACTTCCCCTCGGTGAACACGCTCAATGCCCGGCGGAACAGTGAGCCGCCGTAAGCCCCAACCATTCCAGTCAGAAAGCCGAGCATGGATTCAAAAATCTGTTCGCGGGAAGATCGCTCGGTGAGAAAGAAATATGCCGCGCCTTGCAGCAACAAAACCAAGGCCGCGACCAGCAGCATCCATCGCCAGGGGCGTTGTGGACGCAGTATTCCCAGCAGCATAGTGAACGCCATAACGACGAGAGCTGTCAGCATCAAATCGCCAAATTTGATTTGAATATATCCGGCTACCGAACCCAGCAGCGGCGCCAAAAAATACACCCACCCTCCGTCGTTGGCTGCACGTTCTGCCATTGCAATTCAATTTTAAAGTCAGAATCCCGCTGATGATCTATATATCTCAGGCATAATAACGGCGATGCCCTTCCTTCGCTTTTTCATGTGGCTATCGCTGATTGTGTGGCTGGGCGGGATTATCTTCTTTGCCGTCCTTGCGCCGAATGTATTTGCGGTCGTGCCTACTCATCAGATGGCGGGAAATGTTGTGGGACGTTTGCTGAAGATCTTGCACTGGATGGGAATCGTCTCGGGTGTGGTGTTTCTGGCAAGTTCCATGCTCTACAGCAGATTCACCACCGGCAACGCAAATCCTTTCGGGCTTCGCCACATACTTCTGTATCTCATGCTGTTGCTGACATCGATATCGCAGTTCGGCGTCGCAAAAAAGATGGCGGACTTACGCACCGCGATGGGAAACATTGACGCAATCCCGGTTACCGATCCACTACGCGTCCAATTCAATGCGCTACACGCGTGGTCAACGCGATTGGAAATGGGAGTGTTGATTATGGGCTTGGTCGTGGTCTACATAAACTCACGAGGTTCGTGAGCCACACTTCGCCAGAGATCGCCCAATCATTTATTCTATTAAATCGAGAATAAGCATCCAAAAGATCCCCTATGAAAACTGGCATTATTGGTCTGCCGCAGGTAGGCAAGACATCCCTGTTCCGCATTCTGACTAAAGCGCACGCCTCGTCACAGGCCTTCGCCAATCCACGTGAAGCCCACATCGGCGTGGCCAAAGTTCCCGATGAGCGTCTCGACAAGCTGGCTGATTTGTATCACCCCAAAAAGCTCACCCACGCCTCCGTGGAATACGTTGATTTGGGGGCCATCGGGCAGGAAGCCCTGAAAGAAAGCGGCTACATTGGCCACCTGCGCAACGTCGACGCGCTTGCTCACGTGGTTCGCGCCTTTGATGATCCTTCTATTCCTCACGTGGGTCCCATTGATCCGCTGCGCGACATCAAAAATGTCGAGTTCGATTTGATGGTGAGCGATCTCGGACAAATCGAAAAACGCATTGAGCGCGTGGAGAAGGACCTGAAGAAAATGCGCTCGGCTGATCTCGAAAAAGAATTTGAATTGCTCAAGAAAGCCAAGGCGTGCCTCGAGGCGGAAAAGCCTCTGCGCGAACTGGAGATGACCGCCGAGGACAAAAAACGCCTCCGCGGCTTCATGTTTTTGAGTGAGAAGCCAATTTTGTACGTGCTCAATGTGAGTGAGAGTACGCAACTTGGCAGCGACCTTGACGAGGCTGCCGCCAAATACAAAGTGACAGATGTCGCATCGCGGCCGAACTCAGAAGCCACAGCCATCTGCGGCAAGGTGGAAGCCGAGCTGGCAGAGATGAGCGATGCCGACGCGGCTGAGTTCCTCTCCAGTTACGGATTAACAGAAAGTGGCCTATCCCGTCTGATCCGCACCACCTATCGGCTGCTCGGCATGATTTCATTTTTCACTGCTGGCGAAGACGAGTGCCGGGCTTGGACCATTCCCGTGAACACGCGCGCACAAGAAGGTGCGGGAGCCATCCACTCCGACCTGCAAAAGCACTTCATTCGAGCCGAGACCATTCGCTGGGACCAGTTGCTCGAAGCCGGCTCTGAAGCCAACGCTCGCGCCAAGGGCACGCTGAGACTCGAGGGAAAGGATTACATTGTGAAGGATGGCGACGTCATGCATATCCGCCACTCAGGCTGACGTGCAACTGATATCATCCTCGGTCACAATGCACCCGATTCTGTTAAGCATTCTTCTGGGCCTGACCGCCGCCGCAGCCAACGTCTTCGGCGGCGCCATTATCGTCCAAAAAAATTGGGAGCGGGCTTATCTAAAGTATTTCGTGGCGTTGGGTGCTGGATTCATGCTGGCAACGGCAATTGTCGAACTGTTCCCTGCCAGCATTGCACTACAAGGCAAGAGCGCGGCTTTCCTGGTCTTGGTTGGTTACCTGATCATTCACTTCTTTGAGCACACCGTCACTCCGCACTTCCACTTCGGCGAAGAAACCCATGCCGATGAGTTCGTCCACTCCCATACTGGCTATTCGGTGCTGATCGGACTGCTGATTCACACCTTCTTCGATGGCATAGCTATCGCCTCGGGGTTCATCGTTTCCAACTGGCTGGGCTGGATTGTGTTTCTGGCAGTCTTCCTCCACAAGATCCCGGAGGGATTCACGGTTGCATCAGTGATGCTGGCGGGAGGGCAAAGCAAAAAAGTGGCGTGGGGAGCTTCAGTCTTATTAGGCGCAGCCACTCTGGCGGGAGTTCTAACAATGGCGCTGTTTCGCCATCAAGTGTCCTACGGATTACCACTATCAGCAGGTGTAACGATCTACGTCGCCGCCTCCGACTTGATGCCGGAGGTCAACCGCGAACCCGGAGTCCGTATGGCGCTGGTCGTTTTCCTGGGAGTAGGACTTCTATTCCTGCTCGACCGCCTGGCTCACGTTCACTAACTACTCGACCACATTCTTGGCGTAATAGCCCTCGCGGGTGATGATCTGATACTTCAGGTCCTTACCCTTCTGATCGCGCACTTTCAAAGGCCCACCGTCTGGAGCTACGATCTCAACTTTTAACTTGCGGTAGCTGCCATCCTGCTTCGGATTCGTGGGGTGGTAGGCGATGTTGTACTGATTGCGCACATCACCAAGAATGTCGTGAAAGATTTCCGGAAATTCCCCTTCAAACCTCGGAAAATATGCGCGGCCGCCAGTCAGTTTGGCAAAAGTATTCATCTCGTTATCGGCCTGGAGGTAATCGATGTTCGACATCCCATAGCTGGCCATTCCATGGGAACGCCCTGTGCAACCATGGGTTTCACAGTATTGCCGCAAATACCACCCTATGCTCACCGGGAAGATGGTAACGTCATGCGTGGTTTTGATCTTCTTGGTGATCTGGTCGAGATTGAGTTTGCTGAAAGTATCAATCCCGGTTGTCACCAGGATGATGTATTTGTGCCCGTCAATGCGGTCGACTCGATCCAGCGTGTCATAGAGAGCATCGAACAAATTGGTTTCCGAGAACCCCGGTATCCGCATGCCGTTGATGGCCCCTCGGATCGCATTCTTGTCCTGAGTGAAATCCACCAAAATTTCCGGCTTCATGTCGTAGGAAACGACTGCCACATAATCTTCTTTCTTTAATCCATTGGCAAAGGCATAGGAGGCGTTCAGCATTTCGGAAATCATGAAATAATTCGTGGAAGCAAACTCCACCAGCAACACAGCGGTAATCGGCGCTTCTGACTGCCCGAAGTTGGAAATGTTTTGCGGAGCGCCATCTTCGTAAATCTTGAAATTATCTTTCTTCAGTCCGTTGATAAATTGCCCATCTTTGGTGGTGACCATCACATCCACGTTCACCAAGGGCACGTTCACGCGGATGGAATAGTCCGGCATCCCCTCAATTTTCTTGGGCTTCTCCGGAGGCGGAGGAGGGGGCTCTTCCTTCTTTTTGGGGATCGCATAAGGCCCGACATCGGTCTGTGGGCCGCCCGCTTCCGGCGGTGTGTCTTGTTTATTGGGGGAGTTGGATGGCTGGTCCTGGGCCGTGAGCAGCAAGCTCTGGCCAATCCATAACATCAAACAAACCAATGAGATGAGGGTAAGCCCTCGCCGGCGATATTCGTTTTGAAACATGAAACTCCTCGCTCAAACCCTATGCTAGTATAGACGCTGTGCTTCGTGATTGGGATGTTTTGCTCGGCTAAAGGCCGCTACCCTCCCTGGCAATCCCGCAAGTGATACGAAGCCTAAGGGACCGGCAGGTCCTCCGGGGATACTCTTGATGAGACGTGTTGTTTTTTTATCGGCGGTTTTGTGTCTTTTTTCCTTCCTGCCCTCAGCAGCGCAAAAAAAAACGGTTGAAACCATACCAGTAGATCAAATTCACGCGGGCATGCATGGCGTTGCGTACACCGTTTTTCAGGGGACCAAGCCTGAGGCGATGAATCTGGAAGTACTCGGGGTCCTAAGAAATGCGAACGGACCAAAAGGGGACATCATCCTCATCCGCCTCATCGGTGAAAAACCCGAGTACACGGGTGTCGTCGCCGGCATGAGCGGCAGCCCGGTTTACCTCGATGGCAAACTCGCTGGCGCACTTGCCTTCCGCATCGGAACATTTTCGAAAGAACCAATCGCCGGAGTGACCCCGATTGCGGAGATGCTGGAAATCAACGCTCTCGATCAGACTCCGACCGACACCACAGTAGCCGCCAAATCTGTCGGTCCGAGCAAAACAGCTTCTCCTGGAACCTCCAGTGGACTGGAGAATCTGGCGAACTATTTAAAGCCAATTGAAGCCCCGCTGGTTTTCAGCGGATTTTCCGAGCAGGCGTTGCAACTGTTTGCTCCGCAGTTTGCCGCTGCGGGAATTACTCCAGTGATGGGCACAGGTTCGGTCAGCAACGCCAAACAGCCCGAGCCTTTGGAACCCGGTTCAGCCGTCAGCGCCATCCTTGCCCGCGGCGACATGGACATCGCCGCCACTTGCACAGTGACCTACATGGATGCCGACCATCTACTCGCCTGCGGCCATCCCCTTTTACAGTTCGGTCAAATCGCATTGCCGATGACCAAGGCACAGGTGCTGGCGACACTTCCCTCGCCGTTAAATGCTTTTAAGATCGTCAACGCCACGGAGCCTGTGGGCGCATTCGTACAGGATCGCCACACGGGAATCATGGGCGAGTTCAACAAGCAGCCGGAGATGATTCCGGTCACGTTGAGCATTCACGGAGGTCCGGCGGAAAAACAGTTTCACTACGAGGTACTCAATAACCCGCGCCTCACTCCGCTGGCACTCATGGTGACGATGTTTAACGCCCTGCAAGGCACCAACGAGTACGGCGAAGAAATTACTTACAAGATGAACGGACAAATTTCGGTGCAGGGATTCCCCACGGTCAACTTGCAAAACATGTTTGCCCCAACTGACGGCGGGCAGCCTGCTGCTGTAATGGCCGCGCTGTCATTGGGAGACCGCTTCGGCCGCATCTACGACAATGCCTACGCCACACCCCACGTAAACGGTGTGCAAATTGATTTTGACATCGTCCGCGAGCGCCGCTGGGCACGCATGGAAACTGCCCGCACGGATCTGACCGAAGCCCGCCCCGGACAGGAAATCACCATCGAAACCGTATTGCGTCGCTATCGTGGTGAAAATATCGTTTGCCAGATTCCAGTGCGCATCCCGACGTCGGCACCTAAAGGCCCACTGCGCATTCTGGTGAGCGATGGCGAAACTCTGGATCGCATTCGTCAATCGGCCCCATCCATCAGCCGCAGATTAGATCTGGCTTCAACAATCGCCTGGCTCAACAAGCAGCACAGCAACAATCGGGTGTATGTGTCACTGCTGCAAGCCGACCCGGAGGCTATGATCGCCGATAAGGTTATGCCTTCGCTGCCGTTATCGATCATGAACGTGATGGATGGAATGCGTGGCACGCAGGAGATGGTTGTCCAGGCGGAGTCCTCGGTGAACGAAGCCGCCACGCCACCGCTTGATTACATGGTGTCGGGCGCGCACGTGCTAACCATCAACATCAAATAAACGGATGGAGGCGGGACTTGCGGCCGCCCGCTGCGCTTTCCCAAGTGATAGTCTAATTCCCATTCAATAAACGAGGTAGAGCCCTTGCAAGCCAGCCTGCGTAGTTTTCTTGTCGTGGTATTCGCGACATTTTTCTCAATCTTCAGTTTCGCTGAAGGCACACGCACGTGGGAGCAATCGAAATTCGAGGATTTCGGTAAAGGCACAACGAACGGCGTTGCCATTCGCAGCTCTGGTTATCTCGAACTGGCCCCGACGTTCAAAGCCATCGCAACAACTCCTTCGACCTACATTTGGGCGATTGCTTCAGATAAAAGCGGCAATGTTTATGCGGCGACGGGATCTCCCGCGAGAATTTACCGCATTTCTCCCGACGGACAATCCACGGTAATTTTTGAGCCACAGGAACTTCAGGTACAAGCGCTGGCCGTCGATAAAAATGGCGCGATCTTCGCCGCGACGAATCCGGATGGCAAGGTGTATCGCATCGAACACGGCACAGCCAAGTCGAATGCCAGCCCAAATACCAGCAAAGATAAGCCTACCGTTGATCCAAACTGGACTTCCTCGGTTTATTTCGATCCTGGCACAAAATACATTTGGGACCTGGAACTCGACAATAACGGCACCCTCTACATAGCTACCGGCGACACCGGAGAAATTTTCCGCGTAACTTCCAAGGGAGAGCATTCGGTTTTCTTCAAAAGCGATGAAGCTCACATTCGGGTTTTGGCGTTTGATGCCAAAGGAAATTTGATCGCAGGATCGGATGGAAGCGGACTCATTTATCGCATTTCGCCGACCGGTGAAGGGTTTGTTCTCTACAGCGCTACGAAAAAAGAAATCACTGCTCTTGCCATTGATGACAAAGGAAACATCTACGCCGCTGGCGTCGGGGAAAAACGAGCTTCTACTGCACCACAAATTCTTCCCGTAAATCCTCCGCCCAGTGCACCCACTGCGGTTGCAGTTCCTGGGCCGGGACAACCCACCATCAGCATTACGACTGGTGCGGTCTTGCCGCGCGGTGTAACTCCGATGCCTAACTTAACCACAGCCGGGGGTTCGGAAATTTACCGCATAGCGGCCGACGGCTCGCCCACACGCATCTGGAACTCGCGCGATGACTTGGTGTACGCGCTCGCTTTCGACACGAACGGCAAACTACTAGCTGGCACTGGAAATCAGGGTCACATCTACGCCATCAGCAGCGAAGATGATTTCACCGACTTGCTAAAGGCCAGCGCCACTCAGGTCACCGGATTTGCCAAAGCAGCGAATGGAGGTTTGTACGCATCTACAAGCAACCTCGGCAAAATATTCCTATTGGGCGGATCGCCAGAAACTGAAGGAACCTATGAGAGCGATGTCTTCGACGCTCGCATCTTCTCGCGCTGGGGTCATGCTGAAACTCGCACGACGGGCAATGTTGAGCTACTCGCTCGCAGTGGTAACGTGGATAATCCCGACCGCAACTGGAGCGCTTGGACTAAAGTTGATTTGCAGAAAGATGCCGAGCTCAACGTCCCCCTAGCACGCTTTGTGCAATGGAAGGCCGTGCTGCACGCGGGAAATCCAGCGCCAAAGGTGGATAGTGTCAGACTTAACTATCTCTCAAAAAATGTTGCCCCAGACTTCGATGATGTCACCATCCAGCCCGGGGTCCGCTATCAGTCCGTCCCAAAATCTAGTTCAAGTGACATCAGCATTTCCACCAGTGCGTCTGGAAGCCCATCCCCGGTTCGCTTTGATCCCCCGCCCATCACCCAGCACGACTCTGATTCCATCGGAGTGAAGTGGACCGTTCACGACGACAACGATGACCAGATGGTTTATTCGATTTATTACCGCGGGGAAGACGAAAAACGCTGGTTACTGCTGAAGGACAAAATCACCGACAAGTTCTATGCATTTGATGCATCGCTGCTTCCCGATGGCGGGTACACCGTAAAAGTCGTGGCCTCGGATGCGCCGTCCCATTCACCGGGCGACGCGCTGACTGCGGAAAAGGAAAGCTCTCGTTTTGAAGTGGATAGCACCCCGCCGCGGATCGAGGCTCTTAGCGCAACTGCAGGAAATTCGCAGATCCACGTAACCTTCCACGCCATCGACAGCTTCTCGCTCATCGATCACGCAGAATATTCCGTGGATGCCGGAGATTGGCATTTCATCGAACCGGTTGGACAACTGTCAGATTCGAAAACAGAAAATTACGATTTCAAGTTGCCCATCTCCGGCGGCGATGCTGATGACCACGTCGTCGTGGTGCGAGTTTATGACCGCTATGACAACATGTCGTCAGCTAAGGCTGTGATTCACGGGAAGTAGCTTCCGCAAGAGCAACTTCCGGATCTGCGAAACCTTCGGCGCGACGTAGATCCGGAAACAACCATGCCCACAGTGCGATCACCAGTAGAGTTCCGATTCCTCCCAGCACAACAGCGCGCACGGTTCCCAGCCATTGGGCGGTGAATCCGGACTCAAACTGACCGAACTCATTCGATGCGCCGATAAAAAGCATGTCTACGGCGTTCACCCTCCCACGCATCTCATCCGGGGTGGAAAGCTGCACCAGGGTGGCTCGAATCACCACGCTGATCATGTCAGCTGCACCCGTGAGCGAAAGTGCCACCATGGAAACGATCAGATTGTGCGAAAGCCCGAAAACAATAGTGAAAACACCGAACGCAGCCACCGCCCAGAGCATGGTTACGCCAACTCTTCTGCGCAGCGGACGATACGCGAGCAAAATCGCCATAAGCCCCGCACCCACACCCGGCGCACTGCGAAGCAAACCCAGGCCCCACGGCCCAGTTTTTAAAATCTCTTTTGCATAGACGGGCAATAGTGCCACCGCACCACCTAACAACACGGCAAACAGATCGAGCGAAATTGATCCCAAGACAACTTTCTTCCGCCAGATGTAGTGCAAGCCCGCAAGCACCGTCTTGGAAGAGATTTCCTCGCGCGGCCGTTGTTTCGCGCGCAGATGGATCTTGAAAAATGAAAGTATAGCGATCACAGCCGATAGAACGGAAAACGCATATACGACGTTTGGCCCGTGAGCCAATGCGTAGAGCACACCACCAAGCGCCGGTCCCAGAATGGTTGCCGACTGAAACGCGATGGAGTGCCAGGCAATGGCATTGGGCAAATGTTCATCCGGCACAAGCTGCGGCAGAATCGCCCGGCTCGCCGGCCAGTTGATCGTGCGCACGATACCTAACAGCACCAGCACGAGATAAATCAAATAGACCGAATACGATCGCGCCGCAGCGAGCAAAAACAGCAACCCGCTGCAAGCCGCCATTCCGCCATAACAGCTAAGAAGAATCCTGCGCCGGTCCAACCGGTCGGCCAGATGGCCGGCAACCAGAAAAAGAAATATTCCCGGAAGAAACTGCGCAAGGCCCACGAGACCAAGATCGAGCGGCCTTTTGGTGATCTCATAAACCTGCCAGCCAACCGCCACAGACTGCATCTCGAGCGACGACACAATAAAAAATCGCGCGAGCATATAGTAGGAAAAACCAGGATAGGTAAAAGCGACGCTTCCCCTAGCAGTCGTGTTGTCAGAGGCCTGCATTTCGAACGTGGTATCTACTTTGCCACAAAAACCAAATTAAAAAATTCCCCTGTGTCGCACAGAGCGTTAAGCCCGTGATTTCAGAACAATTTGCGAATTTTGTTGAATTTTCTGCGATTTTTTTGATTTTTCCTCTTGCGCAAAATCAAAAGTCATGGCATCTTCAAACATCTTCTTACGAAAGGACGCCCCGTTTTGGCGCAACATACAAGCAAATTGATGTGCGGGCGACCTTGGTTACTAAGTAACCGAGGTTGTTTTAGGGCGTCGACCTATCGAGTCAGTTAGTTCCGAACGCTCTTCAACGCAAATCATAGAAAATTGAGCTGATACGGCGTAAGCCGTGAAGCAAATCGTTTGCCCATGCTGTTTTGTGGGCGAAGGATCACACAACCCGCTGGGTGGCGCAGGTTGCGGTTACTTCGACTCTCACTCGACCAAACACCGCTGCCGTTCATTCCCCCAGCATAACTTGCGGCGCTTACGTGGCGTGCGCGAAGCGGGAGCCGCGTGCCGCAAATCCTGAGCCACTTCATTTGTGGCGAAGGATCTAAACCCCGTTTGCAGTTTCTCGAATATTACGGGAGATTTCACAGGGTCAGTGGTGAAAGGCCACGGATACTTCTCTTGGCAGAACAGCCTTCGGGCTGTGGGGTTCGATCCCTCAGGGCGCAAGCCCATTCCGTGTCCGCATGTTCCCTGACCGTTTTACATGTATTGAATTTCGCCGGTGGTGAAAGAGAAGAGATACATCGGGCCATGAACGACGCGCAGGACACCGGTCCTGCCGAGGATCAGAGCTCTAGGGACGGGGGCGTAGCCCCGAAACACAAGGTACCTGGAGATATCGCGCCTTGAGTCGGCTCTTTTCGAGTGTTCCCCGGCGAGTTGGAAAACACAAATTGAGGCCGGTGGTGAAGACCACGGATACTTCGCTGACACGCGGGAGATCGCAGGTTCGAATCCTGCCACGAGCAATTTTCGCTCGTGTGGCTGAGTGGCTTAAAGCGCCTAACGTTCCGTTGTCGCCTGTTCCCCGGCCTTTAACTAACTTAGTAGCTCCGGCCAAGAGCCGGTTAGAAAACGTATGACTACGATCAGAATACAAAATGGCACGCCTCGTGGCAGTGAGTCGCTCTGCGACTCATGCTACTGGGCACACATTCAGAAAGGCTATGCAGATAGCGAGGAGACGGTACTGTGTGCATTTCTGCGGCCGGCACGACTCATGCCTTTCAAGGTCAGGTTGTGCACGGACTACAGCGACAAACGCATTCCCAGCAAACGGGACATGGAAGATATCGCCTGGATCATCCGCACCAAGGATATCAACCGCAAAGTTGGCTTCTCCGCTGAGGAGGAACTGAGCGAAGAACAGAAAGATGAGCTGGAAATCGTTCCAGCGGACTAATGATGATTGAACTACTCAAAAAAATGCTGACCGGTCAGAACCAGTTTGCCTCTGGCGGATTGCTCCTGATGATTATTGGAGGCCTGAGTGTGTATCTGCGAGCCGTGCCGGCAAGGCTATGGAGATGGCTCATAGACCAGACCACCATGATGATCACGGTGAAAGACGATGATGCTGCATTCACGTGGGTGAAGGAATGGTTCCTGGAGCAGGCGTTTTTAAAGCGCATTCGCAATGTCGATTTGGACACAACCCTGCGTGGATCGAGACTGTCGTTCATTCCCGCACCAGGACGTCACTGGTTCTGGCGTGCAGGCAGACCCTTTCTCGTCTACTTCTATCGCAGCGAAGACACGAAGGGCTGGACGCCAAAGCGCGCGGAGCAGTTGACGTTCCGTACCATCGGACGCAAACAGAGTGTCCTGCGCGAGTTTGTCGACGAGATCGGGCACTGTCACTACAAAAAAGTCGGGGTGAAGTCATCTCTATTCATCTTCGACGAGTATTGGTCAAGGCTCGACGCTTACACACCTCGCTTGCTGGAATCGGTCATTCTCGAGCCGGGTGAAAAGGAGCACCTGATTCAGGATGTAACTAAATTCAAGGCTTCGAAACGCCGGTACGCGCAGTTGGGCGTGCCGTATCACAGAGGATATTTGCTGTATGGCCCACCGGGCACAGGCAAAACTTCTTTGGTGTCGGCGCTGGCAGCGAGTTTTAACATGTCGATCTATGCAATCAACCTGAACGACTTCAACGATCGCACGCTGAAGAGTGCAGTGAATGATGTGCCTCCGAACGCCGTACTGTTGTTCGAAGACATCGATTGCATGCAAAGCGGGAAAGCAAGAACTCCCGTGATGGAGGTGGCAAAAGAGCAGGCAGCCAAAGAATCCGGTGAGAAGAAAGAAGACTTGCTGGATCGCTTGGGCGTGACATTGTCGGGGCTGTTGAACGTGCTGGATGGCTTCTATGCGCCCGAAAATGTGCTGTTCGTTATGACTACCAACAGGATTGAAGCTCTCGATCCTGCGTTGTTGAGACCCGGCAGAATTGACTACAAGCTGTATCTGGGCAAGGCGACCGATCGTCAAAAGGTAGAACTGTACCGCAGGTTCTTCCCCCAGGCTTCGGAGTTCGAGGCTCAGTCATTTGTAGAAAGTTCGCGTTCAGCTCAAACCATGGCCGAGTTTCAGGGACTCTTGCTGGAACTGGAGGGTGGTCAGCGCAGTTGGGATCTCAGCCGCATAGAAGTTCCTGCATTGCGGTAAGAGCAATGCGGTTCATCTGCGGCTGAGAGGCTGCATCTTGTGAACTTTGTTTTGTGCTTTGTTCGAACTTGCTGGTGCTTCAAATCCGATGCGGCGATTGTTGGCAGGCAGTGGGGCCATGAGTTCACGAATGGCATCCACCAACTCCTGGATCTCGACGTCGTGGCCTTCGAGCCGCCGTTCGATCTCGGAGAGCTTGGTGACAATTTGCTGATTCGCGGCCAGCGCTTGACGCATTCGCACGAAAGCGCGCACCACGAAGATACTCATTTCGATGGCGCGCTTGGAGTTCAACACAGTGGCCGCCATGATGGCGCCGTGTTCGGTAAATGCGTGAGGCAAGTAACGACGCCCGCCATGGCTGGAACTTGAGGTCGCATTTTGCGACCTCAAGTTTTGATACTCGGCTGGCGACAAGCGAAACAAAAAGTCTGCTGGAAAACGCTTGGCATTGCGCTTTATTTGTTCATTCAACCGTTTTACAGAAACACCATAGAGCGCTGCCAGTTCAGCGTCCAATATGACTTTCTGATCGCGCAGAACCAGAATTTTCGAATCAACTTTTTTGGCAAGAACGAGTGCGGCTTTATTCATAGATATCAACTTGAGGTCGCAAATTGCGACCTCAAGATTCAACGAAGAATGAAGGCATCATAGCAAGGCCAATCAGATAAGCGAACAAAGAACACAAATATTTAGTGCCGTTGTTCCAGAACAGGAAATGACCATGACCGACCACACTTACAACGTGATCAAGCCCGCAAACGGCGCGCCCATCAAGGCGTGGACCAGGGGTGTCCAGCTCGAAGACGCGGCACGCCAGCAGTTAGTGAACGTCGCACAGTTGCCGTTCATCTACAAGTGGGTTGCAGCCATGCCCGATGTGCACTGGGGAATCGGCGCAACCGTTGGAAGCGTCATTCCAACTCGTGGCGCGATCATTCCCGCTGCGGTGGGTGTAGACATTGGTTGCGGAATGATGGCCGTGCAGACCTCCCTGCATGCCAATCATCTGCCCGACAATCTGCACGGTATCCGTACGGCGATTGAAAAGGCAGTGCCACACGGACGCACCGACAACGGTGGCAAGAACGATCGCGGGGCATGGGGAACGCGTCCGCCTGAGCATCACTTCGATGCCTGGGCAAAGCTCGAGCCGCTGTACACGCAGATCGTCGACAAGTATCCCAAGTTGAATCACCCGCAGCGCGTGAATCATCTGGGAACACTCGGCACCGGCAATCACTTCATCGAGGTCTGCCTCGATGAAAACGAGAGCGTTTGGTTCCTGTTGCACTCGGGATCGCGTGGCGTGGGCAATCGCTTCGGCACGTTTTTCATCGAGCTGGCGAAAAACGATATGCGCCAGTGGATGATCAACCTGCCGGACCAGGACCTCGCCTACCTGCCGCAGGGCACGGAGCACTTCGAGGACTACGTCCGCGCAGTGCATTGGGCGCAGGACTACGCGCTGGCCAACCGCGAGCTGATGATGCAGAACATGATCGCCGCCGTCCAGGCGTCGAGAGAAGTTCCGGCATTCGAGGCGAATATCGCTGTCGTGAGCTGCCATCACAACTACGTGACTTGGGAGCACCACTACGGCGAGAACGTGCTCATTACGCGTAAGGGCGCGGTCCGTGCGCGCGAAGGTGACATGGGAATTATTCCCGGCAGCATGGGAGCGCGCTCTTACATCGTGTGCGGCAAGGGCAATCCGGAGAGCTTCATGAGTTGCAGTCATGGAGCTGGACGCGCCATGTCGCGTGCGGAAGCGAAGCGCCGCTTCACGCTGGATGACCACGCCAAGGCAACTGCCGGCGTCGAATGCCGTAAGGACGCGGACGTCATCGACGAAACTCCGATGGCGTACAAGTCCATCGATGCCGTGATGGAAGCGCAGCGTGATCTGGTGGATGTGGTGCATACACTACGTCAGGTGGTGTGCGTGAAGGGGTAGGCGGAAGGTGCAGATTTCGACCCCCGCCTCTCTGTCACCCCGAGCGTGGTCGAGGGAGCTTGCGTTTTTGTACATCGCCGGTGGCGTAGGTAACGGCTACTCCGGCTGACGGGAGCAGGCCTTCGGGTCACTCTCTCAGAGGCAGCTTGTCTGCTAGTGCCGTTGCCGCTCATTCCCCGGCGAATTTCTAAGCATGAAGTACCAGATGGAGAACGAAGATTTATGAACATCACAAATTTGAGGTTGAAGGCGCTTGGATTTCGGATGAGTCAAGTCTCTGGGACTTCCATGCTCTCGAAACGGATGATGAATTGATTGTGAAAATTAAAGAAGTGCATGGCGTAGATGTTTCCGATATTCGTTCAGCAAGGCTGTGCGAAATTTTGGAGCGTATCGCGGCTGTACGACAGTCAACAGGGTTGCGGCACGACTGAAGTCGTGCCCTTCCCAACAACTCGTAGGCTTTGGCAAACGACCAGCGACCGACGACTAGCGACAAATGCAAGGAGAACGACCATGGCAAAACTGAATACACTAAACCTCAACTTCGGCCCGCATACTCACGAGGGCGCTTCAGCCCGCCACATCTCCCCGGAGCTTCAGCTCCGGCGTTCGGTGCTGGCGTGCCTGCTCTGGGAGTCGCAGTTTTACGAGGATGGAGTCGAGATCGCCGGCCGCATCGCCGAGCTGGTGCCGAAGGTCGCAGTGGAAAAAGTTGCCGCACTCGCCATCGAGGCCCGCGAGCAGATGAAGCTGCGTCACGCGCCCTTGCTGCTCGGGCGCGAGATGGCACGTCACAAAACGCACCGTCATCTTGTGGGAGACACGCTCGCGCGCGTCATCCAGCGTGCCGACGAGCTCTCCGAGTTTGTCGCCATCTACTGGAAGGACGGGCGTGTACCGCTCTCCGGGCAGGTAAAGAAAGGACTCGCTGCTGCGTTCCCCAAGTTCGACGAGTATCAGCTTGCCAAGTACGACCGTGGCGGGCCGATCAAGCTGCGCGACGTGCTCTTCCTCTCGCACGCCAAGCCGCGCGATGCGGCCCAGGCTGGAGTGTGGAAGAGGCTGATCTGGGGACGTCTCACCACGCCTGACACGTGGGAGGTTGCACTCTCGTCTGGCGCTGAGAAGCGCGAGGCGTGGGAGCGACTGCTCCGCGAGCAGAAGCTGGGAGCACTGGCACTGCTCCGCAACCTTCGTAACATGAAGGATGCCGGAGTGGACGAAGACCTCGTGCTCGCTGCTCTTCGTGAGATGAGCACGGCACGCGTGCTCCCGTTCCGCTTCCTGGCTGCGGCGCGTTACGCTCCGCAGTGGGAGGAGACGCTCGAGCAGGCGATGCTGAAGTCGGTCGCCACGCAGGAGAAGCTCCCGGGCAAAACAATTGTCCTGGTAGACATCTCCGGCTCGATGATCGCGCCGCTCTCCCGCCGTTCCGAGATGCAGCGCACTGACGCAGCCTATGGGCTTGCTGTGTTGCTACGGGAAATCGGCGAGAAGGTTGGAGTATTTTCCTTCTCTGACCATCTCGCTGAGGTACCGGCGCGCCGTGGTTTCGCCCTGCGCGATGCCATCGATGCGTCGCAGCAGCACGGAGCAACTTACCTCGGCAAAGCGGTCGAGGAGCTGAACAAGAAGGAGCGCTACGACCGCCTGATCGTGATCACCGACGAGCAGGCACACGATTCCGTACCCGCGCCGAAGGGCAAGGGTTACGTGATCAACGTGGCGTCTTATAAGAACGGGGTCGGCTACGGCAAGTGGACGCACATCGATGGCTGGTCGGAAGCGGTCATCGAGTACATCCGCACGCTGGAGCTGACGCAGTGGGTGAACTAGACCGGGCGGAGCATAAGCTCCGCCCATTAGTTGATGGGTTCCGTATCACTGTGAAGGGGGCGATTGGCTGCCATCGAGGCTCAAATCCTTATATCGAGTACATCCCTAGGCCGGAGCTGACGCAGTGGGTGGGGGAACTGGACTGCATGGGACGAGTAGCTCGTCCCACGCGGCTTTTTGCTTAGAAGGTGAACTTCGCCGCTAACTGAATGTTGCGCGGCCCGCCACCACCTAGAAATGGGTTGCCGATACCAACGTCGGGCGTCGCGGTAATCGGCAAAAAACCAGTCCCGCGATTCGTCGCCGGATCAATCCCATTCGCCAGAAAATCAACCGCAAAATTCGGCAAAACTGGATTGGAGAAATTTGGGTGGTTGAAGATGTTAAAAAAATCAATTCGAAGCTGCATGTTGAGTTTTTCTGTCAGGGCTGTGTTTTTCGAAATCGAGAAATCGAAATTACGGAAGCTCGGCCCAACGAAGGCATTTCGTGGCAGGTTGCCAAAATGCTGTGTCCCCGGGGCGCAGAAGCCAGCTCCATCGGGAGCGCACGGCGCCTGGAACGCGCCTAGGTTCAGAAACCTGTCAGGAGTTCGAGTGCCGGCGGATGGATCTCCCACTAAGTCCGGGCGCCCAAAGAATTCTCCGGTTCCGTTGTAATCATCTTCGAACTGGTAGGTCACGCTGAAAGGCTGACCACTAGTGAGTGACAGCACACCATCGACTCCCCATCCTGAACTGAGTTTGCTGTTGGTCTTGGGGAACTCATATCCAAAAAACCATTTGAAACCATTGCGAATGTCAAAGTTCGAACTTGCCTTTTCTGCCGCAGGATTAAAGCTGTTGTCCGGCTGCGTCGCGTTGGCAACAAAATCTTGACCGTCGCTGGCGGTGTCAAGAGAATGCCCCCATGTGTAGTTCACAGTTGAGCTGAATCCATGCCAGTTGCGCAGATTCAAACTGGTTTGCAATGAGTTATAGCTGGAAGTTGCAGCCGACTCGAACTGGTTTACGTAGAAGAAAGTTCCGCCGCTAGGTGCAAACGGTCCGTTATCAAATGGCCTTCCGGATATGTTTGGCAAACCCTGATTAATATCACGGTAGGTGAATAGCTTTCGCCCAGTGGAACCGACGTATCCGATCTGGAAAGCAACTGATGACCCCAATTGCTGTTGAACATTCAGGCTGAAGTTCTGCATGTAAGGAGTGCGTAGCTTCTGGCTGACGGTGAAAACATCGGAATCAGAGAAGCCGCTCGCCGGAAATACAGGTGAACCCGAAGAGATCGTATCGACTGGAGAGAACGAAAACAAAATCGGTGACGGGCCTCCCGGATTGAATGCGGGACCTGGATTGAAAGTATTGAAGGGAAGCTGGCCGGCGAAGAAATCTTGCGAGAACGCATCATAGGCGAGGCCCCAGCCACCGCGAAGCACCGTCTTACCGGTGCCAAGAGCGTCCCAGGCAAAACCAATCCGTCGACCAAAGTTGTTGAAGTCCTTCGGATATAGACTACTGAGCCCTGGGCTACCCACAAATTCGAGACCACCACTTGTAGGATCTGTGTTGAGAATGCTAAGCCGATTTCTCTCTTCGCCAATTACACCGAAGTAGTCCCAACGCAATCCATAGTTGAGAGTCAAGTGGGGAGTCAGGCGGAAACTATCTTGAAAATAAAATCCGTGATTGTTCTGGAAGGTACCACGGTGAGAGTCACCCGTAGCTTGGCGGCTGAAACCGGTGATATTGCCGGCGAGAAAATCGTCCAGACTCTCGAAAGCCAACAGCCCGCGATATCCGGCGTCAAAGAACTGGTTTACAAACGTACGTCGGAACTCATAGCCGACCTTCCAGTTATGTTTGCCAGCGTTATAGGACAAATTCGTAAAGTATTGCCAGTTGGTATCCACGCGCCCGCGGGGTAGAGAAGCATTCGCACCAACGGAACTGAAACCAGAAATCCTGATGAGGGGGAGGCCAAAGTCACGCGAATTACTGGTTGTAGCTAGGCCAATGCTATTGGGATCAAAATTCTTATCTTGCGGGAAAAAAGTCTCCGCAAACCGGTTGTAGCCGCCGCGGATTTCCAAAAGCAACTTAGGCGAAATGACGTGTGTATAGGAAAGAGAAACCACCTGTACCCGAGTTGGAGTGACCGTGTTGTAGCCAGGAACTGCGCTCCCGCCCGTCAGGCCGAGAGGAAAGCTCTGGTCGCTGTCGCCAAAGAAATAGCGTCCAGTGAAGACATCGTTTCCGATGTGATGGTCAACCTTCCCGATAAAGCTGTCGAGACGATTGCTGCCATCTGCACTCAAAGTTAAATTGCCGTCGCTTTGCGGAAGTGGCTGGCCTGCGGTAAACGGATTGAGAGCAAGAAGCTGCTGAATAACCGGATTGATGACTCCTCCCCCGGTCACGAAAGCATTGATTTCATCCTGGGTCGGAATCGTGGCTGGAGTTGGGATACCAACTTTTTCTCTCTGTCCCTCATAAGCTAAAAAGAAAAATGTGCGGTCTTTGAAGATAGGGCCGCCGAGAGAGCCGCCGAATTGGTTGTTATGAAATTTGCTCTGCGGATCAGGCGATTGATTGAAATAGTTACGTGCGTCCATTGCGTTATTGCGAAAGAACTCAAAGGCAGATCCATGCAGGTGGTTGGTACCGGATTTAGTAACGACGTTTACGATCGCGCCAGAATTGCGACCGTACTCTGCCTCGGTTCCGGAAAGCACAGCAACAGTTTGTAGAGCATCCACCGGCAAAAGTGTAGCTGGCGTACCGAAGACTCCAGCTTCATTGATGGCGGAATCATTCCGGTAACCGTCGTTGATATCAGTGCCGTCGAGCAAATAGTTATTCGAACGTCCACGATTGCCGTTAATACTGAACTGACCAAACGAACCCGCTGAATCGGAAACTGCGCTCGCATCCGCGCTTGAGCCCGGAACCAAACCAAGAATCTTAATGAAATCACGCCCATTCACCGGCAGATCGGCAACCTGGACAGCTTCGATCGTGCCACCAACCGTATTGCCTGTGGTATCAATCAGTGGAGTTTCCGATGTCACCTCGATAGTCTGTGTAACATCTCCCACGGCAAGCTGAAAATTCGCTCTCTGATTCACTGACACCGACACCTGAACATCTTTCATTGCTTGGGTCCGGAAGGCAGGTTTCACGACGTGCACCTCATACACACCCAGCGGGAGTTCAGTGAAAGTGTAGTTGCCTTCAGAATCGGTCTCGGTGCTGCGCACCAATCCGGTTTCTCCGCTGACTACGGTCACGTGCGCATTGGGAATCGCAGCACCACTCTTGTCGGTAACGGTGCCAACAATTCCACCGCGAAAGGTCTGTGCGGTCAGGGTCGTAGTTAGGATGACGATGAGAGCGAGAAGTCCCGTGAGTTTCATAAAGCCTCCTGGAGATTCCACCCGAGTTTGCGGCGAGGCCAGACGTGGGCCTGAACGACAGACATAACACTAGACACGCGGTCGGATCGAAAATGCGCCGATGCGTACAGAAATTCATGAAACGGGAGGTTGTTGCGATTGTACCGCAACGCGGAGGCGGGAAATAGACAAACCCAAACCGGCCAATCGCGGATCCACTCACGTGAGTATTCCTAACCTCAATTCCTCATCGGTGCTACACTTGCGAATCGCTCGATTCTGTGAGGTGTTTCGTGACCACGGTCTCGAACCCATCTGCAGTAATTTCTGCCGTCCCAACTAAGTTCGCTTCTCCCCTAGCTCAGCCTCCACGGCTCGCCTCAGTGGATCTGCTGCGTGGGCTAGTTATGGTCGTCATGGCGCTGGACCACACGCGCGACTATTTCACCAATATTTCCTTTCAGCCCGAGGATCTTTCCCATACCTACGGAATACTGTTTTTCACGCGCTTTATTACCCATTTCTGTGCTCCAGTGTTTTCGCTGTTGGCGGGCACAGGTGCTTATTTGTCACTCTCCCGCGGAAAGACAGTCAATGAAATCTCCTGGTTTTTCTGGACCCGTGGTCTTTGGCTGATATTTCTGGAGTTCACCATCATTGGCTTTGGCTGGGCTTTCACGTTTCCTCTCGGACTGGCAGGAGTTATCTGGGTGCTGGGATTATCCATGATCGTGATGGCACTCATCGTACGGCTGCCCATACGCTGGATTGCGGGGTTCGGGATCGTAATGATCGCAGGACATAATCTGCTGGATGGGATTAAATCCGACTCGCTGGGAAGTTTTTCCTGGTTGTGGACGATTCTTCACGCAACTCCGGGCATGATTGCAATCAGGCCTCCGACCATAAATCTTTTCGTTCTCTATGCACTCATCCCATGGGTGGGAGTAATGGCGTGCGGATATGCGATGGGGGCTTTGTTGCTCAGGCCGGATCGAAAAAAGATAATTTTCAGAATCGGGCTTGCGCTGACCATTGCGTTTTTTGTCCTGCGTGGAATCAACCACTACGGCAATGGAACGACGGGATATCCATTTTCCATGGGGCAATGGGCCTCACAATCAAGCACAGAACTCACCGTCATATCGTTTTTCAATACGCTGAAGTACCCGCCGTCCCTGGACTTTCTATTGATGACGCTCGGCCCAGCATTGATGGTTCTGGCGTGGTTCGACAATGCAAAAGTAGAACAGAAGCTTGGAGGTTTCCTGCTGCCATACGGCCGGGTACCGATGTTTTATTACGTGCTGCACATCTACCTGATTCATTCCATGGCAATTTTCGTGGCTTGGATTTATCACCAACCGGCCGCGTGGCTTTGGCATGGAGCTTTCTTTCTCCAACAGAAGCCCGCGGACTACGGCCATGGTTTACCTTTCGTTTACCTCATGTGGGTCATTGCATTGGCGATCCTGTACTTGCCGTGCCGATGGTTTATGGAATTTAAGCGACAGCATCGCGCACAACGCTGGCTGAGTTACGTGTAAGAGCCGTTCTCAGTCGCCACGCCACCCATGCCAATGCCGCAATTCCCGCATACCAAATAACGAATGCTGTTCTCACAACCCAGGCTGGGGCCTCACCTACGCGGCGCAACAAGAACGGCAGGAAATTCCAGGTTGTAATGTGCACATAATCCCATGCGTCCTCGGTCATGGCATGCACATCAAGTCCCCACGCATCCATCTTCCCTAGTGCAAAGGCGGCTACATTTTTCAAGCGCAGCGCGATGACGAACGTCGGATGTCCGAATGTTTCCATCTGATAGATCTCAATCGGCAACCAGAATGCCAGCGACGCAAGTTGGACAACCAAACTAATAGCCACCAAGCCGACACCAGCCACTCGAACCGCTTTCCGCAACTCTCTCTGATGCCGCAGCAGCAGCGGCACTGATATAAACGCCGCCATCTCCACCGCTGTGGACACATAACGGTCACCCCAAGCCATGTCTCCGGACCACACAAAATACCTCGCATAAAAGGCCATGTAAGCGAAGATCAAAAATAAAGCGGCCGCAACATAGGCTCTGGTATCCGGACGCAATCGCTTCCATCCAAAGATGACGATCAGCACGGTCAACACAATCAGCGGATCAAAAAGAAATATGGATTTCTCCGGCATGATCAGCGGACTGATGATGCCCACATGAAATGGAGTCGTCCAGGGAAAATTCGGCGGCAGGGTGGGATCCAGCTGATGGTACTCGCGCGCAAATATGGTCACGTATGTATTGAAGAACGACCCAAAGCGGAAATACTGGTAGAAGCGGTCAATCAAAAAGAAAAATGCATATACTGGCGCGGCTACCTTAATGTAGGTCCACAGAAGTTGCTGCCATGGCTTTGCTGGTCTGTCGAACCACATCAAGAGCAAGATAAAAACTCCACCGGCAATCAGATCCAGCCCGGTGGTGAGCCGAGTAAGCAAGTTCAGCCCAAGTGCCGCCGATCCAAAAATGAGTGCACGCCGACTCTCGCTACGCAACCATTCGTACTGATAGGAAAACCCAGTCAACGTCAGAAGCATGATGTAATTGTTCTCCATCAAGTTCTGCGTGTAATGTAGGTGGGTGGTACAGAACAGCAGTGCCAAAACTCCAGCGACAGCCTCTCGCACGGTGAAGTTGAACTGCCGTAGCAATCGGAAACAAACCAATGCCGTCAAAACACTGATGAGGATGTTCGTGGAGTAACTGACGACTATGCTGCGTACAGCTGGATCCGTTCCGTCGTAGTCCTCGAATATCGGCAACCGCTCGACGTAAGTTCCAACCATGTCCGCGGGCAGCATCAGCAGCGACTGGCCCATGCCATACCAACTATGCAGTTTGCCTCCGCGGCCGTGGATGCCGAACTCCGGATACTCTTGTGGGAAGACCTCGGGCTCGGATGTCCAGATGGAATGTGCAGTCTGCAGGCGATGTGCGGTATCGGAAGTCCCCAATTCGCCTGATTGGATAACAAACGCAGAGAGACCTGCGACCAGAACAAGTAAGACTAAAGGGTCGGAACTCCAGTGGCGGAGACGGCCGAGCATTGCAAACATCTTACCGCCATTTCTGCAGCAGAGTTCCTTCAGAAATTATTTTGTTGCGTCCTTGGAAGCTTCAACCTGACTTTTTTCCTTGGGCTTCACAGTGGAACGCACGACCATAAATTTGTTCAGTACGTCAAACCAAAACGGCGCACCGAGCGAAACCGCCACGGTGGTCAGTAGCCAACCCAAAATCGCCGACCACCAGTTTGTCGGACGCTGACTCCATCCGATGGGCAGATTTATCTGTTGCAACTGCTGGCGAAGTCCCTCAAGGGCTTTTTGGGTACCGTCGCTGTTTTGCGCAGGCGATGTGTCGGGATGAGTGCGAATGTAATTTTGCGCCGCCTCCACCGTTGACGCACGCAGTGCAGGACTGTTGATCATGGCTTTGGTCACAACAATCGTGTCCGTGTTCGTGGCAATGGTCAGCAGAAGGCCAAGAACAATGAGTATCAGCTGGACCTTGCGCTTATACCACCCAGCAACGCGGTCCATGCTGTCGTTATACCAATTTTCGATCGCCTGCCGCGCCTTCACGACATCAGTATTTACCTGACCGACTAGGGTTAAGAGCGCCTGTTTGGCGGATCCCTGAGGAAGGTTCGCGACAGCGGACCGCACCGCTTCAATACTTTTCGGATCGCCCCCATCTGCTGGCACCAGCGTATCGATAAGCGCCATCGAAAAAAGATCGGCTGGAATATACGAGGGACGGCCTTGCCGCTTCAGAAGCCGATCAAGCCAATCCGCGCGGAACTGGCTCTGAATCAAACCGTGGTCATAGATGGCGTCTGCCAGAAATTTTTCTATTTTCGGGCTGTCCCCACTCGCCGGAATGGTTAACTTTCCATCCGAGAACAGACTGCGAATACCAGCCTCAAGATTCTTGGCGCGAAGCCCCATGACTCCGGCTATCCACTCATTGAGCACACTACAAACCAAGCTCAACAACAAGTAGACAAAAGCTACGCCGATACCGATATCGAGAATTTCTGATCCAAACATGGAACCTCCGTCCCTTGGCTGGGAGCAAAATTTAGAGGGGAAAATTTTTCTGGGGACTAGAGGCACAGCCTAAGCAGAAGCTGAAGCATTGTCAATCTTTAAAGAAGGATTATTCCAGCACACTATCATCCAGCTTCTTCTTACCCCAATCCGCGGCCGCCTGCACAAACGCTAGCACCACCGGATGCGGCTCCTTGGGTTTCGAAGCCAGCTGCGGCTGAAACAATGTTGCGATGTAAAACCGGTGAGTAGGCGATTCAATCGCACGTGCCTCGCCTCCAGCGCCGCGGGCCACGACGGGAAACCCTGCTTCCATTGCCGCCCACTCGAACTCAGGATTCATCTCGAAATTGCAGAAGAACTCTTCGCTGACGGTTTCCTGTCCGTAAAACGTCTGCAGATAAGAGCCTGGACGCAAACGAATTTCCGGCACCGACCCTGAAAGTTTAGGCGCATCGCCTTTGCGATCCGGCACAGCACAAGCCACGGGATGGATAATGATGTTCTTTGAGGCGGAATTATTCTCGGCGGTATCTGCGTCTTTAATCCCCAGTACATTGCGGGCGCACTCAATGAATGCATACTGGAATCCACCGCAGGTTCCCATAAAAGGCCAGTCCCGCTCCCGGGCAAACTGAATCCCGCGCAGCATCCCATCCATGCTTTTATAAGGACTGCCGGCGGATGCCCAAATGCCATCGTAAGTTTCTAAGACTTTGACCCCATTTGGTTCGAGAATAGAAGGCGTAGGAATCCACTGCGATTCGACCGTGATCCCTAGCTTGCCAGCGGCGTGCTGGAGGGCGTCGTTCGTAGCATGGTGTGAACGGAATTCAGGGTTAAAATCGCCCAAAATTCCTATGCGGACGGCGTCACTCACAGTGTCATTGTAAAGGAGAAGTTTTCCCAATGGCGTAGCTGAGGCAGTGCGAAAGTTGGTGACCACACGGTTGGAAAAACTCGTATGACCTTCGTAACCGGCCTTTGCCGTTACCTCGTTGCCGCCCCGCTACCGCCCCCCCTAAAATTTTAGAGGAAGTAGTCTCTGCACGGCCCAAGGTCCAATGGCAGACACAATTCAGGTGAATCGAGCAGAAGTCGCCCGTCAGGTTGAGAAGGCGGAAAAGCTTCTGCAAAAAGGCAAGAGCGCCGACGCGCTCGATGTGTATCTACAGGTCTTGGAAATTGATCCGATGAACGACACGGTCCGCTCCATGGCGGCCGACTTATGTCTTTCACTGCAAAGGACTGCGGATGCTTCCCGACTCCTCGGGGAATTGTTTGAGCGCCAGCTTCAAGCAGAAGATGCCACCCGCGCCAGCTTGACCTATAAGAAGTTAGCCCGCTTTGCTACACCGACCTGGCAACAAAAGCTGCGCTTCGGCCAGCTGCTGGAAAACACCAATCGCAAGCTGGCGATGGAAACCTATGAGAACGCGCTGGGGGATTTGACTCGGGCCGGCTCCAAGCCAGATTGCCTGAGCGTTCTAAAAAAGATTGTTGCTTTAGACTCCAGCGAAAAGAATCTCACACGCCTGGGCGAACTTTGTTCGGAAATCGGAGAAAACGAACAAGCCGCCGCGGCCTTCTTTAAGTTAGGACAATTGGCCGACGCCAGCGGTGGCAACTCCGCCCAGTGGTATGAGCGCGCGTACGGAGAAGATTCGACGAACCCAGACATTGCTCTGGCTTACAGCCGCGTTTTGCTGACACAAAACCAGGCTGGCGCTGTGATTTTTATTCTTCAGCCGCAGGTGAGCACAGGGTCCTACTCTGCTGAGATTCGCGATATCTATGCCAAGGCTTTGTTGGCTACCAATCAGCTGACCGAAGCCGAGCCGCTGATCTGGCAACAGTTTGAAGAAAATCCGTCCCGCTTTTCTGAAGTCTCCGATTTGATTGGAGCATTCCTCGACGCAGAGCAGGACAAAGACGCCGTAGCCCTGGCCCGCAAACTTGAAGCGCAACAGCGGCGTAAAGGGGAACGCAAGTCCTTCGCCAACATGATGCAGGACCTGGCGGCAAAGCATCGCCCATCTTCTGAACTCCTTGAGTTCATGAGCGAGCTGTTCAACGCCTCCAACCGCGAAACCGATTATTGCCAGACTCTGATCAAGTTATTCGATTTGCATTTTGGCATGGCGAACTTTCCGAAAGCGGCCGAGTGCCTGGATCGCGCGGTAGAAGTAGACATTTACGAGCCCGGCCATCAGAAGCGTTTGGAATCGCTGCGCGGAAAAATCGATGACAGCCGCTTCCAATTGATCTCTTCGCGTTTCTCCGGCATGAACCAGAACACTCCGAGCCCGGCGCGTAGCACTGGCGAGGCCGGTCTGGGCGCAGCGACGCTGCAGGACCTGATGCTGCAAGCGGAAATTCTTGTGCAATACGGTATGCGCGGCAAAGCAATCGAACGTTTGCAGCGCATCCAAGAATTGTTTCCGCACGAAGAAGAAAAGAATCTGGATTTGCAGAAGCTTTATCTCTCTGCGGGAATGACCCCGCAGTATTCAAATGCCGCACCGCTGGCCCCAACTCCGCCGCCGGCTCCAAAGGTTGCAGCTCCAACCACCGACACAGCTGACGTAAGCAGTTTCACCAAGGTCGCAGAGATTACCCAGAAGCTGAATCGCCAAGCCACAGCAGACTCGGTATTGGCAACGGCAGTCAAGGAAATCGCCACGCAATGGAAGCTGTCTCGCTGTATCGCGGCCATGCGCAAGCCCGGTCTCGCTCCGAGCAGTATCAAAGAACATTGCGGAGAAGGCACACGTCCAGGCGAACCATCGATTGTCGCCAAGCTGGTTCCGGCGCTGCAGGATCTGGTCATCAAGCGTGGCCCACTGACGGTTCCCGACGCTGCCAATGCCCCGGAACTGCAACCTGTCCGGGAAGCGATTAAGGCCCTGAATATCGGCTCGCTACTGGCGGTGCCATTGACTGACGGCAGCCAGCAAATGGGCGTCATCATTCTTGTGCACAATGCATCGCGCACCTGGCCGGCCAACGATGTGGTCGTGATTAAAACCATCTGCGATCAAGTGGTGATCGCCTTAAACAACGCAGGCTTGCGTCGCTTGGTGAAGAATCTTTCTGTCACCGACGAACACTCCGGCTTGCTCAAGCGCGCATCTTATTTGGATCTGCTCATGGGCGAGACTCAGCGTTCGCTGCAACAGGGAGTTCCGCTAACCGTCGTACTCATGCAGTTCGGTAAAGCGGGTGCGATGTTGCGCGAGTTTGGCGAGCAGGCAATCGACGATACCATGCAGCAAATTGGGCAAATTTTTACGGCCAATGTGCGGCAAAATGATCTGGCTTTCCGCTACGAAGCCACGACGATAGCCTTGGTCTTGGGGGAAACCGGCGAAGCTGAGGCTGTACTGGCTCTGGAAAAACTTCGCAAGCTTCTCGCCGACATCAAAATGCCTGGCAAGGAAGAGCCACTCCCCTTCAATGGCGGAATCGCCGAAGCAGTCGTGCGCCAGCCATTCGAAGCAGTGGATATTGTCACGGAAGTGATCAACCGCGCCGAGCACGCATTGGAATCCGCTGTAGGTGAGGGTACGGGAAAAGTAGCCCACCTATCGGCCGCGTTCGCCAGTGCGGCTGTCGCGTAATTTCAACTCAATATTGGGAATCGGTCAGACGCCCGTGCCCGCGGCACGACTCTTTTTGCGTTCTGCGTGAACGCTTCCAACCAGTGAGAGGCAAATTTCACGCGCGGCGCCAGGTTGCTCAAAATGTTTAAGAAACAGTTGCCGCAACATGATCTTGCTTAAGTTTCCCGCTAAGTAAGACTCATACATCGCATTTCCGAGCACATACCCAACTCGCTTAGCCAGAGCTCTGCATTCCACGACAGCCAGGTGAGAGCTCTGCTCCGCATAGCGTTCCCAAGCCGCACGAGAAAGCTCGCAGATCTCGTCGGCCTGTGGAACCGTCCGCGCCGGGTACAAGATACGCGAACCCAGATATCCAAAAGCAAATTCCAGAATCTGCATGTGGAACCGATCCTTTGATGACACGGCAATTTCGTTCGCGCCCTGTGCCAGGCCTCCCCGGCATGCATAATGCAGAAAACGCGCGGCTTCTTCCGATGCGTAGGCCATCTGGAATTCCCGCACGTAGAACGCGTTCACCTTGGACAAATAAACACATCCGCGTTCCTCGACTGCACGCAACATATTGTCCAATGCCTCGGTAGTGAGGCCGTTGCGCAAGAGTAGCCGGCTTAAACGTGCCTCGGAATTCTGCCCATAGACTTCTGGCATCAAGTCGACAAGAAACCTCGGCTGCGTCCCATTGTGAGTGGAATACAAATTGATTTCGAGAAATCGCAGCAGGCTGTCGATGAGGTTGTAGATTGTGGGTGTCGGATCAGGCCCCTCTTCTTCGGTTCGCCCCCATCGGCTCAGATGCAGCCGGTAATTTTCATATTTTTCCAGGGGCGTAGAGTTGAACACGCAGACCACAGCATCAGAAACTTTCACCGCATTGACATGCGGCTGGCTCTCCCCGGCGGCGTGCCAATAAAGGGCATCCACATTTTGCAGAACAGTCACAATCCGCTCTTCCGGCAATTGTTCCCGCAACCGGAGCGGTAAATGCCCAGGTGCCAGATGTGATTCACCAAACATCACCAAAATCACGGCCCGAGGATGACCCTGCCGAATTTCCGCGATCTTGTGCGCCGCATGGCGGTCGCGGGCGCCAATCTTCCGCAAATCTTCGCGAGGCATGCAGTCCAGCCCGTAAATTCCCTCAGAATAATCACGCGCCGTCACCAACAAATCGTAGAAAGGCTGCCAGTCATAGCCCCAGTCGAGATCAAAACGGATGCGCTCGCGTAACTCATCCTCATCAATCTCCCGCCGCCACCATTCATTCAGAATGTGCTGATCACGGGCAAAAATCGTTTCTACTCCCAGCACCACGGGGCGCCCACCGTCCAAAGCCCGCTGCTCCAGCAATGAAGCGGTGTATCGCTGTGAGGCCGGCAAGGCGTGATAGTCGCCGATGAGAACAATGTCGCCGCTATTGATTTGTGCTTTGAGCTGGTCCAGATCCAGAAGGGATTCGTAGGAACGAAAAGCCTGACTGTAGTCTTTTAAATATTTCCGCCGACCGTTGGGGTCGTTGGCACGGATTTCACGCTCGACTCCCGTCAGCGCGTGAAGCTGCGCCGCGCTGCGCCGTATCCGTAGGCTGGTGGTGGTAGCCATGTCCTTGACTTCTTCTCTACAGTCTCCCTATGCTCCAATCTCGGAGCTAAAAACGTTTGCCTCATCCGCCGCCACAAAACTTAACAGTCGCTACAACCGGAGCCAGCGGCTCACTGTTTCTCAAACATTTCCTGCTGGCGGTAGAACGCGACCAGCGGATAAAAACCATCAACTTCATCGCCTCCGACAGCGCCCTCCGCGTCATGGCGGAGGAACTCGGCCTAAAAGGCCGAAGCAATTTGATGCAGCAATTGCTTGGCAAGTCGTCCCGCAAGTTCCAGCAACAATCAAATGCCGATATTGGAGCCAACGTGGCCAGTGGCTCTTATCCCGCCGAAGCCATGGTTGTTATCCCATGCAGCGTCGGAACGCTTTCCCGCATCGCGAACGGTGATGCATCTCATTTGATCGAGCGCGCCGCCGACGTTTCCCTCAAGGAAAAACGTCCGCTGGTTCTCTGCGTCCGCGAAACACCGCTCAACAAGATCCATATCCGCAACATGTACCGTGCCGCCGATGCCGGAGCGACAATCTTTCCGCTAATTCCGACCTTCTATAACCGTCCCACCAGCTTCGAAACCCTAGTCACCGAGTTCGCCTTCCGCGTGCTGGCCCATATCGGGCTACCGCAACCCACCGCCTACCGCTGGAAAAGCTGAAAAATCAACAACTTAACAAAGA
>Ga0068858_100000232_pt1 | contig 60109 bp, 106 predicted proteins | sample KBSSwiS12_FD_66589 | JGI IMG/M metagenome (GOLD analysis project Ga0068858, IMG submission 66589) | Switchgrass rhizosphere microbial communities from Kellogg Biological Station, Michigan, USA - KBS Switchgrass S1-2 | ecosystem: Host-associated > Plants > Roots > Rhizosphere > Soil ...
GCGTCTTGCCGTCTTTCTCGACCACCACCGGATTCCACTCTTCATCCAGGGTGATCTGGCGTTCGAGCAGGCCGACCACCTGTTCGGCGTTGTACGCATTGCCTGCCGCTGCGGCGGCGAGGAGCTTGTTCGTGACGATCTCGATGCGCAACCGTCCGGTCAGGCTGTTGATCCGCTCTTCACGTGTCGCGATCTCGGGGTCGTACTTCTTCTTGAGTGAATCTTCCTGCGCCTTGAGGGCCGCTTCGTACTGGCCCTTGGCCTCGAGGTCCTTACGCTTTAGGTCCTCGCGTTCCTTGCGGGCCGTTTCGAGTTCGGCGCGTTCCTCGGCGGACATCGCGGGATTCTCTGCGAGCCACGCCTTCTTCGCCGACTTCAACGCTGCGCCGATCCGACCCTGGATGACCTTTTCGAGGTCCTTCTCGTCCGACGCCCCAGCACCAGCGCCAGCCGCGCCATCACCAGCCGCACCGGTTGCACCAGCGCCAGCCGCGCCACCGTTACCACCCTGCCCGGCTGCGCCACCGTCCCCGGCTCCATCGTAGAGCGGAGCCATGATCAGCCCGAAGAGATGCGATCGGCGCGAGGACCACAACGGCGCGAAAGAATGTCGGTGCATACAGGCTGGCTGGGAACTTAGGACCGCGTACTGTCCTTCACGGTCTTTTGCACGCCATCAGATACACGTTGACGGATCGTGTCGATGTCATTTTGCGTCAAGCCCAGGAATGGACGTTTAACACGACTTCGGCCGGCGCCTAAGACCTGGTGATACAGCGCTTTCTGTTCGTCAGGGACACGACGGGATTGCTGGATGAGGGTCGGGCCTTTACCGCGCTTAGCACGCGTCGATACCGCCGCCTTCTTAGCCATTCTGTCCAGCCAGAACTACAGCCGGACCGAACGGTACGGTATCGATGCCGTACTCGGTACCTGTGTAGTCGATCTGCATGGCAGGGTCATCTGGATTACGGGCGGCGTATTCGCGCCACACATCGTATCCGCACGCCTTTGGAACATTGGCAGCATATGCGTTCAGACGATCGCGAAATGACTCTGCTTCAGCGGCATCAGCAAACGCTCGGACAGGCCATTGCTGATTGTCTGAATACTCGCCAGTTGTCCCGAACACGACGTAGACGGTATCCATGTCTAGCTGTTCCAGCCCAAAGTCACGCTGTTCTCAGTCACGTCCACGATCTGCAGATTCCGCAACATCCCACCGCTGACCGTTAGGTTGACCGGATCCGCGCTGCCGAGTTCCTTGGCCTTGCGTTCTGCATATTTCGCGGAGTAGGGAGCAAATGAGGCGCCTGTCGCATCCTGACCGGATGTCGTGCGGCGGATGATCAGTTCACGCGCCAACAAGCCAATCTCGCGCATCATTTCGCGATTCGAGAACTGGAGTTCAGTGAGGGGGGCAAATGAACGCAGCACTGTGACTGGCATTCGATTAACCAATAATCCTGGGAGGCCCCTGCGACCGGCGCCTTTCCGCGTACGAAATGGCCTCCTGAAGCGCTTCAATTACAGCACGGACGCCATCAGGATCAATCAACATGAACTTGCCCACGGATATGTGTATATGGCCGGACTCCGTGACCGAAATAGACATCTCGTCATGATCCGACGTGACAACGGTCTTGTAGCTGACCGTCATCGAATTCTCGACCTTTACCATCAGGCTGCCTTCTGCGTGACTTGCTGCACGCGCTTCAATTGATCCGCGATCTCTGGGACACGTTCATCAGTATCGTGCAGGTCGGTCAATTCGCTGAACTTCGAGATGGCGATGAGAGAATGGCGACACGCGTACCCGCCCGCAGTCAGAAAGACGTTCGGTAATTGGCCGTTGTCCATCTTGTCTATTTCAGCACGATTGTAGACCTTTCCGACGTGCTGTTTACAGAATGGCCGGAGACGCGCGTCGACGGGTCCAGCATACAAATACAGGTTCTCCGGATCATCGCCGGCTTTCATCGCTTCTACCTGCCGGCCGAAAACAGACGTCCCTGTGTCGTACAGGGTGGCGGCCTCCGCCATGTCCTTATCGAGCGCATCGGCGAGATCCTCGATGATGTCGATCGGCTTTCGCTGGCTGTAGAGTCCTTGCAGCACTGACCGCCACACAGCAATCCCGATCTCATCGCCCTTGGCTAGCACGTCCATACGGGCCAGCTCCTTCAACGCCTCGATGCGCGTCAGGTCACTGCTGGTGAAGGCCGACACTTGCTGCGCCACCCGCAGATGCGCCATCGCCTCCGTCATGCGCTCCAAGGCGCCCACCGTGGCTGTGTCCGCGAGATCGTCATAGCCGGCATCTGTCAGCACGCCTCGGATCTGCTTGCGCAGCTTGATGCCTCTGGCGGCCAAGGCAATGGCCGTGCGTGAGCCACCCTGGACGTCGGTCACCAACCGTAGCAGTTGCCGTTCAAGGTCACGCTGGACGCGGGACAGTTCCTTCGCGAAGGAGGCCGAGAGGCTATCTGCGGTCTTGGCCACTTGATTGGCTGCGGCGAGGAGACGCGGGACGTCAGGCATCCTGGATTAGCCCCCGCTTGTAGCCCTGCACGGCGATCTGTCGCGCCATCTGGCCGAGCCCATAACAGAAGCGCTCTTCACCTACTGAGGCCGAGACCAGCCGGCCACGCTTCTGTTTGGAGTCGAAGGGATCGAATCCGACACGTTGCGACCAGTTCAGCGCCGCATGCGTGCATTCGTGCGTGATGACTTCCGTGCCCAGATTGCGCACCGTCAACAGGATCTCGCCCATGTCTGGCTGGAGACGCTGTCGGCCGCTCTCGTCAATCCTGATGCGCAGCCAGTTGGAGCACATCGCTCGGCCATAGTGCCCAAGCGTGCGCGCCACCGGGCCGGACTTGAGATAATGACGCAATGTCCGTTCCGACTGGAACACACGCACGCGGTAGAACAACCCAGATCCGGCCTCCGGGTAGATCCTAAAGCACGCGAGCTGACCGCGTGGCTGCGTCATGCGCTCACCTTCGTCAACCGATCACGCAATGACGGGTCCGCCATCATCATCGCGGCAGCCACCATGGCTGCGGTGCGGTCAGCCGCGACCAGAACGTGCTGGTGCTCATCGGCCGGCGTGGGCAAACTAGAATCTCTAGGCAGCCACTGCTCTCCCGGCCACAGTAGCGCGACATGCCGACCTATGCGAGGATCGATCGCGATACGACACACAATGCCATGGATGACCACATGCGAAGGACGGATGTCGATCGTGTGCATCAGCCCACCTTCGTCAACCACCGACTCGTAAAGTAGAACGGCGACATCGGCACCAAAGGCCGCACCGGCGAGAACTCCGACTCGCGCTCATTCGGGGCATACCCCTGTGCGCGGAGCACGCAGCGATCATCCATCAGCCGTGAGGCGAGGCCCGCATCGTCGTAGACGCGATAGTGCTCGGTCTGCGTCATGGCCGAGGGTGTGTAGGGCACATCGAAGTAGACTAGCCCGCCCACCTTCAGCCCAGAGATGGCCTGATGCAAGGCTTCGTAATCCTTGAGAGCGCCTCTCGGATCGCCATACCAGCCCAGCCCGAAGTGCTCGATACTGCCGATAGCCACGATGGCGTCGAACGTGTTCTCCGGCCACACGATTTCGCTCGCATCCGTCGCGATGAACGTATTCCCCTGGAACTCGCCACAATCGCGCGCATCCACGCCGGTGATGTGGACATTCGGACGCGCTTCCTTCAGCCACTTCGCCCAGTCGGATTCACAGCAGCCCAATTCGAGCACGCGCGCCCCATCGGGGATGTCGAAGTGCCACTGTTCTAGCGCGCGGGTGAACAGCACGATCCCGGGATCACCGTGGGGATATTTCCAGACTTCGTGGAGTTCGCTCATTGCGATAGCGCGGCCAACACAACCCACGCAACTAGGACGACAAGAGCAAACAGCCCGATCACGCCCGCCACACGCATGGGCGCTCGTTCATGCATGTAGGGCTGGTTCGAGTTCATCCACATACGCCATGCACCACGATAAATCGCGGGATCTCGCTGCTCATGCCACTCCTGTTTTCACAAAGAATGGATCGCCCTCATCACACCATGAGGCGCATCCGCCATCGAACGCGCGAATGACTGGCATCCACAGCTTGCCGTCTTCCAATAACACGCGATCGTCAGCTACCTGCATCATCTCGCCCGTGCGCTCGTTCTGGATGAGCGTCCCGATCGGCGCGAGGACGTCCAGTGAGATGTATCTCGCGTTCGGGTGGAGCTTCGTCAGATTGCGCGCAGTCATGCGTCCGCCTTGGCCTTCACAAACTCACCGCACCAATCATCCTCAGACATCGCTGGTCGTTCAGCCGATGGTAAGCCGGCATTGTCCCTAATCAGGACTGGTGGAAAACGGTGACACCTCCAATACCCCATACCATCTCGCCTCCCATAGACGCAGGCGCCGCAACGCGCTTCGGTAATGACTTCGTCAAAGGTTGACCCCATTAGGCCGCCTTCTGCCCAGCCACCGGAGCCGCTGCCGGCGGGATACCCTCTTCCTGCTGCGCCGCCGCCTGTGCGCCAGCCTTGGGCGTCTTGGCAAAGGCGGTGGTCAACTGCTGCAACCGTGCCGCGCGTTCCTGTTGTGGATCGGGCAGGGCCATCAGTTCCTTGGTGATCGCGCTCAATTGCGTATCATCCAGATTCGGCAGGAACTTCGACAGCAGGCTCAGCGCGAGTTCAAACAGGAACGTCTTGGACTGCCCCAACGGTAAGGCCAGTGCGGCCTGGGCCTGCTCGAGCATGTCGGCGAAGGGCGTCACATCGAACGTGCGGGTATAGACGATGGACGGTTCGGCGTTATCCCGTTCGCGTTCCCAGTTCGCCTCGCCATACATGGCCCGGAACCACAGCTCCATGATCTGATACTCAGCGCGTTCCAGCTTGTCCGCGTATGCCGCTAGGAGTTGGTTCATGTCCTCGCGCTTCAGTTTCATCGAGCCTTCGGATTCCGCATCGCGCGTATCGGATTCCCACGGAACCCCGGCTAGCCGGAAGATGGTCCGCAGGAGCCGCGCGATCTCGGTCTGATAGCTGGTGACGTTCCCCTGATCGGGGCTGACGTAGCTGATGGCCGAGCCCGAGAACAGCACATTGGCCGTGCCCACCACCGCGCCCAGCAGTTCCTTGGCCTTCTCGACATCCATCGCCTGATCGCCCGTGCCTAACGGGACATTCAGGATGGAAAACGCCTGCTTGCGGAACAACTCCCGCAGTTCGCTGGTCAGGTTGTAGTGATCGATGAATAGCTGCGGGTCGAACAGCACCGACTTGCCGATCACCCGAATCAACGCGCGCTTGTTCGCGTACAGCATGACGACGGGCAACTTGCCCATGCCATGGAGCCCGGTACTGACGCCCTTCTGCCGCAGCTTGCCGGAGGGTGTCTTCGACTCATCGATCACCGTCCAGTCCGTCTCGGTGAGGTACCGTACTCGCTGGGTCTGCCCAGACTCGCCGCTCGTGCGCAGATCCGTGCGTCCCACGTATTCGATCAGCTTGACCTGCGTCAGGCAGCCGGTGTCCGTGGTGATCCAGTCCGGCATATCGAGCGGGGTGTAGGTGCGCAGATACGGCTGATTCAGTAGGACATCCGCTTGGGTTCGCGGAGCCGTCTCCATCTGCGGCTTATCGAGCACGATCGGCGTATGCCCGAAGACCATCGCAATCGTCGCCGCATCATGCAGGTAGTCGGTCAGCGCCAGCCCGTCCCCGTCCACGTTCTCGCACCAGTCGAGCCACGCATGTTCACCCCCGCCCTTGACCTTGCGCACGGGGGGCTGACGGAACAACGCGGCGACCTTCTGGTCCACAATCGTCGAGGCCACGTTCTCGTAGCGGGCGATGCGACGACGTTCGCGCAGCTTGGCCGTGGGCCGTGTGGGATTTGGATTCGCGGTATAGCCAGTGATCTTCGGGGTGGTCGGGTTGTCTGGGTTCGGTCCGTAGAGAGCGATCGAGTGATCTTCCCACTCGCGCGGATGCGGGATGAGATACCCGCCATCGAGGAAGCCACCCGAGCCTTCGTACACGTGGGCGAGCGCCCGCCAGACCGGTGCCCAGATGGAATACAACGGATGTGTCGGACCTAGGGTGGCCTGGTCCCCGGCGGCCACAGTGATCGGTAGATCAGCCACGCATGCGTAACTCTGCTTTCAGCGTAGACGCATGCCCCGGAATGGACGTTAAACGCGCCGCAAGATGGAGACGCAAGGCTTCGCGAATCACGTCGCTCAGCGTCATCTCATCGCGTTCTGCCACCTGGGAGAGCTGCTCCCACTCTCGATAGTGCATGCGTACGCCGACGAAGCAGGCGCGATAGCCGTCGCGGTAGCCGTCTCGACTCATGACTCACGCCTCCTTTAAACGCTAGCTCTGCACTCCACGTGAAACGTATCGCCGTATTCCACCGAATTACATAGCTTCCTAAAGCAGCCCGCGCTGGCCCTTATCAGAACTACACTCGTGGCAGAACCTATAGATGCGCCGACTCCACATCGCAACGGCATCTTCTTTGGTCCATTGAGCCGGCACGCAATTCCACATTGATACGTGGCCGCACTCGTGAGTTTCGACTATAAGCTGGGCTGGGTAGCTCTTGCCTTTACCTACTCGTATGCTTAGGGGCGGCCCAGGAATGGGAGGGTCCTCGTCTGACCATACAGCCTGAAGCACGGGAGTCAGAATGCCATTCGCTTCCTGCTGCTGTTCCTGACGCTCTTGCTGGTCGCCCATCTCCTTGAGAGACTGAGCCATCCGCTCCATTGAGTGGCGATAGCACTCTCCGTCTTCAGCGCACCGCACCGGATCTGGACAATCCTCGCCAGTCTTCGGACACGGCGGGTAGATGGGCTGAAACTTCATGTCCGTCATAAGAGATGCTCCATCCACACCGCCCCTGTTGAGACGCGTGGCTTCTGAACCGGCCATTCCTGATGGACCCAGTACCCACCAGCGTCTGATATATGGGTCAGCATGGCGTTCGTGGTTTTGTCGAGATCGCCGTTGTCTTTGAAGATGACCTGCTCGAGATCGGCAATGAGATGCACGCACGTCGGATCCACGACCAGATGGCGCTTGCCGTCCATCGTTTCGCAGCGCGCATTGACCGCTGCCACCCGATCACGGACATGCGGGGCCGCATGTGGAATGCACCACGTCGCGCCCGGGAAGAGCTCGCGCAGGATGGCATGGTCGCTGGGACCGGTCGTCTTGGCAGATTTGCCGGACGGGTCGCCGTAGACGCGTATCTGGCCCGTCCAGTTCGCCTCCCGCAGTTTCTGCTTCACCGCCACCGCTGCCGCGCGTGTCGCTTCACCGCCGGCATGGGAGACCCACACTTCCCGCCAGAAGCGCGTCTCGCCGCCTGCGGATTGGCCGATCGTCGCCGTGGCAGGGTTGATGTTGAAGTCGAAGCTGACGGCTACAGGGAGCCCGCTGGTGAGCTGGACGGGGCGTACGTCGAGTTGTCGGGAGAACGCATAGTAGGCGCGGCCTGAGATTGCCTCGAAGCTTGCCTCCCACTCCTGCCGGAACGTCCGCGGGTCGGTGGTCTGTCGTGCCTCCTCGATTTCCGCAGGGTCCAGGGTCGGATTGTCGATGCTCCGGAATTGCCATGCTGCCCAGTTCGCCCACTTCGGATCTGGACTCTGTCCTCGCTGGAACAGATCGTAGAAGTGATTGAAGCTCTTGGGCGTGCCGATGAACAGGGCGGGCGCCTTCCAGTCCGCGAGTGCCGGCCGGATCGCCTCGGTCCACGTCTGCGGCTTCATGTCGGCATACTCGTCCAGCACCACATACCTCAGCGCACGGCCGCGTAACGAATCGGGATCCTCCGCCCCGTGGAGGCGAATCTCCTGCCCACCCCGCAATCTCACAAACAACTCGGATTCGTTCGGCTTCCCCGCGAGCCACGACGGGTCGATCGCGGCCTTCAGGTCCTCCCAGAAGATGTCCTTGGCGGACTTCAGGGTCGGCGCGATGTACCAGTAGCGCCCCGCACCCATCTTCAGCGCCCGGGCGACGATGCCGGTGCGGGCCTTGTGGGTCTTCCCCCAGCGACGCCCAGCCACCAGCACACGGAACCGTGCCGGCGATTGATAGACCTGCGCCTGCCCCGAATGCAGCGCGAGCCGAACAGGCGGCTCACTGGTCGTCGCCGTCACCCTTCCGCCCTTCGCCTGGCAACAGGAGATCGACCACCAGCGCCCGCATCGGCGTGTTAATGTCGATCGTCTCTTTGGGCTTGCCGTAGGCGTAGTGGTGGAGCATCGTCACGATAGCGGGATGGAGCCTGCCGCGGCGATATTGCTCGAGCATCTTCTTCTGGCCAGCCGCATCCTCGACGAAGGTTCTCGCCGCCTCACGAATGACCTGCGTCGCCTTGTTCGGCACCCCAGGAGTTCGCCCCGGAGACCCGCCACGTTTCAAGTTCGCCACATTTCGTGCCATTACCGGTCTCTCTCGGATTCTCTGTCCGATGCGGCCCTCTTCCGACCCTTGGGTTTCTTTACCGCGTCTTCTGGGACCAGCGTGACGTAGAAGCCACCTTCATATTCATCGAGTCGTTCCAATAGTTTAGCGGCATCCTGTCGTGAGAGGAGGAGCGTCAGTCTTGCTTCGCCATCTCGATCGGAGCCGAGGCAGGTCCGGCCATCGGCTAATTGGGCGAGGAAGACGATCGGATCACTCACAGGCCCAACCACAAGCGCCACGCCGCACGGGCGAGTCCGTTATAGGCGACCAGCAACCCCAAACCGATCACAAGTGCGAGGAGCACGAACGCCGTCGCCGCGAGATCACCGCCTAAGGTGGCGTCTTCCCACATATCACGTAAGCGTTCTAGGAATGTCGGCATAACCGCCATCGCTTCGATCGCTCGGCTTGGATCTGCTGGGCAGTCAGCCAAATGCAGCCGATTTGATGGCCGCCGTCAGGATCCTCAGCGATGTCTCTCCCTTGACCGCAGAAGAAGCAGCGTTCGTCATCGTACATCCCATAGAACTCCCAGGGCGGATTCGCCGCGATCTGAAGCACTGACGCCTTCAGGGCATCCCGCTCCTGCTCCAATCCGGCGATGCGGCCGGCGGACTCGTTCAGCCGCTGCTCGAATCGAACCGATCGATCCTGTGCCTGCTCAAGCTGCTCGCGTAGGGCTTGGGCTTCTTTCGGTGAGAGGTAGCCTTCTTCGTGAAGTGCAGCCAACACCTTGTCGGCAGCAGGATCGCATCCACAATGCGGCCAATCGCAGTCTTGTGGCTCGACCGGATCGCCACCATGGCGTGCCTTGCACTGGAATGAATCACGTCTGATGGCAGCCAACAGATCGCGACCAAGGTTGCCGTACCCATGGCTGCGCAGGAGCCTCGCCGCCTGTTCTGCGAGTTGGTCGAGACTGTCGCTCATGACTGTGGCTCCTCAGGTCGTCCCGTGATCCGTACCTGCATGTCATCTGCCGTGAGCTGTTCGGAGGACGATGCCTCGGCGGCAATTTCATCGGCGATGCCAGCCCAAGCCTGAAGACGGCGCTCACGATCCTCTTGCGGTCTCGGCGGGACCGTGGCGTCTGGGGCGGCTGGGAGTGGCATCCAGGCAATAGGCTCTGCCGCCCTGTCGAACATGCAGCCGTTCCAGAAATACCAGCCTTCATCAATCGCTGGGTGGTCCTCAATGCAGTGACCGCCGCGCATGTAGTGCCCGACTAGACAGCAGTGCGGAATACCAGCCCGCGCCTTCACCCACAACACCACTTCAGTTCCATCCTTCGGCGCGCTCGACATGTCCCGCCGCTGCGACTCTCCCCGGAGCCGATCGATCTCGGCGAGGAGCTTCGGTACGTCCTCCTGAGCCTGCCGCGCAATGGCGGTCGGCGTCGGATATGGAAGCGTCTGCGGCAACGACGCATCCCATCGCTGCCTCAGCTCCTGCTCCTCCTGCGGCGTCAATCGCTGATCGGTCATTGGGTACCGGCTTTCTCGTCTTCGAACGGATCGTCTTCGCGGTACTCATCATCCGGCTCGCACGCGCAATCGATGTCGTACTCTGGCGAATAGACGTGATGGCAGACCGCGCATAGCTCCAGCAGCTCAGACCCCGTTCGCATGCAGGTGCCAGAGCCTCGGCATAGATCATCAGGGCACGATTTGAAGTCCTTCGGGCAGATGGAAGGCATCGCTACTTCCCCTCCTCCACTTCCCAGTACTCGCAGTCCCATGATTCAGGCGTTCTGAGACCATCGCGCAGCACCCTCACGAGATGCGAATCTGGGAGCCGGCCATAGCCGACGACCACACCGGTCCGAGGCGTCGTGGAACGCTTGCCGACGATAGCCGCGCATTCCTCCGTCATCCGGACATGGACGCCTTTCCGGAACTTGTGTCGAGCGTTCACTTCGAAGCCTCCTCGGTCGCGGTGGGCTGGGGTTCGTGGAAGATACAGCCCCAGTGCGCAGCTTCAGCGGCCAATAGACTTCCGCGCACCCCTCGCGGCACACGCACGTTCACACATGACACGACGGCCGAACCTGTCATCGGGTTGATTGCGCGCTTCGAGAACCGACACGAGTCGCACGTCCCCCGCTTGCTGAGGCGCTCCAAGGCGTCGGCGGCATCCGACATCAGCGTCACGATCTCGGCCATCTCTGGCCATGAAACATCAGGGACACAATCCGTGTTCTCAATATTAAGCGCGGGTCCAGGCGCTTCGAATTCCGCTCTGGATCGAAGTCGCTGCACCAGTCCCTGGAGATCCTGATCGGCCATTTACGGCTGCTCCTTCGCTGGCTTTGGAGGCACCGGCATCCAGTGCGACGGATTCCGTGCGAGTCGTTCACCGCTCCACGTTGTCACCCATGACGACGGAAAGCCATCATCTCGGCTAGCCTCATCACATGCGCTGTATCTGCACAGCACGAGACCGAGCGACGGCGACAGGATCAACACCTCGGTGCCGTCCGTTGGAGCCGTATCGATTGGGCGCCATCCCTGTTCGGCGGACTCCAGCGCTTCCTTCGCCTTCACCCCGAGATCTCTCATGACGTCTGGTCCGTTATGGCCTGAGGAGTAGGACTTGGGATCGGCGTAGAAGATCAGGGCATCGAGGATCTGTTGATTCATCACAACTCCTAGGCGACGATAAGGTTCACTTCGATGCCGCGCTTGTGCATCTCGAAGATCACCAGCCGACAGAATGCGCGTCGCATCGCCTCTTTGATGTCCCGCCCGTCTCCGCTACCACTGGCGAGCTGCATGATCTCGGCTGGCCGATCGTCCGTCGCTTCGATGATGTTCAGCGTCTTGTCAATGCCGTCCTGATACGCTGCGGCATAGTCGAGCAGGATGTGCGGCTCCGCAAGGTTCGATCGCTCTCGCTGCACTTCACCGACGATCAGGTTGGGCTGCGACCGCAGTTCAGCGACGACTTCCTTCAGTGCTTCCCACGTCATCCCGGCTCGCTCGATGTGGGTCAGCGTGCTGTTGTAGCCGATCGAGATGTGGTAGCCGGTCATGACGGTCCCCTCAGTAGATTTCGCGAATTCGCACGCCGTGTTCCGCCAACAACCACCGTTTCCGCATCATGTAGGCTGTGGTGCGGGTATAGGGGCTCTTGACGTCTTCGCAGACAACCTCTCCGGTTTTCACCACGCGATAGCGGAAATCAAGCGTCACGTGTCCCGCTTTGGCGCCTCCGACCACATGCAAGTCATAGCGTGGCTGACATTGGAGATCCGCGATCTCCCCCGCGGCTTGCAGGATCGCGAGATCCAGATAGCGCTTCAGTTCACGCATCGAGTCGAACGTGCGGCCCTCATGCTGAACTCGGCGATTCCCGTACTTGTTGCGCTTGGCTGGCCCTGAGACGACTGCCGACACCTCGGCTTCGCTCATACCGTTCCGTTCGGCGATCGCGGCTTGGAGATGCTTCGGTGGACGCCAGGATGCCATCTAGCCAACCTCGTCTAGATACTCGTATTCGATCCGCGCCACTTCATCTTCGGGCCGGTATGGACGCGTGATTCGGAATCCCTGCATGTTCGGATCGGTTTCGACGATGCGATGCGATTGACAGAACATAGCGACGAACTGTTCGGGCGTTAGGTCAGGAAAGCCTTCCTTGATGCATTCTTGGCGGCCATACTCCGGGTCGTCGGTCATGCGGCGTAGCGGCTCTAGCCGGACGTCCAGCACACGGATCGGGCCGAGGGGGACGACGTGCTCGCCCTGCTTCAGGCCCTGCCCCTTCTCGATGCCGTTCAGGACCTTGCCAGACTTCAGACGACGCCAGCTATTCCCGGCACGACGGGTCACCGTCTTCGTCCGCGCCTTAAACTGCTGGATCGTCATGGAGAATGCGATGTTCATCTAGTCCCCATTCCCCACCCCTAACGGTGCTTTCCCTAGAGACTGTTGTCCATCGCGAGAGGCACGCATCCGATCGGCTTCACGTTCGATCGCCTCATTCAACGATTCGCGGTCAAGGCCCAGCCACCAGGAGCCGGCTTTCGGCTGCGGCTTCTGGTTCGCATAAGTCATGCGGGGCATAGTTTTCGAGGGATGACGAGGCATTAGGCTGTCTCCTCCATCTCCCCAGCGCTCTGGTTAGATCTATTTCCACGCGGCGCATACCCGTTGATGACCGCGGTGATGTCGCCGGTGATGACCGCCCTGGTCACATCGACCATCACGTGATGCCGGATGTCCTTTTCCGCGGCTTCGATCGTCTGAATCAAGAGCGCGGTGAAGATGCACAGGCAATCGCCCATCAACATGCCGCGAGCCTGGACCATGCGATCGACTTCTTCGATGTGGCCGTTCAACCGTCCCATGTCCACGTTCATGCGGCCACAGCCTTTCTCGCCTGCTCTTCCACCACTGCTAAGTGATGTGCTGCGATCTCGGTCTCTCTGATCACCAGTTCGAAGTCCTCCCAGTCCACGGGCTCATCGATCTCGATCTGTCGGATCAAGGGCTTGAGTTTCGCAGCAGCCTTGGTGAAGCTGCGTTTGGCTTCTGCGACGAGGAGACGATGTTGACGAGTCATGCGGCCTCCGATTTCAACTTGGAACGTACCCAGGCTAGGATTCGGTCGTAGCGTTCCTCTGGCGTGATCTCGACACACTTGTTTGCCTGTGCGTCCCACTTGTAGTCGAAATGGATGTCATTCAACTCGACGAGCTTCCACGCGACCAACCGAGGCATGCCGGCCTCGATGCCGAGTTCGTCAGTTTCGATATCACATTGGTCCTCTTCGGAGCCCATCTCCGCTTCGAGCTGACGTTGGGCTTCGTCGACGCTGCCGACTTCCTTGGCTTTCCGCATCAGAAGGAACGCGCCGACCGCGCACACGTCACCATCGCAGGCCACAATATGGCTTTGTAGACGCCTATTCGGGAGAGCGACGAGAGCCGCTTCTAGTTCTCGCAATACGGCTTGTCCCTGCTTGCCGGCGATGGAACGTTGACAGTTCGCTTGCCACAGGTTGAACTGTCCCGGGTAATCTTCTTCCTCGGAATAGCTGATCCTGCTCATGCCGCCGCCTTTCTATCCGTCAACAGATCCGGTGGATCATCCTTCCCTGGGTTCTCAGCCGACAGAATCGCTTCCGCTAACGCAATCCGCATGGACACTGTCGCCAGCAACCAGGGCGAGACCTGGGCACCGAGCTTCGACTCACGACGGATCGACTTCAGCCAGCCGGTATCGATCGCCAGATACGTACGGGCGTTCGCCGACGTGATCGGTTCATGCTTCGAGGAAATGGAGCGGATGGGATCAGATCTCATCGTCGGCGACTCCCGAAGTTGGCCACGCGTTCTTCGGCAACGGCTTCAGGCACACCGAACCCAGGCGCAGGTTCCAGATTCAGGGTGTGATCGAACCGGAACGCGAATTCATCATCCGGCGGCGACATGTGGCGAGATTTCACGACCAGGCCGAAGAGCACATCCCGGTACCTCTTCCGCACATCTTCCGGCAGCGTCTTGCTACGGTCGAAGCGTCTCCATCCGATCAAATAGTCCAGCGCTTCTTCCACCACGCCGGAATCTCGAGCGGAGCCGAGATCGAGCTGTTGGGACCCGTCGCCACCCTTATCGCGATTGACCTGCACGGCGAGGATCACCGCGACCTTGTGGTCCTTCGCTAAGTCCTTGATGCTGCGGAGCTGCCGGCTCACGCGGTCGTAGGTGCTGAGTCGTTCATCGCCGCCTATCAGCCCCGTATGGTCGATCGTCACGACGCGAATAGGCTGATCAGGAAACTCGCGCTGCTGGATCCGCCGCAGCCGTTGCGACATCTGCTCAACCGACAGTCCGGGTTTATCGACGATGCGGAACCGCCTGAACTTCTCGGCGTAGTGCGATGGATTTAAGGCCCCAACCTCCAGCCGTTCGAAAACCTGTCGACGCGAGAGGGCGTATTCCGCTTGCACCAACCGCATCGCGATCTGTGCCGCTGGCATTTCCAGCGAGAAGAACACGTGCGGTTGCTCGCACATGGCCGCCACACGGGCCTGATGGCAAAGCAGTACGGTTTTGCCGATCCCAGGACGAGCCATGAGACCGCAGACTTCGCCAGCGCAGACGCCTTCCAACTGCTCGTCGATCGCGCCCAGCCCCAATAGCACGGACCCTTCCCGCCGGCGCGCCGCGTCGTCGGTCAACGCCTTCCACTGTGCCGCCGGATCGAGCCACGGCGCCGTTGGTGCGTGGCTCAGCCGTAGCGAATCCAACTCCTCGATGAAGGCGTCGAGCGTCCCGTCGACGACCGCGTCTGGATTGTGCTGATGGGCGTCGCGGAAACGCTGCTCTGCGGCAGTCAGGCAGCGGTCGCTCCAGAACTCGGTGAGCTTGGCGACGAACCACAGCACTTGCGTCTCGTTCGGCCGCCCTGAAACCTCGGCATCCAATTGCCCCAGGTAGACCTTGCCGACCTGTTCCAGCTGTCCAGCGGCGGCGAGATGCGCCCGCACCATGACGTGGTCTGGATCGGCACCAGCGTCCAGGATTTCCTCGCACGCTTTCCAGATGACCCTGTGCGCTGCGCGGTAAAAGAACTCCTCGCGTAACCCGGCATCGCGGAAGCGCGCTGCGACCTTGAAGAGCAGCACAGTGCCTAATACCTGGCGCTCGAGTCGGACGACTTCGTCGTTCAGGCTGCTGTCGGCCACTGCCCCTCCCGTCGCATCTGTTCCTCGATCATTGAGGCCGCCTCGGCGAGACGCCCAATCGTGCGTGGCTTCCCGTCGAAATGGTCGCCCTTCGCCCGCATATAGACACGCGTGACGGCTTCAAGTTCGCGGTCGCCGTAGGTGGATACCATCCGCAACGCGTGTGGCCTATCCCGCTCGTAATTGTCCACATAGCTGGCCCGCCTCAGCTCAAGGTGCAACGTCGAAAACAGGCCCATGAATCGCTCAGCGCGTTCCGAATGCTTTGGGTCTTGCGAATAGTCCGGCGATTCGTCGAGCGAATGCCTTCGCCTCGGACCGAAGCCATCCACCACAACTCGCCCCCCTTGAGGGGGGTTGGGGGGTGTTAGCTCTTCGGGAACGGTTACGGGAACGGGGTTCGTGTTTGCTTGCTCATTGCTTAAGCAATTGCTTATCTCTTGCTGAAGCAATTGCTTCAATCTTGCTTGCCGTCTTGCTTCGCCTGACTTCTTGCCGCCGACACGACCGGCCGCCGACCGCCGCTCCGAGGTCTGCTCGAACTTCTCCCGATCGTTGTGGACGCCGTAGTCGTGGACGCGATAGCCGCCGTCCACAGACACGAACAGCCCTGGACCCATGGTTCCATCCGGCCGTCGCACCGGTTGCGCCATAGCACTCGCTACCTTGTTCGGCTGGCGGTCGTGCTTGAAGGTCTGCACAACACCCGTAGGAAGAAATCCATCCATTCCGTTAGAGTTCGTCCAGCACATGGCTTCTAACCACACCGCGAGCACGCGCCCAGTGGCGTGCTCGCCCAGCGCGGCGCCGGCTGAGAAGACCTTGCGATGGTCCGGAAACCGATCGTCCACCTTGACCCACATAGCTAGTCTTGTTTAGAAGAATTGGACGCCACAGGCGACGACACTCGAAGTTCGTGAGCTAGCCCCGCTTCCCATACCCGATGGACCACATCTAACAGGTCGTGCAGACACGAGCTTGGATCCCGTGCGACTTCCGAGCCCGAAAAATGCAAGACCTTCCAGCCAGCCCCCTGAAGCAATCTGTCGCGCGTATTTCGATACGCGACTTGTTCCTTTGTCCTCTCATGAAAGTCATGCCCATCCAGCTCCACGGCCATCCGTGGAATCTCAAAGCCGCAGTCTCGCAGCCTTGCAGCGCGCTCAGAACTGCGCGGCACGACTTCGAAATCGACTCGATATACCGTGCCGTTCATAATCACGTCCTGTTGCGGCACCAGTGTCCACGCATAAGGACCATCGTCGCTCATGCCAGCCGAATCAAACAGGTGCTGGAATGACACCCACCAGAAGAGAAACACGGCTTCGATCGGACTCTCGCATTTACTTCGCAGTGACGGAAGAATCTTCAAGAGATTGGATTTAAAAACATCGGCGCAATGACTTGAGGCCTCCTCGATGTTTCGCATCACTAGGTCACAATTGTGCCAATCGTCTCGTAAGGCCATGCCCGCTCTCCTTGACGGCTCCTGATGTGCGTCGGCGGGCAGGCGCCAGGAGAAGAGCGCCGATTCAGGCTGCAGACCCTAGCCCGCCGATTTTCGTTCAGCTTCTCACGTCCTGTTAGGGACGTGATTCCTTCAATCGACAGGCTGATAGACGTTGGCACCAAAGCCGACTGCGCCTGCCGTCGTCAGCCCGTCCTCGATGTCCGCCGCGACATCGTCCGCATGCGCCGCGATGTTCCAGACCTTGTAGGCCGGCCACAGCAACGACTTGACCATCTGACCGTCCCGCGAGATCTCGATCAGCGCCTTGTCTTTCGGTGCTGTCAGATAGGTCGCCACGAACTTAAGCCCGCGAGCCTCAGTTTCGAAGGCCACCGTATCTCGAATCACATTGTCCAACTGATGTTGGTCGCTCATGCGCTGTCTCCTCACCTCAGAATTACGCTGCGGTCTTCTCCCGAACCGGCAACCGGCGACGACGACGCGCCATCTCGCGCTCGTTCTGATGCGGCGCTTTGTATTTCGAGCGCTTCGCGTTGCGTGGGAGCGGCGGGGCCCCGTCGATCAGCATGATGTCGCTCTCAGGGACACCGGCATCCAATGCGGCCTGCTTCGTCGGATAGGTTCGACCTGTTCGCAAATCCATGCGCATCATCCTTTCTGACTAGCTACCGAATGGAGTCCCACGGTATCGCCCTGCACCCCATGCAGGCTTTGATCGCGCCTCTCAACTTTGGAGTGTCATCCGACCCGCTAGAATCAGGTGACGAGACGAGGCGCGGAGTACCATACCCACCGTAGGACTCCAAGCTTGTTACGATCTACTCGCGCATCGGCATCAACGCGCCTTCGATCGCCTCTTCGTCGAATTCGACCCGCGCTCCAAGATGGATAGCTGCGTCTTCCTTCTCAGCGAAGGACAACCGCACAGCCGTCGCCCCGAGTGCTTTCAGGGTGCGGCCCAGCAGCGTGAGCAATTCCACTGAGACCAGCGTCGAATGCACCGTCGCCGTCGGCTTCTGCAACACGCTGTCGAACTTAGGCGCTTCCAGAGCGACGGCCTTCGATTCGAATCGCCGCGAGGTGCGGCCATCAACCGTCTCGATGAACGTCCCGCCGCCGTCTTCGCGCACGATGATCTGATCGCCTTCCCAGGCCCGCAGGAAGTCCACAACGAGATCGCGCGGGAGAGCATGCGACGACAGATCGTCCACGCCTGGCTGATCAGCCATGAACAGGTTAGGCTCCTCCTTGACGAGGCCCTTGACCCGCAGGCATAGATGGCCATTGGTAGCGGTCAGCCGACCATCGTTATCGACGAAGACATGCGTGACAACCGGCGCTGTCTCCTCTTCTGACTTCTCGCAGAGCCGAACGACCTCAAGCGCTGTCCTGTGGATTAGCATCCCGTTCCTCTCTCAACGTGCGTTTACTTCTCTCGGATCGCCACTGGCATTTCCTCATTGCCCACACCGAAGCGCCAGGAAACGGTCGTAGGATCCTCGCCGTCTTCTACGGTCTGCACGACGCGGATGTCGCCCCACCTCGGTTGATCAACTGATGCGCCCACAACATGGCATCGGCGCCATTCCGAAACGTGGCTTGCAACCCTTCGCCGTCATGCACTTCGAAGTCGAGATTATGATCGCTCATCGTTCCCATCTCCCGACATATCGACGTCTCACACGTTCCTGTTGATCCAGATCACGTGATCGCTGCGCATTCCGAGAGAGCAACCACGCGGTGATAGAAGCCACCAGGAGCGACGCGCCAGCGAGGACCCATTCGAGCATCATGCTCGCTCCATCGCGATCTGCCACTGCTTCGACGCCTTGTCCCACTTCTCAACAGTACAAGTCCCGTTCGTGCCGACCTGCGGATCATTCGGGTAGATCTTCAATAGCCCATCGTGCAACTGCTGATGACACGAGGTCGCTGTCCCAAAGCAGAGCGTCATCATGCGGGCGACGTCGTGCTTCTCTTTCGAGCGTCGCGCCCGTGAGCGAGGAATGACGTGATGCGTGGATAGATTCCGCTCTGTCCCACACACCCGACAATGACGATCCCTCGCGCGCACGATCTCGCTGTTGCGGTCGTACTCGCTCTCGTCTGCACGCTTCTTGGCCTTGCGATCGATGACGCGTGGCTCTGGCTTCGGGCAGGCGACTCCCATCACGACACGCCATCCTGTGCCTGTATCAGGACTGTCTGTTTATCGAGAAGTTCCTTGTGCGCATCTCCGAGTGCTGTCGTCACCAGCAGTACTCTCGGACACTCGGAGAAGTCATGGGCTAAGAGGGCGGCGATCCGATCGATGGCGGCGAGCATCTGGATGCCGCGGTCGTAGTCGGCTGCGGTGCGTTCCTTCTTCTTGGACCAACCCTTGGGCGGCACTTATCGTCCCTCCTCGATCTCGATGTGATACCGCTGGTCGGCCTCATCATCACGGTCGTAGCGGTCCTCGGTGGCGCGTTCCGCCTCGCTCAAGTCGTCCTTCTCGGCGCCGACGCAATGCCCTCCGCACCATGTTTGTCCGCAGCCGGGACAATGGAAGTCGAATTCATCGATCATGCGACCTCCGTCAGCACTGGACGAATGACTGACAGCCGATGGGCGAGCTGCACGACCTGCGACACATCGGCCTTGGCATGGTCAAGGATGGCGTCCAGATCACCTGCCAGCATGCGTTCGGCTACGTCCTTGCCGGTGATGGCGTCGGGTGCGTCGATCCCAAATCGGCGGCAGTAGGTGTCCAGTGACTTCCCGTCCACGGTGCCGTGGAACGTCAGCACGTCGTAGAGATCCACCACCTGCCGAGTCCGGTACTTGTCTAGGCTGATCTCTGGATAGGCGACGCCAAGTAGCTGCGAACGCCGCATCATCAGCGGGAGGTCGTAGGTGCGGATACGGAATCCGATCAGTCGCGTACTCGCCTTGATCCCGGACCAGAAGTTCTGCAGCATCAACCGCTCTTGCCGCTCATCCTCGATGAACCATGCGGCCGGCGCGGACATGTCATCATCCTGCTGGCCCAATGCGATGATGCGAGCCAGGTCTATGTCGAGCGCCGCATCTCTGACCGCTTTGGCTGTGCCTTCTTGGATGTAGGCGGCGATCTTCTCGGGATCCTTGTAGTTAGCTGGGGCCTTCACTGGCTCCAGATACGCTGGAACGTCTTCGATCGCGAATGTTTCCAAGTCGAAGGCGATCCAGCGTCCGCATTCCTCGTTATTCATGCCCATTGTTCGCCTCCTAGAAAGGAATCGTGTCGTGGTTAACGGACGGCGCGTCGATCGCAGGCGCATCGCTGGAGATGGGCGCCAACTCCAGGAGATTCAGTAGCGGCTTGCCATCCTTCGTCGTCAACGTCTCGCCGCCAGCCTTCTTTGCCTGCTCGGTCGTGGCGAGGCACAATTGGGCACTCGATGCCAAACGCTGCGCCAGAGACAGAACCGACTCGCTGAAGGTGGACGCCTTGCGGCCATCGCTGAACTCCACGAATCCAGGCTTGTTGGCATCCCGTGGCGGATACACCTTCACGACACGAACGCTCTCGTCTTCGCCGGTCTTTGGATTCACGCCAGTCGGAACAGTCGGCCTAGCCTGCGCTTGCGTCTTCGACCGCACGTCCGATTTACGTGCGCCCTTGTCGGGCTTATCCATCTCTGGATCGTCCCCGGTTGGGATCAGGAACGCTTTCATCAGGAAGAACTTCACGGCCCCGGTCATGGCCTTGTACAGGCCCTTGTCGCTGGAGTCCTCGCCGCGGCCGGCCCACTCGCAGGTCTGGAACTCGCCGCTGTCGCCGTCCAGGAAGGTGAAGGTCATCTTGATCGTGGTGATCGTCTTGGACTTCTCGCCGCGATCCCCTTTGGTCACGATCGTCTGGTCCGCGTAGGACACGACGGACGGCAGCATCACGACATGGCGGGCCGCGAGGCCCTTGCGAATGGCCGACGCGATATCGGCTTCGGTTGCGAAGTCGTAGTTGAAATGGTCGTTGTGGCCGCGCTTCGGGACCGCTTCCACTTCCGCCATGACGGCGGCGAGCTTCGACGCGAGGGACGGCGCCTTCTGTTCGTTAGCCATTACAGCAACCGCCCTTCATTCAGCAGGTTCATGACGTCGAACAGGTCCAGATCCGGATCCAGCTCCAACACTTCCCGGATCAACTCGATGCAGCCCTGTCGTACGGCGTCTTTCTTAGCTGAGGCGATCATGCAGAGGTCGACGTTTTCAACCGTGTCGGTCGTCACCCGATGGAGGAGTGTGCCGAAGTCCTTCGCCACTCTGGCTTCACGCTGGTAGCGCGGCTCGGCTTGCGTCACAGACGATGCTTCGTTTAAGATGGTGGTCATTGTTGACGGTCCCTAGGGCCAGCCGGTGTTCACAGCACTAGCTGGCCCGTTTACGTTTAGAAGGCCGGCGCAATCCCCAGCCATCCTCTCGCCTCGTTCTGCGCCTGCTCGATCGAGGTGCAACCCAAGATGCGCCGCGCGAATGAGTTGGACGCCGCATCGATCAGCTCGCATTCGAAGGTCTTGTCGCCGAGCTGTTTCGCGAACGTCTCCAGGGCCTCCTGCTCGCTGAACTCCTCGGCCGGTGGATGCTCTTCGATGTCGTTGAGTCGCGTGCCTGGTGGTGCATTCCATGGGGTCATGACTTCGCTCCTCCACCGATGTAGCGCTTGATTTCCTTCTCGTCGCCGACTTCCACGCGCCAGAGCACGAGATCAACCGCACCCGCTTCTAACGCTCGCGTCGCGGCCCCAGCCACTAACTCGATCGCCTCTTTATCGGTGAAGGCATAGACCGCTTTCACGAGATAGCCTTCCCCGGCATGCTTCGATTGCAGTTCGTATCTGTTTTCGCGCACTAGAACCACCCCAGCCACGTATGGCCAAAGTAAACGGCTAACATGATGCCCGCGCACAATCCGTAGAAGGCAAGCAACGCACCAGCGAAGTCGCGATCCGCTTTGGATCTCATGCCGCCTCCAACGCCTTGATGGCGAGATCTGGTACGCCACCCGCTTTCATCCAGCGAGCCACGGCTTGCTTCGTGTAGAGACGCTGACGATGCTTGCGACCGAGGCCGAAGTTCGGCGAGGGATCCGGCGTGCATCGAATGCCAGTTCTCCGCTCCAACGCGATCAACTCTTCGAGATACCGCGGGTTGCGACCGATCAACTTGCAGATGTCTTTGTTGGTCAGCAAGGCATCGTCGGCGTAGTCGCTGAGCTTCGCGGTGGGCATGCCTCTCATGACACCACCTCAGCTCTGGGCTTGGATCGCGCCTGAGATTTCGGCTCTTCATCCTTTTCGAGTGTTTTCTTGAAGAGCACGTTTCCGGCTGTGTGATAGATCACGATCCCCTCCGGCTTCATAAAACCCGGAGACGCATGTGAGCCCGTCAGATGCAGATGGTCAAGAATGTCAGGGCAGTGACCCATGAACGAATCGAACGAGCCGCGGTAGAGCACCGGCACGACATGGCAGCAATCCGGTCTGGCAACCGGGAACTTCACCGCATCACGGTCGTCGGACCAGCGTGCGACATTGAATAGGCTAAAGCGCTTCTCACCCTTGGTCAGCCCGTAGCCGCGCTGGATCCCTGATCCCCACCATTCACCGAAATGACGCCCCTCGCCGAGATCGAATAGCTCACTCGCGTGTTCGCCGACCCATCTCGCGAATCCGAAGTTGTCATCCTTCGGCGTCAAGTAATGGTTTCTAGATCCGGCCAGCATCACATAACCGCTCGTCGGATCATGGGCGCCACTCATATTTCGAGCGATCACCAACTCGTCGTCGATGTCAGCGGTCGGCAGCGTGATAAAAACCTGTGCGTTGGTGCCGTCGATCTTCTCGGTCACAACCACATCTCGACTCAGGCGCGCAATCTTCGCGAACTCTACGAACTCGCTCATCGCTGGCCTCCAGAGACAGCCTGCAGCTTGCGATCGTTGTTCGCACCGAGTCGCATGCGTTCCGCTTCGATCGCGCCCTGGATGCAGGCCATCGCTTCGCGGCCTTCTTTCTCCATGCGCGCGAGACGCGTGACGCTGGGCTCACCTTCCGATGCGGCGATCACGAACTCGCCGAACTCACGAATCGATGACCCGATGTCGCGTCCTGAGGCATAGCGCGCATCTGGGATACGGAAGATGGCGCACTGCGCGAGACCGGCGATGTAGTCAAGCACCGCCAGATTGCGCAGCGCCGGCAGGATCGCGAGGAACTTGCGCATCGATGGCCAGTCGGAGGTTGCTTCGTCGGTCGTCGCGCACAGCGAGGAGTGATTCATCCCGGCGATATCGGCGAGCGCTTTGATCGACGGCCCGTCCGCATCGTGCAGCGAGGTGAACCATGCCGCTTTGAAGCCTTCCGCTTTCGCCGTAGTTTTCGAATCCATGTACCGGGTATCCGTCTGCGTTCGCGTTCCGTTACCGTTAGTGCCCTATGAAACTGGTGCGCCTCGTCCCCGTGTCGCTGACTGACCTCTCACCACCAGATCTCGATCAAGCCCTTGCGATTGCCCAAGCCCGCGTCCGTGCTCGCCACCGTTCCCTCGTCGATGCAGTCGATTGGATGGAAGCGGTTTATGCGGAGCAGGAACGCCGCGGCCTCACGCCACCTGTGACTGCTGATCAGGCGCCGGCACATCTGCCACGGGAAAGATCTCTTCAGCGGTGATGCCCTTGAGCCCCGCACGCTGCAGCGCACGCACGATCCGCACGACCGTCTCGTACGCCGGCCGCTTGTTCCGCTTGTTTTCGATCTCGTGGATGGTCCCCTTGGCGAGGCCAGCCAGTCTGTCCAGATCCCGCTGGTTGAGGCCAGCGAGCAGTCGCGCCCGCTCCAAGCTCAATACGTCCATGACGGAATAATACGGATATACAGGCAGCTTGTCCAGAGGAAAATGAGGCTTTGGCAATAAATTATGCGGTTTGGGCGTAACTAGGCGTATATAGGCAACTTAGCCTTGCATTCTGATATATCCGTATCGCACAATCTGCCTGTGCAGCATTCTGTCGGGGCAGTCATCAGGGCCGTGCGTGAAGCCGAACCGTTCTGGAATCAGACGGAGCTGGCGCAGCGTGCTGATGTGGCCATCAGTACGGTGGTGAACATCGAAAAGGGCCGGAATTTCGAGCAGGATTCGCTGCGCAAACTCGTGGCGGCACTGAAAGAAAAGGATCGCGACCGTAGGTTGCAGGCCTTGGTTGCGCCGGAACCACCCAGAACAGCGATCTCAACTACTGACCTTGTTGCAGCGGGGCGGAACATAGCGACAGGAGTAGCCGAGATGCCAGATGCGGAGGACCCAGATTTCCAATTGGTTCGAGCGATCTACATACGCACCAAGGCCCTCGGCCCTGGTGAGCACGAGGAGTTCATGCGACGTGTTCTGGCGGCGGGGAACGTACGTCGTGTAGAGGGGAAGGAGCGACACGTAAAAAAAGCGAGGAGGCGATGACCACGCCTTCGTCGACGTTACACGTCATTCGGTGCGGCGGTGGTCGCGGACCTACATGGACGGGCACATGCAGGCCTGCTGACGCACCGAAAGACGCGATGCTGACGCGGTATCAGTGGACTGCGTCATTGCAGGGGTATGTCTTGTGGATTGACCCTGCTTGGGAACGGTGGATGGGATTATCTCCAGGCTCGTGGCGCCGGGACGCGTGGGTGCAATCCATCGCGCCCAGCGACCGCGAGCAAGTGGTGGCGCATCATCTGCGGAGTCTGCGATATCGCGCGGCGGCGACGTTTACCTGTCACGTCGTCCGCAACGGGACACAGCCTCGTGTGCAGATGACGGTGATTCCAGTCGTACTGGCGGGACGAGTCGCGGGCGCTCGCGGTTGGATCGACGTGGTAGCGGCGTCGATCAGGCAAGAATTTTCGGTCAATCGCGGATAATCGGGGTACAGACGTCGATGCTTTGACGTTATAGTCAGGTGGGGCACGGTTGCCCCAGTCTGACCCCGCTGCACCATTCCACATTCACACGCTGAGGGCTCGTCCTGCAACGGTCCTCAGCCATTTTTCACTATCTGTCTGAGTGTGCCTGTTTCGCCCACGGCACGCAACCAGAAAGAATACGCATGTCCAAAAACGCGGACGGTGTCGGGCGGAGTACGCAAACAAAGACCTCAATCCTCGTGGAATCCATTCGCCGGCTGCTGTGGTTCAGCGCAACAATCGGCGCCATCGCATCCGTGGTCATTGCGGTCAAGAACGTCGGGCAACCCGATCCATTGACTGGCCTCGTCATCTCGTTTTCGCTCGGGCCCTATGTCGCGGCACGGGCGTGGGATGAACTCTTTCCTGGAGAATAAGACGTGGCTGGACTCTCAGCCTTGGTGTGGCTCTGCGCCATTGGCATCTTCATCGGTGGCCTGGCGCGGATCATTCAGAAGCGCGTCGTCAACGGCCTGTTGTTGATCGGCGTGAGTGTCGTCATCTGGCTATTCTCGCTCGCCATGTTGGCCGATTCGGCGCCGACGCGGGCGACACAACCGCCTCGATCAACAATCGCCGATGATCTTGAGGTGGTCACGCCGTCCTGGAAACGTCAGGATGGCCAAGTCATCTGGGATATTACCCTGCATAATAAGAACGCGAGCGCAGCCTATGCGGATATTCAATACCGGACGACGTATCGTGCGCCATCTGGGACTGAGGTCACCGCCCATCGCGGCACGATCTTCGAAGTCTTGAAACCGGGCGAGACGCGTCAATGGCGGCAACTGCAGGACGGATTCGTGAATGATCAGGCCATTACGGCGGGTTTCGAGATTGTGAGTGCGACACGACGATGAGCGCGCGCATCCTTCCGTTCGCGACGCGCGTGCGACGACGCACAGTCATCCAGCGACGAATCGAACGCACATCACTGCAACTCTCTGTCCAAACGGATGGCACGGCCTTGACCATTACGGCGCAGGATATCAGCGAGCCTGAGCCCATCTCTTCGGACGATCGCGAGGACTTTCGCCCGAACTTTCGTGACTAGCATTCGGGTAGTGGCCCATGGGACAGTGGTCGATAACACGATCACAACGCAGTGATCGATGGCTCCCCCAGAAAGGAGGGAGCTTCTCATGAAGATGTCCTCGCTTCTCGTGGCGGCCTCACTTGTCCTGATCTCGAGCACACAGGTCCTCGCGCAGACCGCGCCCTGTCAGGTGCCACCGAATTTCAACCCCTATACCGATGTGGCGCCCGATAGCTGTCGCAATGACGGCTTCGTGCCGTATCAGGTGGCCGCTGGTGAGTTCGCGCCGGCCGCGTTCATTTTTGCGGGTGGCGTGGTGAACGCCGAGACGCTCGCCTATTTGGATCTGACGAACGGTAGTAGCTACGCCCAGCGCGTCGACGTCGAGATCCAGTTGGTGGATAAGACGGTCCTCCGCACCTTCGTCCTGCCACCAAAGCCGACGCGTCCGTCGCTGTCGCAGGATCCGAGTGCGGCGCCGTTCGCGTCGATCAATCTGAGTGAGGACCCGGCCCTGCGCGGACTGGCCCTGTCGTTTGCGGTGCAGGTGACCTTCGAGCGGCTGGGGAGCGCCACACTGACCATGCGCCCCGCCGCGGCTCCGTGGTCCTCGGCGATCACGGTCACGCCGCATATCGTCGATCTCCCGAAACCCGTTCACGACTAATCGGCCTCAGCGACAAGCCCGCGGGGGCGGGTGGGAGTCGCGTGCATGGTGCCCTGACCATCATGTGCGTGGCTCCCCGTCGCTGACGTGCGTCTGAGAGGCGCCCATGACGCCCGATCTGTCACTCATCATCTGCACGCACAACCGTGCGTCCGCGCTCCGACACTGCCTCCAAGTCCTGACCCATCAGCGGTATAACGCGCGGCGGTGGGAACTGGTCATCGTGGAGAACGCCTGCACCGATGATACGAGCGTCGTTGTGGCTGAGATCGAAGGCCATCTGGCTTATACATTCGTGCGCGAACCACGGATCGGCCAAGCGCGCGCCCGCAATGCCGGCGTCCGAGCGGCTAGGGCCCCAATCCTCGCGTTCACCGACGATGACTGCTACGTCTCGACCGATTACGTGCTGCGCATGATGGACGCGTTTCAGTGTCCGACGATCGGCTACGTCGGTGGACAGGTCCAGCTCCATGATCACACCGATGCGCCCGAGACGATCCAGACGCGCCCCTACCCGCTGGAGTTCGGTCCCGGACTGATCATGCATCCCGGTGATATCCACGGGGCGAACATGGCCTGCCGGCGAGCGGTGTGGGAGCGGATCGGCGGGTTCGATGAGAGGCTCGGCCCTGGCACCAGGTTCGTCTGCGATGACGTCGACTTCCTCTGTCGGGCCTCGCTAGCCGGCTACGATGGGCTGTATGATCCACTTCCGCTGGTGCGGCATCATCACGGACGTAAACCTGGACGTGATGTCGATCGCCTCCACAGGGCCTACGCACGGGGACGTGGGGCCTACTACATGAAGGGCTGTCTGCATTCTGAGGCACGGCGGGAATTCGCGGCCCATTGGTACTGGCATCTGCGGACACAGGCGAAGCGTCGGCGCTTCGGCGAGATGGCGCACGAGTTGGTGGCGGCGGCAGAATTCGCAGTGAGGTATCCGTGGTAACAGCACGCGGGAAGCGCACGCTCATCTCTGACGGCCTGTATTCCGACGCGATCGGACTCTCAGCCGTCGTGAAAGTCGGCAAGCGTCAGAAGGAGAAGCGCTTCCCGAAAGGCACGCCGATCAAAGAGATCCGCGAGTGGCAGACGAACATGCGCGCGGCCCTCACCAAGAAGCGCGGCAAGGCGAGAGGCCCCGTAGGACGCGGGACATTCGCCTCAGATGTCGAGCGCTTCCTGACCACCGTGACGAAACGTCCCAGCTATGGATCGGCGCAAGCGTGCTTGAATGCGTGGACGGAAGCCTTCGGGGATCGGCGGCGATCGACCATCACCCTCGCTGACTATCAAACCGTGATGGATGGCTGGCAACGGACGGAAGAACATCCCGACGGACGCTATTCCGGCTCGATGTTGAATCACTGCAAGGATTGGCTGGTCGAACTCTATCGCACGCTGGACGAATGCGACGATGCCGACAACGTGGCGACGAAGCTCCGACGACACGCACAAGCCCCAGCGGAACCACGCGCCATTCCCGATGAGATCGTCGATGAGATCCTGGACGCGATGCTGCCCAGCAAGGCCAGAGCGTGCTGTAAGGTGCTGGCGCATGTCGGGATGCCCCCAGCCCGTCAGCGTCGGCTCAAGCCTACGCAGCTCGATCTGAAGAACAAGACGGTCTTCCTCGTCCGCCGACGTAAAGGCGGAGGCACCGAAGAGAAGACCTTCCCGCTCACCGCAAAAGGTGTAGCGGCCTTCGAAGAGTTCGTGGCGATGAACGCGTGGGGTGGGGTGACCAAAGAATCGATCTATACCTGCTTCCTGCGCGGCGTTGGCGCGGCGAATAGGGCGCGCGCGAAGGCCGGGCTCCCGCTCATCCCCCCACTGCGGCCCTACGATCTCCGCCACACGTTCGGCGCCAAGGTGTACCGCAAGACGGGCGACCTCGGCGCGGCTGCCGCATTGCTCGATGTGACGCTGGAAACCGCGAAGCGCTACACGCTATCGGCGGTACCCGTGCGACTTGCCAAAGCCGTTGAAGCACTGGACGACGAGGCCACGCCACCAGCCTCAGAATCCCAGCCAAAAGAACCGGCCAAGCCGGCCCTGCAGATCGTGTCTAGGCGCTAGACGCGAAATAGTCGCGCGACATGTTACGATTCTTCTGGATTTGGCATACGGACATTCCGTATAATATCGTCCATGTCACGCAAGATTCTCTACAGCCCTAACTTCGGCGCTGGCTGGACCACGTGGAATACCGGCCTCCCGATCGAGGCCCAGCGCTACATGTTGACCTATCAGCCGATCATAGAGGCAGTCGAACGCGGCGAATCGATCGAGCCTGATGGCCACTGGTCTGTCGAGAACGGTGGCGAACAGTCTTTCAGCAGGGGTGGTGGCATACACCCGCTCCTTGAACAACTCGGACGCGAGATGCATGAGAAGTTCGGCGTCACGAGTGCGTGCTTCCTCGGCGCCGATGGACTCCGCGTTGCTGAAGTAGACGGCGAAGTCCGCATCAATGAGTACGATGGCTCAGAGAGCATCGAGGAGCGTGGCGAGTACCACGGATGGCTCTGAAACCAGCTTCGATTCAGGCCCTCCGAAAGAGGCTACGCGAGAACACGGCTCAGTTCGGCGCTAGGTTTGGTCGGTCTGGACGCACAATTGAGGATTGGGAGCAGGGCCGTGCTCATCCAGACCGACTCGTTCAGCGCTTGATGCAGGAACTCGCCACGGGCCTTGAGAAGAACAAGAAGGGACGACGATGAGCGAACTCGCGATTCCATATCGGCCTATCCTGCGATCGGTCGTGGGATCAACCGTGCATGGCCTGAACGTCCAAGATGGGATCGAAGATCGCGACGAGATGGCCGTCTGCATCGAGGACTACGACGCCGCGCAGGGGCTGTCGGCGCCATTCGAGCAGTACATCTACCGGACCGCAGCCATTCGTGAGGGCAAGCATGACGCGAAGTCGCGCGGCGGCGATCTCGACCTCGTCGTCTACAGCCTGCGGAAATGGCTACGGCTCGCCCTAAACGGCAATCCGACCATTCTGCTCCTGCTGTTCGCTCCGCCGATGGAGAGTGACGCCCGCGGTTCTCAGCTTCGTGAACTAGCGCCGTCCATCGTGAGTCGTCGTGCCGGCCGCGCGTTCCTCGGCTACCTCGAAGCGCAGCGTCAACGACTCGTCGGCGAGCGCGGCGGCAAAGACGTCAACCGTCCAGAGTTGGTCGAGAAATACGGCTTTGACACCAAGTACGCTATGCACATGCTCCGTCTCGGTTTTCAGGGCGTCGAGTTGATGGAGACTGGCAAGTTGACCCTGCCGATGTGCGAGCCAGAGCGATTGTGGCTCCGAGGTGTGCGGACCGGCGAATCCAGTCTTCAGGAAGTGCTGACGCGAGCTGGCGAACTCAGGGCACGGCTTGAAGACCTGCTCGACACATCACCATTGCCCGAGAAGCCGGATTACGACCTGGTCGATCGCTGGATGCTGAACACCTACTGGGAAACGTGGAAAGCTCGTTCGTTCCAGTTCGCAGCATAAGCAGGAGCCTAGAGCCATGACCGACGACGCCCGTGAACCAGCCAGCGTGTTCATCCAATGGAAGGGCACCGACGTCTGTCTCGACTTCCACTGCTTCAAGTGCAACACGTTCGCGCATCTCGATGCCGACTTCGCCTACTACCTGAAGTGCCCGACGTGCGGACAGTACTACGCGATGCCGAGCACGGTCAGCCTGCTGGCGATCGACCCACCAGACTCGCCATGCGTAAAGGTCCCGGATGGGCCTGAACAGAATCTCGACGACATGGGCTGGACTGCCCAACCCGCTCGAACCGTGCAGTACGTGGGAGAGGAAGCATGAAGGACGATGAACTCGCCGCGATCAAGGCACGGGTAGAATCCACGCCAGAAGGGCCATGGCGCACGTATCCCAATCCGATGCGGTCGGATGGCGTGTTCGTCGCACAGGATCGACCGCCCACGTTCTATGCCGGGACAATCCAGCCGACTGCGGTGCCTGACGGCGCATGGGGGCTAAACTGTCAGGTCGAGCCTGCGGTCGGCGAATTCATCGCATCAGCCCGCACTGACGTGCCGGCGCTCCTTGCTGAGATCGACCGGCTCAAGGCACATGGTATCCCAGCCCACCAGCGCGAACTCGCCGAACGGCTGGTGAGCATGGGACACGCGTGGTTCAAGGACGGAAAGACCGGAACGGAGTCACTGATGAACGCCGCTCCGATCTTGAGCGCGATGACCTACCTACTTGATGATTTGGCCCACGGTCGGACAGAACCGCGGACCTACTACCAGATCAACGACGACCAGAAAGGGCTGGCAGCCCAGAGTGGCACCTAACTGTTTTGCTAAGGGAATCGCTTGCTACACTGGCTTCCCAAGCCAGCTAGACGGGTTCGATTCCCGTAGCCCGCTCCATCCTTTTCGCGCGCACGTCCCAGCGAAAATGCGGCCTTTCCGTCGATATGCCAGCCTGTTTCTGCCTGAGACGCGGCGCCTACTGTCCACAATTTACTTCCATCTTTTTCCGAACAATTCCTACGATTCCCATTTGCGCGGCCGAAAGATGGTGGCAATGAGGGATGGCACGGGATGGCAAAACGCGGCGTTTATTTCCGCTGAGGTGTAGGATGGCTGAACAGACGAAGCTCGGAATGATTCTCGAAGGGCTCCCGCCCGGACGAGACGCAATACATGTCGCGATCGCACCAGTGATTGCCGGCGAAGACCTCCTACCGGGGCAGCATGTCGGCTTTCTAGAAGGCAGGCCGCTCGATGAGGTCTACCTCACTCACGAGGCACCCAAGATCGGTATCGTGGATCCATTCCTGACGGTGAAGGTGTTCCGTGGGCAACGGTTCTGGGTCTGTCTCTATCCCGGGCGCACGACGTCGTTGCGGCACGTATGGACGCATCCCGCATTCGACCCGGAGGAAGGCGGCCCCAATGATCGAGAATTCGCGGAGGCATGGCTGCGAGATTTTGCGCAGCGCGCCGACACGTCGTATACGCGGCTGATTGAGGTAGCGCGAGAGGTCTTCGACGACAAGCGACGCGCGTTGGCTCGTGGAGAGAAACACTATTGGGTGGACTCAGATATCACGATTCGCCACCACACGGACCTTCCGAGCTTCATGCATGCCGAGGCGCCCATGATGTGGAAGCACATCGCCGCAGTGACGGGCCTACCGTGCAGCGAAGAAACCGAGTGCTTGTTCTGGTGCAGCTGCTGAGGTCACTCCCCATGCCCACACCGACTAACTGCGAACGCTACGGTCATGTCTATTTCGGTGGAGGTTGCTTGCGCTGTGGGTGGAGCGGGTGGATCGTGCATCCCGATGTGCGCGTCACGCTGGTGCCGATCGATGATCCGACTTCGCTCGCGAAACCGCAGGCCCCACGCGATACCCCAGATCGATCAGGAGAGAGCGCCGAGCAGGCGCTGGAGACAATGCGATGAGTGAGGACATGTCGAAGGGGCCATCCAAGATCCTCGCCTTCGATCCATTGAAGCAACGCGCGCCGGAGCCGGTCGATCTTGATACGCCGTTCTTCAAAATAACGCGTCCAGAATATCCGGCCTGTGATCATCGGAACCGTGGCGTAACGCTCGATACGGGCCGACGAGTGGCGACTTGCCTGTGTGGCGAAGACATCGACTGTTTCGATGCGCTCTTGATCTATGCGCACGCACAACAGCGACTCGTAAATACCAGGGCCGCAATCGAAGAGCATCACCGCAAGGAAGCTGAAAAGAAGGCCAAGAAAGCGTTCGTCCGTGACGTGCGTGGATTCACGGCGCGCCTCTCAAGACGAGGTGCCATCATCGGCAACGTTCTCTCGCTGGAATGTGGACATGAGCAGTATTGGGATAAGCGAAAACCGCCTCGACGAGCGACATGTGAGACGTGCGTCCGAAACGAGAAGTTCAAGACCACTGGCGTCACATGCACACCTACGAAGTCGGCCCCCTGAGGCGCGCGATGCGGGGGGAGGAGTAGAATCTGAGGCTTACGCCATGTCCGACGAACAACCCAGCACCTCCCTGCCGCTATCCCCCTGCTGTGAGGCCACCTTCGAACAGCTCCAGCAGGATGGCCAAGCCTTCGCGTGTGCGGAGTGTGGGCGGGCGTACACGTTGCTGCAGATCGAGCGGTTGGATATTCTCGGGCTCCTGAAGAAGAGCGAGCAATGACCGACGAAGAGTTGCGGACTGGAGATGCGCTAGACGGACCGTGTACCGGCGGCTGCTTGATGGCGACCTATCGGGGTGGGCTGCTCTGTGTACGCTGTGGCTTGGAGTTTAGCGACGAGGCGTCATGGCGTGAATCCATGAAGTCTCTTTCGTGGGACATCGCCGTGCATACGCTAGAAACACCAAAGGCCGGATAGTCTCCTACCCGGCCCTTCGTGCGACACCGTAGAGCGCTTTCTCTCTTCTCTGCTATTCTAGCTCACCCCTACCAGATTCCGGATGTAAAAGCTCGCGTTATGCCAGTGTTCCCCACCTGAGAACACCACATGGAAGGCGAAGTAGCGCAGCTCCATGGGATTCGATCCCAAGATGACGGTATCGGCTGGATCCAGCGTGAATGAGAGGATCCCGCCCGTGAGCAGCGTCCCGTTCCCCGTGTTCAGCGCATTCTCGTTCTGCAAGCCGTTCACGATCGCGCCCACGGAGTCCGTCAACGTCACCGTCAACGCGGAGACGGCGCTCGGGTCAATAGGCTTCACCTGCCCGTCTGTGGTGTCGAGATACTTGAGTACGGCCCCATAGATGGCGGTGGACTTTTCCGGGATCGCATCACCGGCAGAGAATCGGGTAATCGCTTCCATCAGATCGGCTCCAAGGTCTCATCACTGAAGGACAGGGCTGACGTCAGGCTCTCTGCGGAGACCGACAGGGATGGCGCCACGGTCTCAGCCGAGAACGACAGGGCTGGCGTCAGCGTCTCGCCCGTGAAGGTGATGAAGTCGTAAACGATGAGCTGACCGGCCGACAGCCCCGCGTAGGTGTAGGCGACCTGCTGTCGATCGGCCTGGCTGACCACGCCGTCAGGGGCGGGCAAGATCGACAGGGCCGTAAACGCCAGCCCAATCGCCGAGGCGCGCTTATTCCTTGTGTCGATCATCAGGCGAACTCGTCACGCACGAACGTGGTAAACTGCGTAGCACCGTGACTGGACCCAAACCCAAAGATTGGACTGGCATACGTCAAGGACGCTTGACGTTTATCGCATTCTCTCATCGGCGGCCAAATGGTGCCCACTTTTGGCTGGCCCGTTGTGAATGCGGCAAAACTACGATCACCAGAGCGGGTGGGCACACACAATCCTGCGGTTGCCTGCTTGATGAATGGCGCGAAAGTGGTCAGGCGCGCGTTACGCATGGCCTTCTTCGTGGTGGCAGGCCGCCCGAATATCACGTCTGGAACAATATGAAGCGGCGCTGTTATGCTCCCAAGACGAGCAACTATCATCGATATGGTGGACGCGGAATATACGTTTGTGATCGATGGCGAGAGTCCTTTTCCACATTTCTCAGTGACATGGGCAACCGGCCCTCGGGGCATCATTCGATAGAACGCTTGGACAACAGCGGTCCCTACGCACCAGGAAACTGCGTTTGGGCCACCGCAACGACTCAGGCGCGTAACAGGCGAGCCGCTCCGGCGAGACCATCTCATCCGAATAGCCTGAAAGCTCTTCGCGATCATCAATGGACTCCGGCAAAGAAACTCACGAGAACTGGTCCCTAGTGAAGACCGTCCCGTCGTCGCTGGTGACCGCGCTGGCAATCGTATCGTTGTTGGCATCGTTTTTCAGGCGCTGTAAGGTCGCGGTCTGCTCCACGCGATTGCGCGTCAGGGCGGCCATCCAGTCCACCTTGGCCGCCAGTGTGTCGCCATGGCCCACCACGCCCGTCGGTTCGGTGCCGGTCCGCAGGACGCCATGTGCGGCCACGACGCTCCGGATATCGCTCATGGACGAGGCCCCGACTTCCACGCCGGCCTGCACTGCCGAGTAGAGGTCCGATTGCACGCCGCTCATGACGCCCAGGTCGCTTGAGACGTCGCTCAGCAGGGAGTAGATATCCGAGACGCCCGATTGCGTCACCAGCAGGCGGCTGGCGTTCTGCCGGACCCCACTCAGGATGTCGCTCAGGTTCGAAGCGATCTCGAGAGCCACCGCCGAGGCTATGTCGCTGATGGCGCTCTGGGTCAGCGTGCCGGCCGCAATAGCTGATCGGATGTCGCTCATGCTGGACGCATCCACCGGCACCCCGGCGGCCAGGGCTGAGATGACATCCGAGACCAGCGCGGAGAGCTGCGAGTCCGTGGCCACCCGTTTCGGCACACGTGACTGGAAGTCGCTCTGCAGGTCCGACAGCAGGCTGTAGACATCCGAGATGCGGCTCTGGTTCAAGAGCACCCGGCTATTCGTCTGCTGGGCGGCTGAGGCCGCATCAGACGCCATCGAGGCCACCAGGACCAACTGCGAGCGGCCGGCGGGCTCGAGCGGGATCCGCGAGTTGAAGTTGCTATTCAAGTCCGACAGCATCGAATAGGTATCCGAGGCTTGAGACTGAATCAGCAGCACCCGCGAGTTCGCCTGTTGCGCGGCCGACAGAATGTCGCTGAGGCGTGAGGCCAAGACCTGGTCCACCCGGCTGGCGATGTCCGAGATGTCCGACGTCGTGATCGTGGTCACCGCCGCGGCCACTGCGCTGGCAATGTCGCTGATGTCGGACTGCGTCAGGTTGACGGTCACGGCCTGAACGGCGGATCGGATATCGCTCATCACGGACGTGTTCAACTGCACGCCCGTCGTCGCGAGGAACGAGAGTAGATTCGACTCCACGTCCGAGAGCTTCGAGGCCAGATCCGACGCCTGCGACTGGACCACCAGCACGCGGCTATTCCCCTGCTGAGCCGCACTGGCCGCATCCGACGCGGTGGACTGAATCACCAGAAGCCGCGAGGCATTCTGGCGGATGCCGGAGAGCATGTCGGACACATCAGAGGCCAGCGCGGCCACGACCCTGGATGATATATCGGACATGTCCGACGCGGAGACCGACGCCGTGATGGCGCCCATTGCGGACTTCAGGTCCGACGCTAGATCTGATAGCTGCGAATCGGTCGCGACGCGCTTCGGGACGCGGCTCTGAAAGTCGGAGAGAAGATCCGACACCATCGAGTACGTGTCAGAGGCTTGCGATTGGATCACCAGTGCGCGGGAGGCGGTCTGCCTGACGCCTGACAAGATGTCCGAAATGTCCGACGCCAACGCCGCGACGACACGCGAGGAGATGTCGGACATGTCGGAGGCCGACACCGCGGCAGTCACACCCGCAATCGCCGACTTCAGATCGGACGACAGGTCGGAGAGCTGGCTATTGTTGGCGACCAGCTTCGGTACGCGGCTCTGGAAATCGGACTGCATATCCGACAGCATCGAATACGTATCCGAGGCCTGGGACTGGATCACCAAGGCACGCGAAGCCGTCTGCCGTACTCCTGAGAGGATGTCCGAGATATCCGAGGCAAGAACGGCTTGGACGCGCGAGGCAATATCCGAAATGTCAGAGACGGTCAGCACACCAGCAGGACCGGCTGTGATGGCGCTACGCAGATCCGAGAGCGACGACGCGTTCAACTGCACGCCTGTGACCGTCATCAGCGACAGCAAGTCGGAGAGCAGATCGGACGTGGACGATCGGATGTCCGACAGAAACGACTGCGCAACGAGGAGCCTCGAATTGACCTGTGTGCCGACCGCGTGTCCCCAGACCTGAGACGCCACGTCAGACATCGCGGAGGTTGTCAGGATCACGCCCGCCACGATCAACGACCGCAGGTCGGAAATCAGATCGGACAACTGTGAGTTGTTCGCGATCAATTTCGGTACGCGGCTCTGAAAGTCGCTCTGTAGATCGGAGACATTCGAGCGAATATCAGACAGGAAGGACTGCGCCACCAACACGCGGGAATTGACCTGCTGGGCTGCGGACGCCGCATCGGACGCCATGGACTGGATGACCAACAGCGCCGACATGATGTCGCTGTCGTCATTGTCCACGCAGGACCACTGCATGATCTGCTCAGCGCAGCCCGTCACCCCAGCAAAGCGAGCCTGCATGACGTCGAAGTTGTTCTCCGTCGTCTTGAGCGTGACCCGGAACACCCCCGATCGGACAAGGCTAGCCAGCTTCGAGATCGCCCCGCTCGTCATCGCCGCAGACGTCCCGGTGTTCATGCCGTAGAACTTGCGGGTGCCGGCATTGAACTGGCTCGCTGTCACGGCCGACTTGATCGACACGAAGTCGACCGAGTCCACCATGGGAACGAACAGTTGGTGCAGTGCCCCCTTTTTCGGCGCGGCCAATGCTAGCCTCCAGTCACGACGATCAGGCCCTCAGCGAACAAAGGCCGCCCGTTATACCAGCAGAACTCGGCGATGGAATATCCAGCGCGCTCGAGCAGCACGCTCAGTGTTTTCCAGGAATACCACGCGCAATGGTCACGGTTCACGACCTCTGTCCCGCGTGCGAGCTGAGCGCGCCCAGCTTCAGCGAATGCATTCGGCACGGTGATGATCACCGGCACACCTTGATAACGTGTGCGCAGACGTCGTAGGAATTGGCCAGGGTTGCTCAGATGCTCGATCACCTCACCGCAGACGATCAGCTCGATGCCTTGGTAGAACGGCAGGTGCAGGTCCTGATTGTCCAGATCGATGCCGGTCACGCCCTCGCCATCTTCGCGGTCCCAGCCGTACGTCTTCGCAGCGACCGCCACGATCCGATCGTGCATAGGGCCGGACGCCCCGACGTCTAGCACCGTGCGGCCCTTACAGCGTTCCAGGATGAACTCCGATCGATCGACCACCTCGGCGATCGGCACGGCATGCAGCATCTTCTTGGCGTACGCCTCCGACACGGGCTTGGCCTGTCCGAGTTGGCTGCGGAGATCGTCGATCGACGCATACGCCGTAGATAGATGATGATTGACCTCATCACATGGACGAAGCAGGGAGATGTCGTGACTCACCTAGAGATACCTCTCGTAAATCGCCGTAGCTTGTCTCACCGTCTCCTGGACATCGTGCTTGCGTTCACCCCATGCCCGGAAGTTGAACTGGCCCTTGGCTTCGTGCGCCTTGATGATCGCATCAGCCATCGATTCTGGCGTGAAGTCGCAACGGAACTCGTATTCCTCATCCCGGTAGCCGGCACCAATGAACGCCTTCCCTGCCCCGAATGCCTCGATGCCCCTGGCGTACAAGGGAAACAGCCCAGAGACCACGATGTCGGCGCGGTTGTACAGGAGGTTCACCTCTTCGTCTTTGACCGGACCCATCAATGATCGCACGAACGTATGCCATTTCGCGTGCGCAATCAGCGCGCTGAACGTCTCATACATCCGCTTGTCTTCGACATTAAAAAGATGCATCCGCGCATTCGGCAGGACCTGCGACACGCGCTCCATCGCCAGCAACGGAATCAGCGGGTTGCGCTGCCCTCGCCAGTGTTCGCAGTAGAGCACCGCCGGATCGCCAGAGAGCCGTGATGCCGGATTCTTCGGATCATGCGCCGGCACGTCCAGAGGCGTGAACCGTTGTAGGTCGATACCCTTCGGTACGACGTACGTGCGCTTGATCGCGTTCCATGCTGACCACTCCTCTTTGCGCATGGCGATGAACGCCTCGCAGAGTGGCGCAAGGTCCACGATCGCCTTCATCGACACGCCATTGCCCACGCTTGAGAGCGGCTCGCCGTGGCAAAACATGAACTTCGGAATCCGATCGTGATACCGCCTGGGGCTGATCTGGCTGTGGATGATATGCACGTCCGGCTTGTCCACACCGCCATACAAGACCGTCTCGTCTGGCTGCCTGATCTCGACACCGTGCCCCTGCTGCTCCTCGGCCTTCACCAGTTCTAAAGTGGTGAAAGCCAAACCCGATTTTTCACGCCGTAAAAAATGGAGCAGATTCACGCAGCAAGCCCCTTCCGAATCCCCAAGTTCGTCCCCAATCTGATCTGATGGATGTTCTTAGATGCCTTGCCCCCACCGCCAGGAAATGTCAAACTTGGCCCCGTGCTCAACACTGGGGCATCCACCAGTGTGCCCGTGCGCGAGCCGTTCTCGTCGTTCTGATTCGTCCTGAAACTCGCCCAGAAATCGCCGGTCGTGACATAGTTCCCGATCGACATCCCGGACGCATGGCTGGCGATCGTCCCGTCTGTCACCGCACGTCCGAACAGTAAGCCCACATCGGCATAGAGCCCATGCGAGAACAAGGTCGGCGAGCCTGACTCTTCGTCGTAGCCGAGACAGAACCTTTGATCATTCGTCCCCAGGCTCGTCGGAAAATCAGCCGTATTCGAGGCCCACGACGTGATCTCCGTACCGCTGATCCACAACCGCACCCGATCGGTTGCTGAGGCTTGCGTCCCGTCATAGACCACCCAAACGGCCGTCCATGTGCCAGTCGAGAGCACACCGCCGTTCGTCACCTTCTCTGGCGTCGACGACCCATTACGGAACGCCAAATAGAGGGCCGTGGCATCGGAGGCCGGATGTTGCACACCGAATCCGGTCGTATTCCCAGCGCCACTGGTCGCAGCGCCGATACACGACAGGATCATGTCGTAGAACGTCGAGGATGTGGAATTGATCCAGAACGCGATCGTCAGCTTCGTGACCCCGTTCAACGAGGAGATATGCGCCCAATTGATCCCGTCGTTCGATCCGTCGAAGTTGTATGCGCCGTTCGCCATCCGGTGTTTATCCTACGCGGTTCATCAGAGCCAGGAAGTTCGCATCACTGTTCAGCGTCGTGATCAGCGTCGTCATCGCGGTATAGACCGTGTTGCCGCTCCCTGATGGAATGCCGAACCGCGTTTCCAGAGTCGTGAACGTGGACCCGTCTGTCAGGTGGGCCATGTGGTTCGTCACCGCCTGCAGTTGCTGATAAAACGCGAGCGCCGCACGGCTCACGTTGATCGCATCGTTGGAAAAGGGCGCCGTCGTCAGGTTTGAGTTGTCGATCTTAATGAGATCGTTAGCAGGCATCGTCCGTCCCGGTGTGCTGCGTCCCCTTCTATCAGAGGATGTCCAAATTTAGCGATCGGCGAGGCCTCCTCACAGTCAGCAACACACTGACCGTCCGCCTTCCCAAGGCACCGAGGTGACCTCGCCGAATGTCGTTCTGTCTTACACCGTCGGCGCTGGCGGGATCGTCGGCACCGGATTGCTGGTGTCCACCGCGATGCCGTTCAGCGTGGTCCCAATCGCGTCGAGTCCGGACGAGACCGTGTCGAGTTTCGCCGCTTCCGCCGTCAGCGACGCTTGTGCTGTGGCGACTTCCTCGGCCGTCATGGACGTACTGAGCTTGGCACTGAGTGCGGCAACCCGCGTCGCAACGCCATCCACAGCGGTACCGAGCGTGGTGACGTGACCGCCAAGGGTCGTCGTCGCCGTGTCGACCGCATCGAGCGCGGCCTGGAATTCAGGGTTGGTAGGCATGGTTAAATCCTTTACGTCGTAGTGGCTGGATCCGGCGAGACCCCGTCGAGTTTGTCCGCTGCTTCGCCGAGCGTAGTGCTGACGTTTGTGATCTTCTCCGCATTGCCTCGCAATCGCGCGATGGCCTCAGCAGAGATGCTATCGCCGCGGATCAACGCGACGAATGCCGTGAACTCTTCGATGCTGCTGATGACGAGATGAAACCCTGTCCGATCATGGCCGTTCATGGTTCATGCCTTTCCCTGCGCGTGCAGTTTCGCGAGTTCGTCATCCACCCAGTTCTCGCCAGCCTGCGCGCGTGACTTCAATAGGGCAATGACGGCCGCATCGTCCAAGTCCGGATACGCATTCGGTCGCAAGCCGGTGATCGTCCGGTAGAGCGCGAGCGCTTCCGGGACGGTGGTGTTGAGTTTCGTGAGGATCGTATTGACCAGATCGATCACAATTAAGACAGAGCCCATGAAGCACCTCCCGGCGTGAACATGTTGGGAACAACGCAGGCGGTGGGTGTCGGCGCCATCGCGGCCGCGATCGTCAGCAATAGCTTGTTGACGTTGCCCACGAGTTCCGCAATCTTCGCCGCAGCCGGTCCGCCGATATCTGCGGCGACGTTCGGCACCAGCACCGCGAGCGCATCCAGCGCAGCCTTGACCTGCGTCGCCGTTTCCGTGCCTGCGGATGTGTCGTAGGCCTTGAGTGCATCCGCCAAACGGCCCGCCTGCTGATAGACCACCTTCAACTTGACGAGGAAGGCTTCGTACTGCTGATCCGTCAGAACATGGGACTCATGCAGATCATGCGCGGCCTTGCCTGTGGCATCGAGGCCGGACAGCACCTCAATGCCAATCGTGGCGATCTGCCGCTGGGGAGACTTGCCGTGCAGGGCGCATCCGGTCAGCGTCAACAGGCTGAGCATCAACATGGCGGGGACGATCGTGAGATATCGAATCAGTCGCATAGTGTCTCCTACGGAGTAGCCGTGGTTTCCGGTTTGGCCTTCGCGCCGAGTGCCGCAGGGACAGGCAGGCCAATCTGTCGCAAGTTGTCGAGCACATGCCCGACGAGGGCGGCCACGACGAACAGCCAGACCGCATCAGCCAAGGCGCCCGTCACGCCGCTCCATTCAGGAGGCACGGCCAGGAGCACGAGTTGCAGACTGCCGGCGCCGAGGAAGTAGGGCACCGCCTTGGACAACAAGAAGTTGCCGACCTCCGCGAGCCTGAACTCGCCGTTCTTGAACGACACCGCCACACCAGAGAGGATGTCCGCCCCGACGAGCGCCAGCGCGATCCGTACGAACGCATTGCCGAAAATGGCCTGTATCACCGATCCAAAGTCGTGCCCTGCTAATGCCTGCATGCTGTCCCTTCTGTCCTCGTGATTACTGGTGGAGTTGTCGCATCACCACTATGACCACCGACACAATGGAGATCACCGTCAAGATCAACCCCACGGCCCCGACCGCCCACATCCACCCTGTCTGCATACCAACGCCTTGACCCGCTTGCGCGAATCGTTGCTGCTCCAGGGCGGTGATCCGCACGTCGATCGAGCGGTTGAGACTCTCCTGTTCGAGCCGCGGCATCAGGATGCGCTCGCGATCGTTCATGGCCTGTCGCCATTCGTTCTGCGCGTCGGCCTTCTTGGCCGCGGTTTCTTCCGCCTTGGTCGTGGCCTTCTCGGCGGCGGCCAGGGCGGCAACCGTGGCCTTTTCTTGCGCATTGAAGACGGCCGCATAGCGCTTGTCGTTGCTCTCGACCTTGACATCGATGCCGTCGATCTTCGAGTCCAGATATTCTTTGAGCGTCTCGAAGGTCCAGCCGGAATGTGGATCAACGGGCATCATCGCCTCAGAATGAGCGGCCCTCCGCCATACAGCCCCAAGAACTGCACCAGGATCAGGATGAGAATCAGTACGAAGATGACTTGGACGATGACCGGAAAGGGCGGAGGCAACGGCAGTTGCAACACGGCCCAATAGATCAGCCCTAAGATTAAGATGGTGATGAGTAGCCCCACTAAAGACATCGCGGTCTCCTCTCAGTGAACGATTTCCAAGACGCGGCAACCCGGTAGCCCATAGCTCTCCCCGGTCAGCCGCCAACCCGCGCCGATACTCACGATGCCGGGATCGTCGCCGCCGACGATCACCACGCCGCCGTTCGATCCGTTGATGCCGGCGTACGCCCGCACGGCTCGTCCTTCATCGAAGTTCTGCACGGGTGACGAGGCCCAGCCTCCATGTCCGTTGCTGTTCTGGTAGCTACTCCGACGTCCGTGCAAATAGCCATCCATCGTCGTAAAGCCATGCACGAAGGCATCCGCGCTCGCATCCTGTGTTGGGCCGACTGGGTAGTTGATGTGCAGGCCATCTTCGAAGTGATAGATGGCGCCTACCTCGAACAGTCGCGAGAGTGCGCCCAAGCAGAGGAATGCGGCCGGATCGTTGAGCCGTTGCCCGGGCGTCCCAGGCTCCGCTGCGCCGATGGGTTCATTGTTGACGACGGCCTTCCCCGTCGCATCGGCAACCGCCTGCATCTCGCGCACGCGACGGACTTGGTTCCATATGTCCCGTCCGCGATCGAGATGGACGGTCACGTAGTCGCCACCGCCGAACATGGTCGATTCGTCGTCTTGGGCGGCCCCGTAGGCAATCAAGCCGGTATACCCAGCGCCACGCGCGATAGCCCTCAGCTCGGCGAGGAAGTTCGCATCGGTCAGCGCCGGATTCTGGGTTGGGTGATACAACTCGTTCCCCAGCTCAAGCCCGAAGACTTCAGAACGTCCTGCGCAGATGGCCGCCACCATCTCGACATGCTGGCGAATCTCGTCTTTCGACATGTTGGCGGTATCGGTGCAGGCGGTGACCTCGCATCGCAGGCCACGCGATTTGCCCATGTCTAGCACGCTCGGTAAGGCTGCGCGGGCCTCTGACGCACTGGCCCCATCGAACGTCAGATTGCCGGCGAACACGCGAAAGCCGTTGAAGCCCTTCTTGCGGCCCCAGTCCAGGAACGCCTCGCGTGGCTTGTTGGCGCCGAGGATCGACAGCGCCGAAAAGAACAGCGGCCGGAACACCCCCCCGTCGTCCACGAACAGCTTGCCCTCGCGACGTACGAAGCCCTTGATAGCAGGCCCCGACACTATCGACGCACTACTGCCTCGACCGGCGAGCAGCAGGAACAGATCCGCAGCCTTCACTACTGACCTCCGATGATCACGGGCCAGACGTTCCCGCCAGGCGTGAAGATCAGCAGGTTGCCGTCGCGTTCGCCGGTCTCATACTCCCCCGCTGTACCGGACGCGCGCGTCTGGTAGTCGCCATTCGGCTGCACCGACAGCACCGAGCCGTCCGGCGTGCTGACCGTATAGCGGTTGCCGTCTACCTGATTCAGCGATCCGGGCAGGAATCCCGTAATGTCCTTGCCGATCGGCCGATTCGAATACACCATCTGTCTGCTCTCCTACCGCAAAACAAAAGACCGCTTGGCTCACGCCTCAAAGGCGCAATCCACAGCGGTCCTGTCTGTGCGGTCCTTGTAAATTCCCCCGGGCTGGACCTCAGCCCTGCGTCGATCGGTTCATGAGGCCGATCCAGGGGGAACGTCGTTCAATGCGTCTACTTGGTCGTATCCATGAAGGCCTTCGCTTCGGCCCGCAACCTATCGATGCTCGCGCGACTCTCATCTGAGAAGCCACCGAGTCCATCAGGGAACTGTAATTTCACACCACTGGCCCAAGCCACGACATACCCAAAGGCTTCGACGGGAAGCGCCGCGATGGCCTCGATCAGCTTCTTGCGTCTCGGATCCAACGGCGTCCTTTTCATGCGGTCACCACAATTAGTCTCGGCGTTACCGTGCCGTCACTGCCGCCCGGACCAAACGCATCCACACCTATTTCCCAGACTCCCGGCGAGGTGAAGGTAATGGTGGTGTGCTCATCATCGCTTTTGAGCGTCCACGACTTGGCTCCCTGCTTCCGATAGCGCCAGACGATCGAGCTGATCTTGCCGGTTGTCACTGCCGTCGCCTGCCATTCAAGCGGTGCCTTACCTTCCCGCGGCCAGTAGTCCCGGATCGTGATCGTGGGCTTAGCGACGACCTGCCCGCCGATAGACCCGTAGGGCTGCGGCCTGGGCGCTCCGACGAAGGCTTCCTTACCTGTGGACGGCACTGGCTGCACCGCCCGCACGAGCTGCGGCACGCCGTGATCATCGTCCCGATACTCCTCGAAGCGCTCTTCCTTCACGCGGCTGTAGAGGCTGCGCTCCAGGAGTCCAGCCTTGCGCGGCTTCAAGGGATCAGGATGGCGCGGATCGTAGGTATGTCGGTAGAACACCTCGACACCGCCGTATCGCCCGTAGCCGCTCTCCATCATCACGCGGACGTGCTCATGTGTGCGCGCGCCATCCCGCCAGACGAAGTCGGTGTCGTATTCGGCGCTCCAGCCCGATGCGCCTTTCAATGGCATCCAGAGACGTGGCCCATCGAAATACATCCAGTTGATCCGGCCGTCCGGCATCGCCTGTCCCGTGCTGCTGTCAGCGAGCAGACCCACATTGCCAGCAGCGTCGATATCGAGCCATGCGCCCCAGGGATCGCCTTGCACCGGATCGTTCTTGCGATACCACAGCACTCCCGATGCACCGACCTGCGCCTTCGCGGTTGAACTCCCGATCAGGAGCGACTCGACGTCGAATGGCGTCGCCAACGGATCCGATCGCCATGGGATATCAGGCAGCGTCGTTGGTCCCGGGTCAGGCACAGCAGCCCGCGCCATCGTCACCGGCACGACATGGATTTGCCCCGGAGTCTCGTGGCCCAAATTCGCCGACCCGGCGACGGTGAAGCTGGCACGGTCCTCCCACCAGCCAACCAGCAGCGAGGTCGCTGGGAATTCAGGCAGGATGATGCACTGCGGATCAGAGACCCACTGGCCGTCTCGTGAAACCAGCGGGCGCCCGTAGACTTGCGCCTCACCGATCCGGTTGTTGCTGGCGGTCCACGCCCACGTTGATCCGTCCGGCAGATGCACCAGTCGCGCGGGGCCTTCTTGCCCCCATGGCACGACCGATAGGTTGTGCTGCTTACCGTCTGGGGTGATCAGCCATGACGGGCCGTAGTAGCCCCAGGTGATCCAGCCCCAACTCGATACCTGAAACTCGTTCGCGCCGGCCGGCTTGGGTGTGCTCCACCGCAAGATGCCGTCTTCGTAGACTTCGAACGTCACATCGTCGCGGACCGTCAGGAGATAGCGGCCAGCCATGCGGCAACTGGAACAGCCCGTCGCCAGGACCCGGTTGTCGTAGGCAATACGGCGCGGTGGGGTGCCATCGAGCAAGGCGCTCGCCCAATACCCGCCAGAGGCTTCGAATTCGTTCCCCGCCACGAGCGACGGATTGTCCTTGGTTGGCACGGGAACAAACGCGCGCAGATCACCGATGAATCGCTGCGCGGTGGTATTCGTGATCGGCTGAATCCACGTGACGCGCTCTTCGTCGAGAAACCGCGGCGCACGCCCTGACCCGAGCGGCCAGATCGCGGACGGGTTCGGGACGTGTACGACCTGTAGCGTCGTGTTCCCAAACGCCACCTTCTGGCCGTCGGGACTCACCGCCTGCACATCGCCTTCCGGCCCGAATTCGTAGACCTTGGTGCTCATTGCGCCTCTCGCATCACGATTCCATGCAACTTGAACGCCTCGATCACCGCTTCGCTCTGGCTGTCAGCCTAGATCAGCCATACCCGTCCCGAGAACGGAATGGCAATCCACCAATATTTAGTCGTCATGATCCAATAGGGATTCACATCGAGCGCGCGATATCGACCCCCAAACTTAAGTGACGCTCATTCTTTGGTGATCCAGAAAAATCTCACCGCGTCACCTGAAAGGCCCTCGTCGCCGCAGTCCGATCCAGGCAGCCTTCCGTCGTTTCGATCTCGGCCATCCACACGTCGGCACCGAGCTTCGTCGGCTGCGCCAACATGCCCAGCAAGTACTGCAAGCCGCTGCCGGTGATCGTCCACGGGCTCGTCGGCGGCGGCGTGCTCTTCGGGTACACGCTCACCCGCGTAATCGCCGTGCCGGCCGTGCTGAGAACCGGCGGCGTGACTCGCACCAGGATCGTGACTCGGTCACCCTGGTGCACGACCCTCGGCCAGGGATCGACGATCGTGATGCGCGCATAGTGATCAGGCCCTAGGGCGTTGCCACCGGCGGTACGGCAGCCGGCCGCGGTGCCTGGTGGCTGGGCTGCCCAAAAGGGTTGCCAGCCGGGTACCTCGCAAACAACCCGGCATCTTCGCCGTTGACCGTCAGCACCGTGATGTACTCCTGCCCGATGGGCGTCGCAAAGAGCGTCGGGAGCGACGACTTGTTGACGACGATGATCTTGTTGGGCCCGGCGTAACTGGGCTTACCCAGACTCTGCGACTGCACTGGTGTGCACGTCGCCGCATCGCTGCCCTTGACGCAGTATCCGAGGGTGTAGCCGCTGACGACCGGCGTGCCAAGATCCAGCGCGTCATGATCGGGACTCGCGACGAAACAGAGTTGCGTCGGCGACACCACCGTGCCGCTCGGCGCCGCTGGGCAGGTCTGCGCCTGCGCGGTCGCCGTGATCCCCAGAACAATCAACAGACAAACCAATCGCTTCACGGTTGATCTCCTTCACTGCGTGACGACCGGCGGAACGGTTGCGGGCCGCGGAGCCGGCATGGTGGTGGATGTGGAATGTCCGATCTTCCACACGTAGATTTGCCCGCACGTGCTGTAATTCGGCCCGCCCGTGCAGTCGGTGAAGCTCACGGTCGTCAAGAACTGCTGATGTGCGGGATCCGCGCCAGACCAGGACGGCCCTGTGTAGGAGTTTCCCCCACCGCCATTCTGTGCGACGCCGCGCCCTGTCGCCGGACTACCGAACGACGGCATCAAGGCGCTCGCGTCCACGTCGGCGTAATACGTCGGGAGATCGGGCGTCGCATAGGTGCCGTTGAGCACCTTTGTGTATTCGTTTGGATCGATGATCTGCAACCGGAACGTCGCGCGCGGAAAGAAGCCGCCGGTGGCGCCGTGGCCGTAAAAGGGGCCGAACCACCACCGCATCCCAGGCACCGGCACATGGTTACCCGTGCTGAAATCCAGGCCTCCGACCGCATACGTATACGTCGTCGTGCCTGCCGTGGGCGTACTGACCCCCGTGATCGTCATCCACGTCCAGTCGCGGGCGTTCGCCGTATCACACCCCGGCACCGACGGTGCGCACGTTTGCGCCCACATCACGTCATCAACGTGCGGCACGGCGCCGTCATGCGTATCTACGGCACTGGTCGTCGAGAAGCTCCCCGTGCCGGTGGCAGCGTTGTAGGAGGGCGCCGGTGTGACCGCGATCGTCCCCGTCGCCCAGCCAGACACGATGCGATAGGGGACCACGACGCCACGGACCACGCCGTCGTCATACCAGTCCATGCCCCAGGACGTACCGCTGCCCCAGAACCAGCCGTGTCCACCATAGGGATCCCACCAGTACGGGGAAAACGTTTGGCTGTAGCCCGTATAGGCGAGCTTCGCCGGAAAGGGATGCGTAGGAGGATTCGCGCTGGTAGAACATCCCAGTAACCCACCACCACACGTCGGACCGAGCGCGTTCGCAGCAAACCGTGCGAGCACGGTGCCAGCCGGCGTGAGAAACGGCGTGGTCGTGCCGTTCGTGCAGGCATTACCCGAGGGGACCGGCACGAGTTGCAGCGACGGGCCATTGCTCGTAATTTCCACGGTACCCGTCGCGCCCCCGAGTCCCAGCAACCAATAGCCCTTGGCACTCGCCGGCAAGCGCGCCTGATTCGCGGTGACCCACGACGCGGGCGGAATCAACAGCCCGCCGCCGGTGATCTGCTGATACGTGGCGGGGTTCGCCGCCCAGCACCCCGTCAAGGCTAGCGTGTGGGCCGTGTTGTTCAACGTCGCCGCCCCGAATCCGTTTTTCCCCCACGTATCAAAGCCGTTGTAGATGGGAAACCACGTTTCGACGAGGAGGCCATTCGCGTCGTCCCATTTGAGGCCGCCGGGCTTGACTGCCCAGCAGTCCCCCGGCAGGAAGTCCGTGTAATTACCGGTGGCACACGCGCTGGTGCTAGCGATCGGGAAGGCGCCCCAGTCGGATCCGTTCGCACTCCCGTCAGGACCTCCCCAGCCCCAGGCCGCGGCCTGGGTAAACGGCGTCGTGTTGACCGCCGCGGTGCAGGCGGCGAGCGTGGTGGGTTCCACGGATTCGAGGACGTGCCCACTCCCCGCGAGGACGTAATAGTGTCGACGCGTATCGCCCGGCACATAGCGATAGGTCATGGCAGTCATCCCGCGGGAAAAATCCGCGACGGAACCCTGCGGCACGGAGATGCGAAACGTGCCGACACAGGTGATCTTGCTGGGATCAATGAGGCCTGCCGGCGTCGTCTGCGCCTGCGCGCGGGCCGCGAGCCCCAGCACGAGCAACATGATCACCAATCGCTGTCTCATCTCATCCCTCACTTCTCTGCCCCGTGACGCCGCCGATATACCAACCGTTCGGCCCCAGCGCCTCGCCGGAAAGGCCGTCCATCAACCTCGCCATTCACGTAGAGCTGTTGCGCGTACTGTGTGCGTGGCCCGATCAAAGATGGACTGTCGTGCCCGCCATCCCAGTAGATCACGAGTTCTTCGCCATTGGGACCGTGAACCACATCACCACGCGCCATCCTCGTCATCCAATCAATTCGATATGCGGGCGATCGACCATGGTCCACGATCCGCCCCATGTGAGTCCCACCGCCGAGGCACACGCGCCATAGGCCGCCCATGGCATCTTGTCGTCCCACGTCGGACGCCCGTTCGCATCCACAAACGCGAGATCAACTGCGTGACCCAGGCCGTCTTCGTGCGGCTGGTGATTCGACTTCTTCGCATAGCCGTCCGCATTCGTCACGATCTTTCCGGGCTTCGTCCGACCTTGTTCGTAGAGGGCGTGCTGTTCCTCCGCGGTCCTCACGCCATCGGTGACTACCATCGGGTGACCGAGCGAGGACATGGCCATCAGGATGCGATGCACCTTGTCGATCAGTTCCGGGTGGACGCCTTCGAGCTTGTTCATCGCAATAAGGTGGTGGCATTCGGCGGTCATACGATACGGTTACGCGGTTTCGCACCCTGCCACCTGTTAACGCTTTAGTGCTCCGGTCCTCGATCGTGAATCTCCAACCGGAATCGCCGCGGCTTCATGTTGCGGACGACGTGCATGAAGGAAAAGATCGTGATGGGCTTGATGATATAGCCTGCCGCGCCCAACATCCGCGCCGTGTTCTCAGATTCTTTGTCTTCAGCCCGTGACAGCACCACGAGTTGCGTCCGATCCAGATACTTGTGATGCTCGCGGATCTCTTTGATCAACTCGAAGCCCGACATCCCCGGTAAGACGAGGTCGATCAGAATCAGCCCCGGACGCTCAATCTGTCCGGTATGGAGCCGCATCAACAGTTCTTCCCCACGCGAGAGGTAGGTGATCGGGTTATCCACCAGGTCCTCGATCTGCGTGCGAATCACCCGACGATCTGAGGGGTCATCATCCACCACCACAATCGGTACTGGCTGCATGGTGCCCTCACTGAGAATCCGAGTCTTCGAAGACTTTGGAACGCCCGACAATGCGGACCAAATCTCGGACACGTTCGCCGTTATCTCGCTTGTATTCGGCGAGTTCTTGCTGGAGGTGTCCCAACTTGACATTGATAACCTCAACATCCGACTTCCGCTCGGCTTGTGTTTCCTTGACTTTGCCCTCGAGCCGCACTAGCCAGACAACCGTCGCGATCCCGGCCAGCAGCAGCGTGATGGCTTCCCCGGCCCCGATCTGGATCGACATGCGTCATGCCCCTTGACCCTATGTCTGCTCCATCCGAACGAACTGCTCGCTGGCGTCATCCGGACGCCAGTCGCCTTCGGTCATGTCAATCACACCATCGGCCTTCAACCTCGCAAAGAGCGCAGACAGACGTGCGCTCGTCTTATTGGATTCCACCAACGCCCTGAGTCGTGCGAGGTCTCCCTCCATGTTCTCACGACGCGCCTGTTCATTGAGCGCCCGTATCTGCCAGTAATCAGCCCGATCCATCATAAGAACTTCGTCCAGCGACTAATGGCGCCGTCATAGATGAACCCGCCCGCCGTATCGGGGTCGATCGTGTGACTGTCGGCGAACCGGTCGGCGGCCGCGGCCGAGAGGGACTCTCCAACAATGTCCATCGGAATGGTGCGGGACCCACACACGATAAACATGATCCGCCCGTCTACACCGCCAGTCATGCCGATCAGATCATCGGAGGTCGTGAACCCTGCCAGCCGCACCACTGCATCGGTGTTCGTCAACGTCAAGGTCGCCGGCCCGCTGAAGAGCAGCAGCCTCGATTCCAGGACGAAGGTGGATCCGAACTTCTGACTCACGCGTTAGGCTCCCACCATCTGCCAATACCCAGTCCCGATATAGATCAGGAGCTTCGCCCCGTTGTCACCGATCGTGTAGGCGCCACTCTCGATCCGGATCCGTTCCGTCTGATCGGCCACGGTCGCTTCGGCGTCATAGTCGTGCGCCACCTTCATGCTCGCCCCGGAGGCATTCATCAGCACTAAGACCCGGCCATCTACGCCGCCCTTAATCCCGCACAGGTAACTGTTCGCGGCGTCCGCGTTGGCCGTCACCCGCACAATCGACGCCGACCCTGGATCGATGACGGTGCGGCCGTCCAGTCCCACACTGGTCGGCGTAGCCGGAAACGCCATGAACGTGCCGAGGGTCAGGCTCATGAGACCCCTCGCCAGCGCGCATTCACCGAGTCATAGACAAACATCTTGCCTTTGGCGCCACCCGTTCCCAGCGTGGAGTCCACGTTGCCGTTGAACAGAAACCGATTCGTGGTCGTTGATGTCGCGTTATGCGACAACGTCACCGTACCGGTCCGCAACCAGCCCAGAATGCGGAATTGCCCGCTGGCTGGCGTGGCCATGCCCGTCAACGTGGCCGTCCCGCTCGAGGCCCCGACTCGCGTGTACGGCGCCGTGATCGTCTCGTCGTTGTGGGTAGACGCTGCGGTATACGCCGCGAGGTCGGCCCGCGAGAACTTGAAGGGGTCCACGCTGGCACTCACGCCGCCGCCCTTTCCTCAGCCGTGGTCCGACGCCACCCAAGATCGTCAAGGTCGCCACCGATGGCGCGAAAGTGCGCGCCGCCTCGCTGGTCGAAGAACGCCACCACGTCACCGGCAGGGCTAACTAGCGCCATTCCCGGCTCGCCTATGCCAACCTTGTCATGCTCCGTGAATGCGAACCCATTCCGAAAGGCGATATCTCCGGCGGTCAATGTCCCACCCAACGTGAAGTTGCCGCTGGAGTCCATCGACAACCGTGTGGAGATGGTGCCGCTGGCGTTGATCGAGTCCAGTTCCCAGGTCGCGGCCCCGAAGCGCATGAAGCTCCCGCCGATGCTGGTATTGCGCCGCGCACTGCCGCCGGTCGTGACGCCGTAGTAGTTCATCCCGAAGATGGCATTGCTCACAGAGATGCCAGGTTCGCCCGACATCATCACCGCGATCGAATCCGATGAGGACCCATCAGAGAGGATGATGCGCGAGCCCAGCACATTCCCCGGCACCGAGATGGTGGGCATGTTCGACTGCACCGAGACACGCGCCGCTTCTTGGCTCAGCGAGTTGTTCGCGTACATCTTGATCGTGCCAGAGGCGTTGGTATTCGACAGAATCAACCCACCCGATCCCGCCGACCGGATCGCCAACGCGCTCGCCACGATCTCACTGACGGTGGTGTAGGTACTCGACGTGGCCAGGAACGCGCCGATATTCCCGCTGTCGTTGTCTAACTGGACCTGCGCGAAATTCGTCGTACCTGCTGACGAGTTCTTCAGCTTGAAGATGTTGCCGCCCGAGCCGCCAGCCGTGAAATTGTGCGTGCCGAATCCTTCCGCCGAGACTGTAGAGCCGAACGTAATCGCCGCGGCGAGCACCGCATCGACCTTGTCGTAGATCGAGGATTGCCACAGCGCATTGTTCAACACGGTCCCCGCTGAACCGTCAGTGAGCGTACTGCGCCCGATCGTCGTCGCGGCCATCTACGCAACCCCCAGGAGCAGGTCGGCCAGATTGACCCGTGTCGGTGAGGCCGTGACCTGCCGTTCGAGCCCGATGGTCGTCCCGACGACTTTCGATCGTTTCGTCGTCACCACCTGCTGCACACGCAACGTCGCGACCACCGTCGCTGGCTTCGTAATGTTGATGCTCACGGGACGCCCACTGACCACATTCACCCCATCGTCGATGAAGTAGCTGATATTACGGACCGCCGTCGAGAGTGACGCCAGATCCGCCGCTGCGCGATTGGTGCATTCCGAAAGGCTCAACCGATTGTCGCTGTCGAACGCCACCGCGATCCCGTCACCGCCCATCAGAGCAGCCAGTGCTGTTTGTGCCGCGCTGTCGTCGGCTTGTGCGCGTACGTAGACCGATTCCCCCTGCGCAATGTCGCGGGTGATGCCGGAACATCCCGTGATGTTGCCAGGGCCCGATGAGGCCGACACGCCCGTGTACGTAATGATGGATGTCCCACCGCGAACCGTGCCGCCGCTGCTGCCGTACCAGCCGATCTCGTTGACCGGGATCGTGCTAGCGCCTGCGCCCACGAGACTCGTGGTTTGTCCCCCACCGCCTTCCCAGATCACCCGCGTCCGCACCTGAGTCAGATCCACGCTGTAGGTAATCTTCCGCTGGTCGGTCGTATCGGTGACGGTCAACGCCGTCCCGGCCCAGCGCGGATTGTCTTCACTCGCCAGCCACATCGACACGGTCTTGTCGTACTCGCAACTCCAGAACGCCCCACCGGACACTTGATCAGCGATGCGCGTGATAGCGACGCTGAGCAGTTCATTCTCGAAGCTGATCGCGGTGACGGTGCCCAGTGTGGATGGCAAGTACCCACCAAAGAACCCAGATGGCGCGAAGGAGGCGAGCAACTGTCGCACGAGCGTATTGACCCCGATGTTCTCGTAGTAGCCCGTCACCCGACTGTGCTGGTCCATGAACCACGTATAGTCTCGAGCCGTGAAGTCATAGGCGACTTGATCGGCCTTGCGCTGTGATGCCGGCGCCGACGTGACCACATGACCGCAGAAGTAGGGCACGCCGACGTCGATACCGCCGTTGAAGATCTTGACTTCACTACCTTCGGTGAGGGGAAACCCGCGCGCTTTGCCTTGGAATTGACTGGGCTCACTGCCGAGAATGTCGGTGATCGTCCCCTCATCTGACCACATCTTGGTGGTACGATCCGTGCCTGCCACGGTGATCGCGAAGGACTGGACGAAGTCGCCGCTATGCACGTTCCCGCTGTGCGCAACATTGCTCCTGGCGGTATCGAACACAGGCGCGGTCAACGGCGAGAACGAGGCCATGACAACGCCGAACGTCGTACTGCCCGCCGTCGTCACCGCCATGCTGTACGAACCAGCTGGAGTCTTCGGCCCGCCAGAGTCCGCCAGCGAGAGCCCGTTCGCATTCGTGACGCGGACTGTGGATCCAGACCCAGCCGACACCGTGCCGCCCGACGTCCGAATAGCCAACACAGTCCATGAGCCATCCGCGATGGTGGTCACACTGGTCGTGATGCTGGAGGTCCCCGTCGCCGAGTTCGTCGTGGACGCCTCGGGCTGGCCGCTCTGCTTGGCCCCCGTATGCGAGACCGACTGTCCCGCGATCGCGATGGAGGCTGATGCGCTCACCACGACGTTATGCGCGCCCGTGGCCGGCCCGACGAGTTCAAAGAGGTAGACCCAGCGGTCATTGGCGGGGGTGACGCCGTTCTCCTCGGCAATCTTCCCGACGAGCGTCATCGCCACAGCGTTGTACGTCACCCCCGTGATCTTGACGCCGGTCGCGTCTCCACTCACGAGGTCGCCAAAGACCGCGACATGCAGGATCGGGTTACTCCCGGTGACGGTATGCGACCACGTCAGAGACGTACCCGGATTGACCAGGCTGCCATCCGTCGCCGTATCGATGGCGATGGCCATCTAGCCCGCCCTCCGGCCGTATTTCTTCCGATCGCGCAGCTTCCGCATGATGGCTTCCGCCGTCGCTTCCGGATCGTCGGCGCCGTTGACGATGATCGCGCCCTTCTCGATGTGAATCGATCCGACTGACTCGCCACGGTTCAAGGCCCCGAGCGCCGACATGCCTCGACGCGAGAGCACGCCTTCCCCGGGCGTCAACATGGCCGGCACGGTATCGGTGCCCCGCGGCCGGAAGCCCAGCACGCGACCCATCGTCACGCCGCCGCGCGCCAGATACTGCACGCCGAGATCGGTCACGTAGCCACCGCGGGCTGCACCCTCGACGCTCGTACCTTGTGGGTGATAGCCGATATCGGGAATGTCCGGCATGTCGAGCGAGACGGGGACACGGATCGTGCTCCGTTTCGCGATGTCGCCCATCTGGTCGATCCCAGCCTGTAAGGCGCCGGTGATGCTGTTCTGGGATTTCCCGGAGAGCACGTCGATCAACTGATGAATCGCGTCCGTCACGGGCTGGAATTCGTCAGCCATCGACTTGCCAAACTTCAACTGGCCCAAGTCGGTCAGCTTGACGCCGTTCTGATCCGTCAGCATGCCCATCTGGATCAGATAGGCGATGGGGTCCTCAAGCTCCGCCGGCAGCTCAGTGCCCAGCTTCATGCTGGCGGACACGAGGTCCTGGAACTTCGGCTTCATACCTTCGAGCACGGCGCCGATATCGGCCCCGCCATCCTGCAGGACCTTGAAGTCTTTGGCGACCTGTCGGGCATCCTCGGTCAGCTTCGCCGCGTTGAACTTGTCGCCGAGTGATTCCAGCGAGAGGCCGTAGCGCTGCGCCACGTCCGTCATCGCCTGCATATCGACCGTGCTGCCGCTGGCGAGTCCCAAGAGCTTGTCCCGATTCGCATCGGTGAGCAGCCCCATTTCGTTCATCTTCTGGAGGAACGGCTCCATCGTGGCCGGCAATTTCGCGCCGGTATCGATCGCCTGCGCCAAGAGCGCGTTGAAGTCCCCGGCCATCATCTTCAACGCGGCATCGGGATCCATGCCGGCCCCGGTGAGCGCGGCATAGTAGTCCGTCAGCGTCTTGGCGTTGTCCGCCATCTGGTCTTGCGCGGACTTCCCCATCTCCTTGACTTGTTCGATCGTCAGGCCGTAGTGCTTCAGCGCGCCGTCAAGGTCGTTCCACTTCTTTTCGAAGTCACCGATGACCTGATTGAATTCCTTCACTCCGGATACACCGCGTCCGATGTTCCCAAAGGCCTTGTCGAGATCAACGCCCACGGCTTGAGCCGCGGCCCTAGCCGCATCGAGACTACCGAACTGCTCTTTGATCTGGCCACGGATGTCGACCATCTCGTTGCGGGCGGCTTCGTTCGCTTTATGGGCTCCCCAAGCCCCCATAATGGCCCCCACTGCCGCACCGATAGCCGTCCCTCCGCCAGGGACCACCGAACCATACAAGGCCCCGGTTCCCGCGCCAGCAAGTGCGCCCTTAGCTGTCGAACCTGTCGCGCGGCCTACTTTGTAGCCGACGACGCCACCCGCGATCGACGACCCCGCATAGGCCGCACCAGTCCCAATCGCCGCCGCACTCAGCCCAGAACCACCAACGCCAATGCTCGCTAAGTTCACGGCACCGACTCCGCCACCGCCACCGCCACCAGTCCCGCCCGCACCGGACAACGCCGCCCCCGCGAGGGCCTGCGTCCAGCCACCGCCACCGCTCGACATGCCCGTCAGCATGCGGACGAGGAACACCTTCTCGTAATAGGCGAGGATATCGGCCAAGATCGACGTCGCCGTATCACGGAGCGCATGCCAGATATTCGTGAAGCCATCCCCGAAGGACTCCGCCCCAGTGAGCATGGCCGCGACATTGTCGTTGACCGTCTTGCCGAAATTCACGAACTGATCGCGAATGTCTTTGAATAGATTGATCAACGGATCATGCTGACGCTGCAACGCCGCGATGGCCGTATCCGCTTCCCGATCGATGGCCTCGCGCGCCTTCGCCGCCAGCGCCGAGTCATCGGCGTACATCTGCTTCTTCGCATCAGCCCCGCGCTTGATCTGATCGACCTGGTAGTCGAGTGACGACATCGTCACCTGACGGATGTTGTCGTCGGCCGATTTGTTGGCAGCCACCATCGCGTCGAAGGTGCCCTTGATCTGCTCGTCGAAGCGTTTCGCGCCTTCTTCGGCCTCTTTCAACTGCGCCGCATTGTAGGCATGCATCTGATCGATGCTCGACTTGAGCGACATATCCAGTTCGTGCTGGAACTGTTCGGTCTTCTTTACCTCTGCGGCGTACTCACGCTGGGCGGTCGTCGCGTCTTTGAGGTTCGAGTCATAGAGCTTCACCACGTCGACGGTGGTCCCGGCGGCACGGGCGATGTCCTTGAGGTTGTCATGCAACGCGAGGCCGGATTCGATCTGCGCGATCTGCTTGCCGGTCAGGTTGCCTAGCGCCTCGCGCGTCTTGTCGAGGGCGACCGTTAGATCGCCATGGCTCTTCGTATTCTCCTTAACCGTCCCTTCGTACATCTTGACGGCTGCCTCGGACACCCCGACCGACTTCGCGATGTCCTTGACGTTGTCGCCCATCGCCATGCCGGCTTGGATGTTCGTCCTCTGCTCATCCGTCAGGTGCGAGACTTCGGCTTTCGTCGCCGCGAGTTGCTCCGCCAGCGATTTGGCTGGAGCCGCCGCTCCCAGCAGGGCTATCCCATGCTTCTGGGTGTCGGCCGTGGCCTGTTGTACCGGCTGCTGCATGCCCTTGATGGTGTCGGACAAATACTGGCTGTCCTCCCGCATCTTTTGCATGTTGCCGGAGGTCGTGCCCAGCACCGTGCTCAAGCCAGGAATGTAGGCTTCGAGTTCGCCGATATGAATGCCGAAATCGATGAGGGCCTTCGCGGCCTTCAGCGCCGACAGCACGACATACGTCTCGAATCCCTGCTGCAGCGAGGGCATGACGTTCGTGAGATTCAGGATGGCGCCCTGCTGATCTCCGAACGCCTTGACCAGCGGGGCCAGGGCCTGCACCATCAAGACCTGACCGGTATGCGTCAGGGAGTCCCACTCATCAGCGAGCGACCCCGTCGCATCCACGACATCCTTCGACATCGCCGGTAATTGGTCGTAGCGCGCCGCAATATCGGCTAACGTGGGAATCAACGCCCGCCCGCTGCGGCCGAACAGGTCCGTCGCAATATTGGCTTTAAGCGTGGGATCGGCGATGCCAGTCACGGCTTCCGCGAGCGCACGCATCTGCTCATCAGGACTCAATTGCCGCAGGCTATCGAGGCTCAGGCCGAGCTTCGCGACCGCACTAATCACCGACTTATCACCACCAGCCAATCGGTCCTGGAATAATCCCGCGGCCGTGGCCACGGCCTCCAAATTCGATCCATTCAAGCGCGCCGCCGCATCGAATTTCTGGAGGGCGACCACTCCCATTCCCGTCTGTTGGCTCAATTCACCTAGGCGATCGGCATAGTCTGCCGCAGACTTGATGGCGGCGAGAAAGGCCCCGGCCGTCAAGACGCCGGCGAGCTTCGTCAACACGCCGGTTGTTTTTTCGGCTTCTTTCTGTGCGCTCTGCTGGGCCTGCGCCTGCGCCTTCTCGAAGCTCGCGACCGACTTTTCCGCAGCCTTGAACCCCGCATCGATACGCTTCGTCGCCGCGTCGAACTGCTCGCCAACCTGCTTCGCGATCTGCTGTTGCGCCTGCAGATCGTTCTCTAACGCGGCGGCGGTATTTCTCGCCTCCACAGCGTCGAGTTCGATCTTGTATTGCAACAGTTCAACGGCCATGGCGTCAGTTCGTCTTCTTCGGCGGCGGTGGATACACGGTGTCGTAGATCACGGATAGGCGTTGGAGGAGTTCCAGGCTCTCCTCGGCGTCACATTCTCGGAGCACGGCCGCCAGCATGGGCGGGGTGGCGTGGAAGTCCACACTAAATCGACACGCGACTTGATGGAACAACGTCCAGGCGGCCATATTCTCCGGCCAGAGATCGTTCATGGCGTCCATGACCGGGCAGGTCTCGCAATTGAACTCCTCACTGTCCTGCTCGATCGTCTCGTCGTCAGCGTGCTGACAACACGGCTCGTCTTTCAGGCGCAGCCAGTCGTCACACCACGTGCGCAGATTGACGAAACGATTCCGCCTTCTGGGCCGGCGCCTCCTGAATCTGATTCAGCCCAGCCGCATCGAGAATCGCGCTCTGCCGGCGTGGATCCAGGACGTTTTTGTTCTCTGTGGTGCAGGGCGCGGGCACGCCACCCGCCACGACACCGGACCAGTCCACCAGGGCATAGTCGAGGAGTTCATCGGACACCGCCTCGTGGTCGGTCTGCTCCTCCATGGCGCGCGTGGCCTTGTTCGGCACCTTCCGCGTATGCCGGCGAATGACCTCGCGATACTTCGTCTTCGTCAACGCCCGGAGCGTATACGTGGTGTCCTTGTCGCCATCCGCGATGATCTCGCTATCTTTCACCGTCCAGGTGTCGGACGGATTCTGCAGTACGACGGCCATGAATATTCCACCCTTTGTCGCGTGCGTCTAGAACGCCGCGATCGAGTTCTGCAACGTGAGCGTCAACCGGAACGGGTTGATGAACGGCATGCCATTCGGCGAGGTCGGCGCGAACTTCGCCATAAACTGCGCCTGCGGCTTGACCTGCTGCGCGCCCTGCGTTGGCGTCTTGAAGTCCTGCAGTTCGAGATACGGGAATTGATACATCTCCGTCCAGCGATCCGTGGAATTGATGAACGCGCCGGAGAAGACCCAGTCCGCCTTCATGGGACCCGCGCTGCTGAGCGCCGTAAAGAGCGAGTTCGCGCTGGTGGTCGTCATGCGTGAGTACGTGACGTTGAACGTAAACGTCGGGAAGCCGTTGTCGGCTGGTTCAATGACGTAGTCCTGCCCGTAGACGTTCGGCGCATCCTGCGGACGCACCACTTCGAAGCTGGCCGACTCCGCGATCTGGATCGCATCCGCCGCGAGGAGAGAGCCTGCGGTGTTGGCGTTCATGCGCAGGACGCCATGCTTCCGGAAGATCCGGTTGGCTCGGAGCGCGGGGAACGTCGATCCGTTCACCGTCGATCGAGTATTCGTCGTCGAGGTGTTGGTGGACTTGGCTCCCATCACTTTGAAGCTGAGATCCATGACCCCGCCATCGCCGTTGGTGACGGAGAAGCCATAGACCTTCGCGGAGATGACTTCGTCCACGTAGAGGAAGCGATCAATCGCCGCCGTGATGGCCAGCCCGTCGATGTTGGGCGCCAGATCGATGACGTGCTTCCAACTGGTCGTCTGTCCGGTCGCCGAGGTGGAGATGACCGCCGCGTTGGGCGATCCAATGACCTCCGCCTTCATGAGCAACTGGCCCGAGTCCTCGTAGCGGTTCCGGGTGGACCAGGTCAGATCGGGCGAGGCGATGTCGCCGACGTCAGCGGGTCCCAGGAAGGCCTGGCCGAAGCTGATGTCATCGACATAGGCTGGTTTGAGCTGTAGGCCGCCATCGTCGTTGAAGTACACACCCTTCGTGACGGAGGCGGGCGTGCCCCAGGTGTTGCACTTGGCGACGGCCATCGCCATGATTTTGCCGGTGACTCCAGACATCGTCAGAACCCTCTAAGACGACAGAATCGTCTCGTAATTGACCGGGAGCGTGAGTTGTAGCACCGCGTATTCCGCTCCCTGATCCGCGCGAATTTCATACGCCCGACCTTGATCGGGCACGCTGTAGTCGCCGCTCGTCACGGCCCCGTCTACTGTGACTGCCACCGTCAGACTGTGCATCTGGCGCGTGAGGACCTGCTTCGCTTCCATGGGCTGGCCGGCGTATTTCTTCGCCACCCAGATCACGACTTGATCCGTGCGCTCCTCGAGAAACCGAAACCCGCCAATCACCGACTGCGAGCGATCCACGATCCGAAAGCAGCCGTCAATCGCCCCCGTGGGCTGCTGCTTGAACGAGAACGGCTCGGCTGATTCCGTCAGACCCAGTCCCACGCAGACGCTGCGGACGCGGTCCACAATGACGTCGAGCGTGGTCCCAAACGCGGCACTCATGCACGCTCCAGCGTCCAGCCGCCATGCGTCACGTCCTCAACGGTCTGCACTGCTTCA
>Ga0068858_100000234_pt1 | contig 60077 bp, 59 predicted proteins | sample KBSSwiS12_FD_66589 | JGI IMG/M metagenome (GOLD analysis project Ga0068858, IMG submission 66589) | Switchgrass rhizosphere microbial communities from Kellogg Biological Station, Michigan, USA - KBS Switchgrass S1-2 | ecosystem: Host-associated > Plants > Roots > Rhizosphere > Soil ...
TCGGATTCCGCTTTCAGTCGACAGCGATTCTGGGGTCCTGCGCGCCGGCCAGCCACGCACGACCCCGTCGATAGAGCGCCTCCACCTCCGGACCCTTGAGGCCGGGCATGTCGCGCTTGACGCTGTAGCCGATCTTCAACTGTGCATAGGCGAGGTGCCGGTAGCCCTCGGGAAAGGCGAGCAGGGTCGCCTCGTCGAGTACCGGGGCGGCACCCTGCGGCACCGGGTCCATGCGGTCCTTCTCGTAGATCGGCTGGCGCAGCACCAGGCCCCAGCGGCCGGCGCGCTTCTCGAGGAAATCGTAGAAGCGGCCGGTGCAGACGATGTCGCAGGGCACGCCTTCGACCGTCGCGCGCTGCGAGATCGTCATCTTGGTCTGGGCGACGGCGCGCGCGCCGGCCAGGTCGACCGCGGTGCCGCCGAGGAAGTGGAGGATGCTGACGCCCTTGTTCCAGCCTTCGCGGCTGACGCGGATGAACTCCTCCGCCGGCCCCTGGAACCAGGTGGCCATCATCACGCCGTCGTCGTGCCAGACGCTGCGAAAGCGCTCCCAGTCGCCGGCGTCGCGCCAGAGCACCCAGTTCTCGACCAGTTCGCGGATCGCCAGGCGGTCGAGGGTGGGGTCCATGTCGGCTCCTTGGAACGGTTTCGAGCGGAGGCCATCGCGGGGCGCCGCCGTCTGGCCAGTATCCGGGGCGCGGCGCTCCGCTGCCTGCAGAATTGCCCGGATGTCGGCGCTGCGAGTCTTCGTCCTGACGCTGCTGGCGATGCTCGCCTTCGCCGGCAACTCGCTGCTCTGCCGCGCCGCCTTGCAGGGCGGCCGCATCGACGCGGCGAGCTTCACCACGATCCGCGTCGTCGCCGGGGCGCTGGCGCTCTGGCTGATCGTCCGCCTGCAGCGCGGCCGGGCCGCGAAGGCCGGCAGCTGGCCCTCGGCCTTCGCCCTCTTCGCCTACGCCGCGGCCTTCTCCTTCGCCTACCTCAGCCTGACCGCCGCCACCGGCGCCCTGCTCCTCTTCGGCGCGGTGCAGGCGACGATGATCGGCTACGCCTTCTGGCGCGGCGACCGCCTGACCGGCTGGCAGCTGCTGGGCGTGGCCTGCGCACTCGGCGGCCTGCTCGCCCTGCTCCTGCCCGGCATCTCGGCGCCGCCGCTGCACGGCGCCGCGCTGATGATCGTCGCCGGCATCGCCTGGGGCGTGTACTCGCTGCGCGGCCGGGGCTCGGGTGATCCGCTGCAGGCCACGGCCGGCAACTTCCTGCGCGCCGTGCCGTTCGCCGCGGCGCTGAGCCTGGCGATGCTGGCCGGGACCGCGCTCGATGCCGCCGGCGTGGCCCTGGCCGTCGCCTCGGGCGCCATCACCTCGGGGATCGGCTACGCCATCTGGTACACCGCCCTGCGCGGCCTGAAGGCAGCGACCGCGGCGACGGTGCAGCTCAGCGTTCCGCCGCTCGCCGCGCTCGGCGGCGTGGTCCTTCTCGGCGAGCCCTTGACGCTGCGCCTGCTGCTCGCCTCGGTGGCGATCCTCGGCGGCATCGCGCTCGTGACCGCCGAGAAGCGGCCCGCGCGGGGCTGAGCCCGGCCCGCGCCTAGACTGGAACCCATGAACAGCAAGGACTGGCGGCCGACGGCATTCGTCGATACCGCCCCCGGCGTGGTCACCGAGCCGGACGCGGAGGCCTGGCGCCTCGAGCAGCAGCGCCTGCTGCTCGCCTTCATCCGCCACCTGATGGCGCTGGCCACCGTGGCCCTGGTGCTGACCGTGCCGCTGATCGAGAAGGCGTTCGCCCAGCCGCGGCGGCACGAGGCCGTCGCCGTCGCGATCGGCGCCTTCCTCCTCAGCCTGGCGATCGGCGGCGTCGCCCACCTCCTGCTGCTCGCGCCGGGCCGCCGGGCCGGCGCCCGGCTCGCACCGGACAGCGATCGGCGCGCCCTCCTGGCCTGGTCGGCGGCGACCTTCGTCGCCTTCGCTGCCGCCATCGGCGCGCTCGCGGGGTTCTTCTTCGCCAACTGGTTTCGCTGACCCTGCCTCCGGGAGAGGACGATGAGCGTGGAAACGAAGGCCGCCGATGACCCCGACTCCGAGGCCTACATCGACATGAGCGACAAGGCCACGGTCGAACGCTGGTGCAAGGCTCTGTCGGTGACCGACGAGGCCCTGTGGAAGGCGGTGCAGGAAGTCGGCACGCGCATCGACAAGGTCAAGGACTACCTGACCGCCGGAGGCGCTGCCGACCAGGTCGACGGCTGACGCTCAGCCGCGGATGAACGCCAGCAGATCGGGGTTGATGACCTCGGGATGGGTGCTGCACATGCCGTGCGGCAGGCCCGGGTAGACCTTGAGGGTCGCGCCCTTCACCAGCTTCGCCGACAGCAGCGCCGAGTCGGCGATCGGCACGATCTGGTCGTCGTCGCCGTGCATCACCAGCGTGGGCACGTCGATCTTCTTCAGGTCCTCGGTGAAGTCGGTTTCCGAGAACGCCTTGACGCAGTCGTAGTGGGCCTTCACGCCGCCGGCCATGCCCTGGCGCCACCAGTTCATGCGGATGCCTTCCGAGACCTCGGCCCCCGGCCGGTTGTAGCCGTAGAAGGGCATCGTCAGGTCCATGTAGAACTGCGAGCGGTTGCCGGCGACGCCAGCGCGGATGCCGTCGAACACCTCGATCGGCAGGCCGCCCGGATTGGCTGCCGACTTGAGCATCACCGGCGGCACCGCGCCGATCAGCACCGCCTTGGCGACGCGCTTCGTGCCATGGCGCCCAAGGTAGTGCGCCACCTCGCCGCCGCCGGTGGAGTGGCCGACATGGATCGCGTCCTTCAGGCCCAGCACCTCGGTGAGGGTCGCCAGGTCGTCGGCGTAGGTGTCCATCTCGTTGCCGGTCGCCGTCTGGCTGGAGCGGCCGTGGCCGCGCCGGTCGTGGGCGATGACGCGAAAGCCCTTCTCGAGGAAGAAGAACATCTGGTTGTCCCAGTCGTCGGCCGACAGCGGCCAGCCGTGGGAGAAGACGATGGGCTGGCCGGTGCCCCAGTCCTTGTAGAAGATCTGGGTGCCGTCTTTCGCGGTGATGCTGCTCATGGTGGGTCGATGCTCCTCGGGCCGGCTATTGAAAGACGTGTGCCTGACTCCGGCATGACAGGCCACGCGCAAGACACATGTCATGCGCTCCCGCTCAGGCGAGCTCGAGAAGCAGCGGCTGGTGGTCCGATGCCCGGCTCGCCGCGTCGACCGACATCGCCTGCAGCCGCGGCCGCAGGTCGCGGCTGGCGAAGATGAAGTCGCAGGTGAAGGCCTCGGGCCATTGCTCGCGGTCGTGCACGCCGAGGGTCGGCGCGTGCTCGACGCCCGGATGCAGCACCGTCCACGCGTCTTCGAGAGCGAACGCCCGATCGTCGAAGGGCGCGACCATGCGCGCATAGGCGGGGTCGGTGATGCGACAGTTGAAGTCGCCGGTCAGCACCGCCGACGGCGTCTGCGCCTGGCTGTGGAACGGCCCCTCGGAGCGATCGACCGGCCGGTCGCGGCGCGCGTGCTCGCTCGCCTCGGCATGGCGGGCGCGCACGCCCTCGACCTGGGCCTCGCGCTGCAGCGCCGAGTAGTACTCGAGGTGGGTGGTCATCACCCGCAGCAGGCCGAACGGCGCCTGCACCACCGCCTCGAGCAGCATCCGCGGCATGTGGGCGACGTCGGGGTCGCTCGGACAGGGCAGCCGGACGCGCGTGACCTGATGCACCGGCAGCCGGCTCAGGATCATGTTGCCGAAGGTCCGCCGGCCGCCGTCGGCAGCGGCGATATCGACGGCGATGCCGCGGATCGCGGTGAATCCCGGCAGCAGCCCGGCGATCAGCGCGAACTGGTCCTCGCCGGCGCTGCCCTTCAGCGCCGGGAAGTTGCAGGCCACTTCCTGCAGGCAGAGGACATCAAAGTCGGCGAGGGCCCGGGCCTCGTCGACGATCCGCTTCGGATCGACCCGGCCGTCGACGCCGAGGCACCACTGGATGTTCCAGTCGAGGATTTTCATGCGGCGAAAGGCTACTCCCGCCGCCGCCGCCGATCCAAGGTCGCGCCTATGCCCACGAGCCGACCGGGGCCGGGATCAGAAAGGAACGACGTAGTTGACGTAGATGCGCAGCTGGAACGCCGTCGGCGAACCGTCCTGATGCAGCCATCCGCCGCGCAGCGTGCCCACCAGCCCGGCGAGCGGCGTGCCCTTGGCGAAGGCGTAGTCGGCACGCAGATCGGTTTCCTGGCGATCGGGTATCAGCGCGCCGTTGGCGGCGTTGATGCGACCGTTGCTGCTCGCATAGATCGCCGAGGCGGTGAGCCCCGGCGCGCCCAGACTGGCGAAATTGACGTTGCCGCCGAGGCCCCAGGTCTTCTCGCCGGCGGTATTGAAGGGCACCTGCATCAGGTTGAGGTAAGACGGGTGGTCGCCGAACGGATTCTGCGAATCGAAGCCCTTGCCGTTCTGGGTGTAGTTGAGCTGGGCGCTGAAAGGACCGCTGCTCAGGACGGCCTGCGCCCCGGCGTGATAGGTCGAGAACGAGCCGATGTATTCCTTGCCGATCGACTTCTGCGAGGTGTATTGCGCGCCCAGCACCAGCAGGGTTTGGGCGTCGATCGCGATCGGGTACTTGCCATCGACGTAGATGGTGTTGAAGAGGTCGGTGCCGTATTGCTCGTCCACCCTGACGGAGCCGTTCTTCATGAAATCCCAGGTGACGCCGGCGAAGCCCACGCCCTTGTGCGGGCCCGTACTGCCGGCTGCGGTGGACATCCAGTCGAAGCTGTCGGACGCGCGCGTCTTCATCTTGGCGATGTAGCCGCCGGTGTAGCTCAGGCCGCTCCCCGCCCCCGAGAGCGTGTACGCCTCGAAGGTGTTGGGCACCATCCGGTTGTCCTGGGGGTTGATGTACGGCCGGTTGACGAGCTGCCGATAGCCGGTGAACGTCTGGTCGAAGACCTTCAGGGCACCCCAGGCTTCGCCGAGCACGGCGAAGGACTTCTGCCCCGGCATGAGCAGCTTGGTGCCGTCCTTGTCGTCGGGGCCGTAGAGCTTCAGCGAGGTGTAGCCGAGCACGCCGACCTGGAACATGTCGCCCCACCAGGGGCTGCGCACGCCGGCCCAGCCGCCGACCGCCCAGGCCTCGCTCTTGGCGCCGCCGCTGACGCTCTCGGTGTCGAAGTAGTAGCTGCGCAGCTGCACCGTCGGCTCGAACCCGCCGAGCTTGTAGGTATCGGCGGAAAGGGCACCGGGAGAGATGCCTTGCGCCGACGCCGACACCGCAACCCAGGCGCAGCCTGCGGCGAGCAGCGGCCGCACGGGGCGGCGCAGCGTCGATGGCTTCATGGGTGCCGATGAGAGCACCCCGGCCTGCGACTGTCACCCTGCCCGAAGGTGCAATAGCTCGGCTCCGCGTTGCGGGTTATCACAGCAGTGCGGCATTCGGCGCGGCAGGAGGCTGCGCGAGTCGCGCAAGGAGCATGGCATGGCTACCCAAGCGAAGCTGCCCACGGCCGGCGCGTGGCGCTTCGACATCGTCGCCGGACTCACCGCCGCGGCCGTCGTCCTGCCGAAGGCGATGGCCTACGCCGCCGTGGCTGGCCTGCCGGTGGCGGTAGGCCTGTACACGGCCTTCGTCCCGATGATCGTCTACGCGGTGCTGGGAACCTCGCGGGTGCTGAGCGTCAGCTCGACGACCACGCTCGGCATCCTCGCCGGCACCGGGCTCGCCATCGCGGTGCCGGACGGCGACCCGGGCAAGCTGATCACCGCCACCGCCACCCTGACCGCCCTGGTCGGGGCGATGCTGCTGCTCGCCCGGATCGCCCGCCTCGGATTCGTTGCCGACTTCATTTCCGCGCCGGTGCTCACCGGATTCAAGGCCGGCATCGGCCTGGTGATCGTGCTCGACCAGCTGCCCAAGCTCCTCGGCACCCACATCACCAAGCACGGCTTCTTCCCCGACCTGCTGAGCGTCGCCCAGCACGTGCCGGAGACCTCGCTGCTGACGCTGGGCGTGGCCCTGGCCACGCTGGTCGTCCTGGTGGGGATGGACCGGCTCTGGCCGGCCTCGCCGGCGCCGCTGGTCGCCGTGGGCCTCGGCATCGCCGCCTCCTCGTTCCTCGGCCTGCAGGCGCTCGGCGTCTCGATCGTCGGCAAGATTCCCCAGGGCCTGCCGTCGATCACGCTGCCCGACCTGTCGATGATCATCCAGCTCGCGCCGGCGGCCGCGGGGATGGCGCTGATGAGCTTCACCGAATCGATCGCCGCGGCGCGCGCGTTCGCCGGCTCCGACGATCCTCCGGTGGATGCCAACCGCGAGCTCGTCGCCGTCGGCGCGGCCAACCTCGCGGGCTCGCTGGCGGGGGCGATGCCGGCGGGCGGCGGCACGTCGCAGACGGCGGTCGTCAGCGCCGCCGGCGGACGCTCGCAGCGGACGTCCCTGGTCACGGCGGCGGCCGCGCTCGCGACCATGCTCTTCATTGCGCCGCTGCTCGGCCTGATGCCGAATGCGACGCTGGCCATGGTGGTCATCGTCTACTCGGTGGGCCTGATCAAGCCGTCCGAGTTCCGCGCCATCCGCCAGGTACGGACGATGGAGTTCCGCTGGGCGGTGGCAGCCATGCTCGGCGTGCTCCTGTTCGGCACGCTGCAGGGCATCGTCGTGGCGATCATCATGTCGCTGATCGGCCTGTCGAGTCAGGCCGCGCGGCCGACGGTGCACGTCATCGGCCGCAAGCGCGGCGCCGACGTCCTGCGCCCGCTGTCGCCGGAGTTCCCTGATGACGAGACCTTCGAGGGCCTCTTGATCCTGCGCCCCGAGGGACGCCTGTTCTTCGCCAACGCCCAGAACGTCGCCGAGCAGATCCAGGCCCTGGTCGCGAAGCACAAGCCGCGGGTGCTGGCGATCGACATGAGCCGGGTGCCGGACATCGAGTACTCGGCGCTGCAGGCGCTGATCGAAGGCGAGAAGCGGACCACGGCAGGCGGCACCATCGTCTGGCTGGCGGCCATGAATCCGTCGGTGCTCGAGGTGGTGCGCCGCACCGACCTCGCCCAGCGGCTCGGCCGCGAGCGGATGCTGTTCAACGCCCGCCTGGTGATAGAGCGCTACCAGGAGATGCTGGCCCGCGAGGCCGCGACCGCGAGGATCGAGGGCGTGACCTAGGAAGGATTCAATGCCAGCCGGCAGATGCGCACCGATGCGTCGTCAGGCTCGTAGGCGATGCTGAAGCCCAGCCGCTTGGCCAGGCCCAGCATCGCCCGGTTCTGCGAGAGCACGAAGCCCTCCATGGCCGCGAGACCGCGGCGCCTGGCCTCGTCGATGAGCTCGATCATCAATGCCTTGGCGAGGCCGACGCCGCCGAAGCCCGAGGCGACGGTGATCGCGAACTCGCAGCTTGTCCGATCGGCGGAGTAGACGGCGATCGCACTGCCGACGATGTCGAGCCCGTCATCCGCCGGCACCGTGGCCACGAGGCCGATGCCCGCCTCGGGAAACGACGCGAGAACGGCGCGCAGCCGGTCGCGATCGGGCGCATTGACGATGCGCATGAAGCGCATGTACCGCGCTTCGTCGCTCAGGCGCTCGAAGGCCTGAAGGATCTCCGCCTCGTCGGCGGGCGAGACGGAGCGCAGGTGCACCGTCCGGCCGTCGCGCAAGGCGAGATCGCGCTCGGTGATGCCCGCGTCCGGGCCGGGCCGGGTCGTCATGCCGGTCTCAGTAGGCCTGGGGAATGACCTTGTACGGGTAGTTCGGCTCGACATAGCCGCCCGGCTTCTGCCGCGCCGGCAGCTTCAGCTTCTCGCGCGGCAGTTCCTTGTAGGGAATGCTCTTCAGGATGTCGTTGATGATGTTCAGCCGCACCGTCTTCTTGCGGTTCGACGGCGCCACCCGCCAGGGTGCGAAATTGGTGTCGGTGGCCTGGAACATCGCGTCGCGGGCGCGCGAGTAGTCGTACCAGCGGTTGTACGACTTCAGGTCCATCGGCGAGAGCTTCCAGATCTTGCGCCCGTCCTCGAAGCGCGACTTCAGGCGCCGCGTCTGCTCCTCGGGGCTGACCTCGAGCCAGTACTTCAGCAGGATGACGCCCGAGTCGATGATCGCCTTCTCGACTGGGGGCGTGCCTCTCAGGAACCTCTCCACCTGTTCGTCGCTGCAAAATCCCATGACCCGCTCGACGCCGGCGCGGTTGTACCAGCTGCGGTCGAAGATGACGATCTCGCCGGCGGCCGGCAGGTGCGGCAGGTAGCGCTGGATGTACATCTGCGACTTCTCGCGCTCGGTCGGCGCCGGCAGCGCGACGACGCGAAAGACGCGCGGGCTGACGCGCTCGGTGATCGCCTTGATCGTGCCGCCCTTGCCGGCGCCGTCACGGCCCTCGAAGAGGATGCAGACCTTGGCGCCGGTGTGCACCGTCCAGAGCTGCAGCTTCACCAGCTCGACGTGGAGCTTCTTCAGCGCCTTCACGTAATCCTTGGCCGAGATGTCGGCGTTCGGATCGGCCGCCGCCGCGGCCGCTTTGCCGGACGACGGCTTGGACGTCGCGGCGCCGTCTTTCGAGACAGGGGCCTTCTTGGCTTTGGTCTTGCCATTCATGATCGATCTCCTTGGACTGGGAACGGTCTATCTGCAAAAGAATAGCGATCGGATTTCATCGCGAAGTTGCTCTGCGTCATTGTTGGAGCCCACCCCTCGCGCTATGCTGGCGCCAGGAGGTCATCGCACCATGAGCAGCGAATTCCGAGCGAAGTTCTGGGGCCGGCAGATGGACGATCTGATGTCGGAAATGGCGCGTCAGGCGACGATCTGCAAGGTGAGGTTGCTGGACGATGGCGTCATCGACGCCGTGCTGCGCAACGACGCATCGATCTGCGGCAGCAACAATCCGGTGTCGTTCAAGAAGCTCAGGGATGCGCTGATGCTCGGCTTCGTCGTCCGCGACAAGTCGGTCGAGAACCTCGGGCCGGGCGAGACCGAAGCGCTGGTCAAGGCCATCCGCGAGCGCATCCAGGAGCACATGGGCGACCAGCTGGGCGGCCGGAGCTAGGCGGGCCGAAGCCGACGGCACGGCCATCGCTAGAACGCCGCGCCGATCGAGACCACGACCACCTGGTCCGACGATCCCGGGTTGAACCAGAACCCGCCGAGGGTGAAGCGGCGCCAGGTGAGCTGCGCGAACGGCCCGCGCTGGATGTCGCGATCGCCGCCGTAGGCCCGGGTACGCTGCGCCACCAGGCCGGCGCGAAGCCACTCCACCGGACGAAAGCCCACTTCGCTCCAGGCGTAGAGGTACCGGTTCTCCTTGTCGCTCGGACGCACGTACTCGGCTTCGATGTAGAAGTCGAATCGCCCCCACCCCAGGCTCGCTTCCAGACCGGGTACGAATGCGTCGGTCGAGCCCCAGGCGCCGCCGGCGAGCGGGGTCAGCTCCCAGGTGAATTCCTCGCCGCCGGAGAAGGTCCAGCCGACGAAGGCGGAGCGCGCGCCCACCGATTCGTAGTTGACCCGGGCCTCGAGATGCAGCGGGCCGCGGTCGGCGACGCCGACCCCCGAGGTGTAGTTGTCGCCGTGGCGGACGCTGGTCGGATAGGCGGTGAGGCCGAACTCCCACGACGGCTGGGTCGGCGGCGCGGCGCGACGGCCGCTGCCCGCCTCGTCCTCGGCGAAGGCCGTCGTTGCCAGGGCGGCAGCCAGCAGTCCGAGGGCCCACGATCCGGCTCTCATCCTCCCAGCACCTTGATGACGCCGACCATCACGACGCCGAGGGCCGTCATCGCCAGGCCGGCGCGCCAGGAGCCGTAGCCGGCATAGCGCCCCAGGGCGAGCCCGCCGAGGAAGAGCATCACGACGGCGACGATGCGGGAGGTGTTCTTCGCCGCGCCGACGTCCTGCATGAAGGCGAACGGCAGGACGACAGGGAAGGTGGCCAGCACGACCAGCACGAAGATCGCCAAGGCGGCGAGCAGATCGCTGCCGTTGAGCCCGGCCCGCGCCGGCACCGAGGGCAGCGCGACGATGCGGCCGCGGATCGCCTCGATCTCGGCCGGCGAAACGAGGCCGGCGGCGACCCGTGAAAGCGAGCCCTCGACCACCGCCCGGCCGGCCTGCGCATCGGCGGCTTCGCGAACCGAGCGCATGAGGGTCATCGAGCGGCCACGATCGACGACGGTGCGAATGAGGTACATGACGCCGTCGACGAAACCCCAGGCGAGATTGCAGCCGAGGGCGGCGATGAACATGTCGCGCAGGTCCTCGCGCCCGGCCTCGGCCACCGAGAGGGCGCCGGTGAAGCTGAGCGCCATCAGCAGGCCGAAGAGCAGCTCCATGATCCGGTCCACCGGATGCAGGACCGGCTCTCGCGTGGTTTCGGCCGGGGCCGTGGCCGGGCCTGCACCCGGATCGATCGCAGCGCTCAATTCATTCTCCCTTTGCCCGCGGCATTGTGGGCGAGGCCGACGGTCGGCCTCATCGCGACGCCTGCGCGATCTTCAAGGTGTGGCGGGCGATCATCAGCTCCTCGTTGGTCGGAATCACCCAGACCGCGACCTTGCTGTCGGACGCGCTGATGCGCGGACCGCCCTTCTGGTTGGCAGCCGGATCGAGGCTGATACCCAGCCAGGCCGCATCGCGGCAGAGGCGCTCGCGGATCGCCGGCGCATGCTCGCCGATGCCGGCGGTGAAGACCAGCGCGTCCAGGCCGCCGGCGGCGGCGGCGAGCGAGCCGAGCTCCCGGCCCAGGCGATAGCAGAACAGGTCGACGGCGCGGCGCGCGCCCGCTTCCTCGCTCGCGAGCAGCACCCGCATGTCGCTCGACAGCCCCGACACGCCGAGCAGCCCGGATTGCTTGTAGATCAGCGCCTCGATGGCGCGCGCGTCCATGCCGAGCTCGTCCATGAGGTAGAGGACGACGCCGGGGTCGAGATTGCCGCAACGCGTGCCCATCGGCAGGCCGTCGACCGCGGTAAAGCCCATCGTGCTGGCCACGCTCTTTGCGCCCACCATCGCGCACATGCTGCTGCCGTTGCCGAGGTGGGCGACGACGGTGCGGCCGGCCGCCGCCTTGGCGTCGACCTGCGGCAGCACGTGGGCGATGTATTCGTAGGACAGGCCGTGGAAGCCGTAGCGCCGTACTCCGCGATCGGTGATCGATGCCGGCAGGGCGAAGGCCTGCGCCACCTCGGGCTGCGCCCGGTGGAAGGCAGTGTCGAAGCAGGCGACCTGCGGCAGGTCGGGACGAAGCCGGCTGACGATCTCGATCGGCTTCAGGTTGTGCGGCTGGTGCAGCGGTGCCAGCGGGCTCAGCTTGGCGAGCGCCGTGAGCACCTCGGGCGCGACCCGAACCGCCTGGGCGTAGTCGAGGCCGCCGTGCACCACCCGGTGGCCGACGGCGACGAGCTGGCTGTCGCCGCGACGCTCGCGGAGGAACTCGATCAGGTGGGCGATCGCACCGTCGTGGCCGAGCGGCGTTCCCTTGTCCCAGGTCTTCGACCCGAGCTCCTCGCCCTCCGCGCTCTTGGCGACGAATCGGGGCGCCGTGCCGATGCCTTCGATCTGCCCCTTGAGCTGCAGCGTCAGCTCCTTCGCGGCGATCTCGAAGACGCTGAACTTGAGGCTCGAGGAGCCGGCATTGAGGACCAGGATGACGTCGGCCATGGCGTCACCCCACGGCCTTGCCGGCTTCGCGCCGCGCCTTGGCGACGAGCACCGCGACGGCGCAGGAAGCGAGGCGGGTGATGAGCGAATCGGCGCGGCTGGTGAGGATGATCGGCACCCGCGCGCCGAGGACGATGCCGGCGGCGTCGGCGCCGGCCATGAAGGTCAGGCTCTTGGCGAGCATGTTGCCGGCTTCCAGGTCCGGCACCAGCAGGACGTTGGCGCGGCCGGCCACCGGGGAGTCGATCTTCTTGATGCGCGCCGCCTCGGGATCGATGGCGTTGTCGAGCGCCAGCGGACCGTCGATCAGCGCACCGGAGACCTGGTGGCGGTCCATCATCTTGCAGAGCGCCGCCGCCTCGATGGTCGACGGCACCTTCGAGTTGATCGTCTCCATCGCCGAGAGCACCGCCACCCGCACCTCGGCGATGCCCAGGGCATGGGCCAGGTCGATCGCGTTCTGCAGGATGTCGGCCTTTTCCTCGAGCGTCGGGAAGATGTTGACCGCGGCGTCGGTGATGATCAGGCCTTCGTCCCGGCCCGGCACGTCCATCACGAAGCAGTGGCTGACGCGCCGCGCGGTGCGCAGCCCGGTCTCCCGCCGCACCACCGCGGCCATGAGCTCGTCGGTGTGCAGGCTGCCTTTCATCAGCGCCTCGGCCTTGCCTTCTCGCACCAGCTTCACGGCGGCCGTCGCCGACGCCTCGCTGTTCGGCGCCTCGACGATCTCGGCGCCGGCGAGGTCGATGCCGTTCGCCTTGGCCACCGACTGGATGCGCTCGCGCGGCCCCACCAGGAACGGCACGATCAGGCCCATCCGGGCCGCTGCCATCGCCCCCTCCAGCGACGAGACATCGCAGGGGTGCGCCACCGCCGTCGGTGTCGGCGGCAGCGCCTTGCAGGTGTCGATCAGGCGCTGATACTTCTCTCGCTGGACGGTAGCCATGTCACTCCTTGAAGCACCGGCGCGGCGGCCGGGCGGTTGCGTTCATCATCTGAAGAATGCCGGGACGATATCGACGAAGAGGATCTTCACGATCGTCATGCCGGGGAAGATCATCGCGTAGCCGATGTCCGGCCGATCGGTCGGCGTCAGCTTGTTCGCGTAGGCGAGGATGGCCGGATTGCCGCAGGCGCCGGCCACGATGCCGGCGACCTCGTCGAACGGCATCTTGAAGACGAAGAGGCCGAGGATCAGGATCGGCAGCACCAGGGCGACCAGCACCAGGGCGCCGAGCGCGAGCATCAGCATGCCGCTCTGCGTCACCGTGGCCGCGAACTTCGGCCCCGAGGACATGCCGACCTGCGCCAGGAAGAGCGTCAGGCCGAGGTTGCGCAGGACCAGGTTGGCGGACAGGGGAATGGTCCAGTTCATCCCGCCGGTGCGCCGCTGCACGCCGAGGATCAGAGCGACGATCAGCACGCCCGACAGGCCGATCGACAGCTTGCCGATCGCCGGCAGCGGGATCTGGATTGCGCCGAGCAGGAAGCCGAGCGCCATGCCCAGGCCGATCGAGATGTAGCTGAACTCGGCCGTGCCCTTGATCGAGTCGCCGAAGTACTTGCCCAGCGCCGCGAAATCGTCGCGGTGCGCGAGCAGGCCGACGCGGTCGCCGAACTCGAGCACCAGGTCGGGACGCGGCAGGATGTTGGTGTCGCCGCGGCGCACCTGAGCAATGACGACGCCCTTCTTCCCCGGCAGGTCGAGATCGCCGATCGCCCGTCCCACCACGCTTGCCTTGGAAGCGAAGACGCGCAGGTAGTCGAGGTCGCTGCGGTCCTTGAGCACCTGCCCGGGAGCGACGTCGCCGAGGGCCTTGCGGGTCTGCTCCAGCACCTCCTTGGTCGGGGCGACGACCAGCACGACGTCGTTCTCGGCGACGATGTGGCCGTGCGCCGCCGGCTGGTTCTGGTGGCCGGTGCGCAGGGCGACGATCTTGGTCTGCGGCGGCAGGGTGCTCATGACCTCGCCCATGGTCTTGCCGAACAGGCTCGGGTTGCGAAGTTCGATCTCCAGCATCTCCAGCCCGGTGCCGCTTGCCATCTCGACCCTCGGCTTGAGGATCATGAAGGCGAAGTAGAGGAACAGGATCGGGCCGGCGACGCCGAACGGGTACGACACGGAATAGCCGACGGCCGGATCGTCGTTGCCGAGGGTGGCGATCGCCGCCTGCAGCGTCGGCGTGCTGGTGCCGGAACCGGCGAACAGGCCGAGCGCGTGGCCGAGGTCCAGCCCCGCCGCCTTGGCGACGATGAGGCTGACGATGCCCGCCACGAACACGCCGACCAGCGCCATCAGGTTGGCGCGGCGCCCCGCCGCGCTCGTCAGGCCGATGAAGAACTGCTTGCCGTACTGCACCCCGACGGCATAGAGGAAGAGGGCGAGGCCGAGCGTACCGACCATCGCCGCCGGCGCCGCTTTCGGCGCGAACCAGCCGATCGCCAGGGCGACGAACAGCACCGCGCCGACGCCGAGCGAGAAGCCCTTGATGTTGATCTCGCCGACGAGGTAGCCGATGGCGATCGTCAGGAACAGCGTCATCAACGGCTGCTGCTCGAGAAGGGTCCGGAGGTAGTCCACGCTGGTCGTCTCCCGTCGTTCTTGTTTGTGTGCCCGGATCTCGATCGACCTAGTACGTGGTCAGCCCCCGGTCGCGGAACTGGCGGCGCACCCGCTCGGTGAGCTCCGCGCTCGGCGACTCGGTCTTCTCCAGCTTGTACTCGATGCCGAGCCGGGTCCACTTGTCGCTGCCGAGTTGATGGAAGCGCAGGATCTCCACGCGCTCGACCGACTTCAGGCCGGCACAGAAGTCGGCGACCTTCTCGACGTTGTCGAAGCCGTCGGTGAGATCGGGCACGAGCACGTAGCGGATCCACATCGGCCGCCCCATGTCGGAGAGCCGCCGCGCGTAGTCGAGCGTCGGCTGCAGCGGGTGGTTGGTCACCTTGTGATAGATCGCCGGGTCGCCCGACTTGATGTCGAGCAGGTGCAGGTCGACATCCATGATCTCGGCGTCGGTCATGCGCTCGCCGAGCCGGCCCGCGGTGTCCAGGCAGGTGTGCAGCCCCATCTCCTTGCAGCGCCGGAAGATCCGCGCCATGAAGGGCCGCTGCACCATCGGCTCGCCGCCCGAGAGGGTGATCCCGCCCTTGCTGATCTTCAGCACCTTGGCGTACTTGCCGATGGTCTTCATCGCCCGCGACACGGGCACCGGGTGGCCGTTGCGCTTGTGCCAGGTGTCGGGGTTGTGGCAGTACTGGCAGCGCAGCAGGCAGCCGGTGAGGAAGGCGACGAAGCGCAGGCCCGGCCCGTCGACCGTGCTGCCGACCTCGTACGAGTGGACATAGCCGACGAGGTCGTCTTCCTCGGCGATGTCCTCGATGTCGGCCGTGTGGATCGCGTAGTAGTCGCGCTCGACCTTGCTCTCTTGCGCGCCGGCGCGGTCGACCTGGAGCTCGTAGCGGCTGCCGGTGCGAGGCGCAGTCATGGTCGCGCTCCTTCTTCGCAACGGCGGGTGCGCAGGCTCATGCCCGCGCTCCCAGCGAGCCGTGGAAGGTGCGGTTGAGAACGTCCATCTGCTGCTCCTTGCTCAGCTTGACGAAGTTCACCGCATAGCCGGAGACCCGGATCGTCAGCTGCGGATACTTGTCCGGGTTCTTCATCGCGTCCTGCAGGGTCTCGCGATTGAGCACGTTGATGTTGACGTGGAAGCCGCCGCTCGAGAAATACGAATCGAGCGCGCCGACGCCGCGGTCGAGCCGGTCCGACTCGCCACCGAGGGCCGAAGGCACGACCGAGAGGGTGAGGGAGATCCCGTCCTCGGCATCGTCGTACGGCAGCTTGGCGACCGAGAGCAGCGCCGCCAGCGCGCCGTGGGTGTCGCGGCCGTTCGACGGGTTGGCGCCGGGCGCGAACGCTTCGCCCAGGCGCCGGCCATCGGGCGTGGTGCCGGTCTTCTTGCCGTAGACGACGTTCGAAGTGATCGTCAGCACCGACTGGGTGTGGATCGCATCTCGGTAGGTCGGGTACTTGCGGATCTTGTTCATCATCATCGTCACCAGCATCTTGGCGATGTCGTCGGCGCGGTCGTCGTTGTTGCCGAAGCACGGGAACTCGCCCTGGGTCTGGAAGTCGACGATCAGGCCGCGCTCGTCGCGCACCGGCTTCACCTTCGCGTACTTGATCGCCGACAGGCTGTCCGCCGCGTGCGACAGGCCGGCGATGCCGCAGGCCATGGTGCGGATCACGTCGCGGTCGTGCAGCGCCATCTCCACCGCCTCGTAGCAGTACTTGTCGTGCATGTAGTGGATGATGTTGAGCGCGTTGACGTAGGTCTTCGCCAGCCAGTCCAGCATCGGATCGAAGCGCTTCATGACCTCGTCGTAGGCCAGCAGGTCGCCGGTGATCGCCGGCAGCTTCGGTCCCATCTGCTCGCCGCTGATCTCGTCGCGGCCGCCGTTCAGGGCGTAGAGCAGCGTCTTCGGCAGGTTCACCCGGGCGCCGAAGAACTGCATCTGCTTGCCGACCTTCATCGCCGAGACGCAGCAGGCGATGGCGCAGTCATCGCCGAACTTCGGCCGCATCAGGTCGTCCGACTCGTACTGGATCGAGCTGGTGTCGATCGAGACCTTGACGGCGAAGCGCTTGAAGGCCTCGGGCAGGCTCGTCGACCAGAAGACGGTGAGGTTGGGCTCGGGCGCCGGGCCGAGGTTGTAGAGCGTGTGCAGCATGCGAAAGGCGCTCTTGGTGACGAGCGTACGCCCGTCCTCGCCCATGCCGCCCACCACCTCCGTCACCCAGACCGGGTCGCCGGAGAAGAGCTGGTTGTATTCCGGCGCGCGCAGGTAGCGCACGATCCGCCACTTGATGACGAGGTCGTCGACGATCTCCTGGGCCTGGGCCTCCGTGAGCTTGCCCTCGCGCAGGTCGCGCTCGAAGTAGATGTCCCAGAAGGTCGAGAGGCGCCCGGCCGACATCGCCGCGCCGTTCTGCTGCTTCAGGGCGGCGAGGTAGCCGAAGTAGGTCCATTGCACCGCCTCGCGGGCGCTGCCGGCTGGCTTGGAGATGTCGAAGCCGTAGTTCGACGCCATCTCCTTCAGCTCCTTGAGCGAGCGGATCTGCTCGGCGAGCTCCTCGCGCAAGCGGATCACGTCCTCGGTGGAGTGGCGATCGTCGAGCTCCTTCTTCTCGCGCTGCTTGTCCTGGATCAGGAAATCGACGCCGTAGAGGGCGACGCGGCGATAGTCGCCGATGATCCGGCCCCGGCCGTAGGCATCGGGAAGGCCGGTGACGATGCCCGAGGAGCGTGCGGCGCGGATGTCGGCCGTGTAGGCATCGAACACGCCGTCGTTGTGGGTCTTGCGGTACTTGGTGAAGATCTCGCCGACGCGCTCGTCCGGCTTGTAGCCGTAGGACTCGAGGCTCGCCGCGACCACCCGCCAGCCGCCGAAGGGCATGATCGCCCGCTTCAGCGGCGCGTCGGTCTGCAGGCCGACGATGATCTCGTTCTCCTTGTCGATGTAGCCCGGCGCATGCGCCGTGATGCTCGACGGGATCTGGGAGACGTCGAGGATGCCCTTCTTGCGCTCCTCCGCGAACAGCGGCTGCAAGGTCTTCCAGATGCCCTTGGTGCGCTCGGTCGGCCCCGCCAGGAAGGCGCCATCGCCCTCGTAGGGGGTGTAGTTCCGCTGGATGAAATCGCGAACGTCGACGTGCTCCGTCCAGGGGCCGGGCTCGAAACCGCGCCATGCGGTTGCCGACTGCTCGCTTGCGAGATTCGCGGTGGTGGCCATGCCTGTCTCCCTGATACCGAAATGGACGAGCGCACCCGCGTCGCGACCGAGCGGCACGGGGGTTCGAAGGGACTTTGGAGGGTGGTCCCGGCCCTGTCCATTGCCCTTAGGGGAAGTACAGAAAGCGCCCCCGCCGAGGGCCGCGAGCGGCCCGTCACGCCACCGTCATGAACGGCCGAAATCCGGGTCCCGGCCAGGGACTTGGGACGCCGCCTACCTGGGCTCCTGCCACCAGCCGCCGCCAAGCGCCTGCAGCAACGCGGCCGAGTCGGCATAGCGGTCGGCGATGGCCTGCAATTGCTCGATCATCGCGCGACGGTGCTGACGCGTCGCTTCGAGCACGGCGGCCTGGCTGACGCCGCCAGCCGCCAGCCGCTGCGCGGTGATGTCGCGATAGCGCCGGGCCCGCTCCTCGGCCTCGCTGCGCTCCTTGAGCCGGGCGGCATCGGCTTCGAGCGCGCGCAGCACGTCGGCGACGTTCTGCAGCGCCTGCAGCACCGTCTCCCGGTAGGCCGCGCCGGCCTGGTCGTAGGCGGCCATGGCCGAGCGGCGCCGGGCCTGCAGCTCGCCGCCGCGGAACAAGGGATAGAACAGCGAAGCGCCGAGCAGGGAGAAGCCGTGGCCGCCGGCGAACAGGTCGCCGGGGCTGGTGGCGAGCGAACCCAGCTGGGCCGACAACGTCAGCTGCGGGTAGAGAGCGGCGGTGGCCACGCCGACCTGCGCGCCGGCCCGGGCAAGCAGCGCCTCGGCCGAGCGGATGTCGGGCCGCTGGCGCGCCAGCTGCGACGGCAGGCTGAGCGGCAGCTCCGCCGGAAGCTGCAGCTCCGCCAGGCGGAACTCGGGCAGTTCCGGCGCGCTCGGTGCCAAGCCGACGTAGAGCGCGAGCCGGTGGCGCATCCTTTGCAGGTCGCGCCGCAGGTCGGGCAGCGCGGCGCGGGCCTGGGCCAGGTCGCGCTGCTGGGCGACGACATCGACACGGGCGACGCCGCCGAGCGCCTCCATCCGCTCGGCGATCGCCAGCTGGCGCGCCTGCAGCGAAACGATCTCCTCGCTCTCGGCGATCTGCTCGCGCAGCGACGCCTCGCGGATCGCCGTGGTCACGACATTGCCGGCGAGCATCAGGCGCGCCGCCTCGAGCTCGTACTGCTGGTGGTCGACCTCGGCACGCAAGCCTTCGAGCTCGCGGCGCGTGCCGCCGAAGTCGAAGGTGTAGGAGACGCTGACCGAGGCGAGATGCAGGTCCAGCGGCATGGCCACCGGCAGCGCCGGCACGCCGAGCGACTCCGGCTGGACGTCGACGCGGTTCGAGGACAGCTTGGCGTCGAGCTTCGGCAGCTGCGCGCCGTCGCGCGCGCTCAGGTCTTCCTGCGCCTGGAGCAGCCGAGCTCCGGCCCGCGCGAGCGTCGGGCTGTCGGCGAGCGCACGGCGCACCAGGCCGTCGAGCGCCGGCGAGCGGAACAGCGTCCACCACTCCGCCGGGATGTCCTTGCCCGGCGCGAGCCTCGCCTCGTCCACCGGGGTCGACGTGTACTCCGCCACGGCCGGCATCTCGGGCGGGCGCGGCGGATCGGTGCCGCACGCCGCGGTGGCCGCCGCCACGACACCACAGAGCAAGCGCCTCATGCTAGTCGAGCGTCCGGCGGTAGAAGATCATCGCGATGCTCATCATGACGACGGTGAACACGATCAGCGGCCAGACGTTCGGCCACAGGTCGGGCCAGCCGTTGCCCTTCAGCAGGATGCCGCGCACCAGGCGCATGAAGTAGGTCGCCGGCATCACGTTGCCGACCCACTGCGCCCACTCGGGCATGCCGCGGAAGGGAAACATGAAGCCGGAGAGCAGCATCGTCGGCAGGAAGAAGAAGAAGGTCAGCTGCATCGCCTGCAGCTGGTTCTGCGCGATCGACGAGATCGTGATGCCGACCGTCAGGTTGGCGGCGATGAACAGCAGCGCGACCGCGTAGAGCACGACCACGCTGCCGGCGAACGGCACGCCGAACAGGTACAGCGCGGCCAGCAGGATGATCGTCGCCTGCACCAGGCCGATGAAGATGTAGGGCACGATCTTGCCGGTCATCACTTCGAGCGGCTGCGCCGGCATCGCCAGCAGGTTCTCCATCGTGCCGCGCTCGCGCTCGCGGGTCATCGCCAGCCCGGTCATCATCACCATCGTCATCGTCAGGATGACGCCCATCAGCCCCGGCACGATGTTGTGCTGGGCGATGCCCTCGGGGTTGTAGAGCTTGTGCACGCGGACCTCGAACGGCGCCGCGGCGCCGGCCAGCGGCGCCAGCGCACCGGTGAGCTCCCGCCGCGCGACCATCGCCGCCAGCTCGTGCACCGAGGCGAGCGCGGCGCCGGTGGCCGCCGGGTCGGTGGCATCGGCCTCGATGAGGATCGCCGGGCGTTCGCCGCGCAGGAGGCGCCGGCTGAAGTCGGCCGGGAAGCTGACGACGAACTGGACGTCGCCACGCTCCAGCGCGGCGCGCGCGGCGGCCTCGTCGGGCAGCTCCTCGACCAGGAGGAAGTAGCCGCTGTTGCGCATCGCCGCGAGGTAGCTGCGCGTGAACTCGCTGCGGTCGGCCATCACGACGGCGGTCGGGAGCTGCTTCGGATCGGTGTTGATGGCGTAGCCGAAGAGGACGATCTGGATGATCGGGATGCCGATGACCATGCCGAAGGTGATGCGGTCGCGCTTGAGCTGCAGGAACTCCTTCAGCACGATGCCCCACCAGCGCGTCAGCGAGAACATCAGGACGCCTTCGACCCGAAGTTGTCCACCGATTGCTCGGTGAGGTGGATGAACACGTCCTCGAGGCCGGTCGGCGCCGGCCGGGCGCGGCAGTCGGTGCCGGTGACGGCCTCGCGCAAGGTCGCCTCCAGCGCCGCCGCATCGCGCCCGGTCACGTGCAGGGTCGAGCCGAAGGCGGCCACCTGCTCGACCCCCGGCCGGCCGCGCAGCCGCTCGGCGACCGCGGCCAGGTCCGCGCCTCCCGAGACTTCCCAGGTGGCGAGCTCCTGGCTGGCGATGATCTCTTCGGCCGTGCCCTGCGCCATCAGCCGGCCGTAGGCGATGTAGGCGAGCTTGTGGCAGCGCTCGGCCTCGTCCATGTAGTGCGTGCTGACCAGCACCGAGATGCCGCGGGCCGCGAGGGCGTGCAGCTCTTCCCAGAAGTCGCGGCGCGCGCCGGGGTCGACGCCCGCGGTCGGCTCGTCGAGCAGGAGCAGCTCGGGCTGATGCAGCATGCAGGCGGCGAGCGCGAGGCGCTGCTTCCAGCCGCCGGAGAGCGATCCGGCGAGTTGCGCGGCGCGGCCGCCGAGGCCCAGGCCTTCGATCGCCCGGTCGACGGCGGCGCGGCGCTCCGGCATGCCGTAGATGCGGGCGACGAAGTCGAGGTTCTCGCGGATCGAGAGGTCCTCCCAGAACGAGAAGCGCTGCGTCATGTAGCCGACGCGCCGCTTGATCTCGCCGCTCTGCTTGACGATGTCGTAGCCGAGGCAGGTGCCGGAGCCGGAGTCGGGCGTCAGCAGCCCGCACATGATGCGGATCGAGGTCGTCTTGCCGCTGCCGTTGGGCCCGAGGAAGCCGAAGATCTCGCCGCGCCCGACCTGCAGCGTCAGGTCGTTGACGACATGCTTGTCGCCGAAGCGCTTGTTCAGCCCGCGAACATCGATGGCCCAGGGCTCGGCCGCTGCGCTCATTGCGGCGTCACGGACACCGGTTGCCCGGGACGCAGGCGCGCCGCGCTCTCCGGCGACGGCCGGGCCTCGACCAGGAACACCAGCTTGGCGCGGGTCTCGTTGCTGTAGATGACCGGCGGCGTGAACTCCGGCTCGTTCGACACGTAGCTCACCACGGCGGCGACGCCGGCGCCGCAGCCGTCACAGCCGACGCTGACCTTGCGGCCCGGCTTCAGGCTGCCGGCCGAGGTTTCCGGAACGAAGAAGCGCAGCTTGACGTTGCCCGGCGGCAGCAAGCGCACGATCGGGCTGCCGGCGGCCACCCACTCGCCCTCGCGATAGAGCGTGTCGGCGACCAGCGCGGCCTGGCTGGCGGCGACCTGCTTCTGGTCGAGGCGCCAGGCCGCCTGGCTCTGCGCGGCCCGCGCCGCCGCGACCTGGGCACTCTGGCCACGGATCTGGTCTTCGCGCGCCGGCAGGCGCGTCACGTCGAGCTGCCCGGCCAGCTCCCGCACCCGGGCCGCCTTGATCGCCTGGTTGGAGCGCGATTCCTCGAGCTGCGCCCGGGCAATGCCGCCGGCTTCGAACTGCGCCTCGTCGCGCCTGAGCTGCAGCGCCGCCTGCTGCTGCGCGGCCTCGGCTTGCGCGAGCTGCGCCTCGGTGACCGCGACTTCGGGCCGGCGCCGGCCGAGCCTGAGGTCGGCGAGCTGCGCCTGCGCGGCGTTGAGCTGCTCGTCGGCCTGCTGCTTCGCGGCGAGCTCCTGCTCCGATTCGAGCCTGAAGAGCGGCGCTTTCGCTTCGACCGTCTGGCCGCGCAGGACCAGGAGCTTGTCGAGGCGACCGGCCACCGGCGAAGCGACGTTCACGTACTCGCCTTCGACGTAGCCCTGCCAGGCCGAGGACTTGTCGCCCGAGCAGGCAGCGAGCAGCGCCGCCACGACCCCGGCAATGATCCTCTGCGCGACGTCCACCGGGGAAGAATAGCGCACGGTCGGCGCGCGGCCCCTGTCGTCGTCAGCGGATTCCGGCGCGCATGAACGACTGGACGAACTGGCGCTGGAACAGCAGGAAGCCGATCAGCAGCGGCGCCGAGGTCATCAAGGTGGCGGCGGTGATGATCGACCAGTCGACGCCCTGGTCGGTGGAGGAGAACACCTGCAGGCCGACGGTGAGCGGCCGGGTCTCGACCGAATTGCTGACGATCAGCGGCCAGAGGAAGTTGTTCCAGTGGTAGCTCACCGAAACCAGCGCGTACGCCAGGTACACCGGCCGGGCCAGCGGCACATAGACCTTCAGCAGCACCTGCAGCCCGCTCGCCCCTTCCACCCGGGCGGCATCGTCGAGCTCCCGGGGCACGGTCTTGAAGGTCTGGCGCAGCAGGAAGATGCCGAAGGCCGAGGCGAAATACGGCAGGCCGATCGCCAGCACGGTGTCGCGCAGGCCGAGCGCGTTCATGGTGGCGTAGTTCTCGACAATCAGAACGTCGGGCATCACCATCAGCTGCAGGAGGATCAGCGCGAACACCAGATCGCGGCCGCGGAACTCGAAGCGCGCCAGCGCGTAGGCGGCGAGCGTGCCGAGGACGAGTTGCGCCGCGAGCACCATCGTCACCAGCATCATGGTATTGAGGAAGTAGCGCGCGAACGGCGCCGCGTGCCAGGCGTTGACGAAGTTCTGCAGCGTCAGCGGCGCGCCGAGCTCGAAGCGGGTGGAGAAGGCCGACGGATGGAAGGCCGTCCAGACCGCGTAGGCGAGCGGCAGGATCCAGAGCAGGCCGAGCAGCCAGGCGCCGACGGTCTCGAGCCCGCGCTCGACGGGCGAGATGCCGAAGGCGGGCGGCGGCGGGGCGGACGTGCTCATGCGCTTAGCGATAGTGGGTGCGCCGCTCGAGGAAGCCGAACTGGAACAGGGCCACCCCGCCGAGCAGGATCAGCACCACCACCGTGAGCGCGGCGGCGTAGCCCGAGTCCCAGAAGCTGAAGCCCACCTGGTAGATGTAGTAGAGCAGCAGCGTGCTGGCGTTGTCCGGGCCGCCGCGGGTCATGACGAAGATGTGGTCGACCATGCGCACCGAGTTGATCAGCGCGTTGATCAGCACGAACAGCGTCGTCGGCATCAAGAGCGGGAACAGCACCCGGCGGAAGTACTGCCAGCGCGAGGCGCCTTCGAGCGCCGCGGCCTCGGCGAGCGAGGGCGAGATGCCCTGCAGCGCGGCGAGGTAGAAGATCATGAAGAAGCCCGCTTCCTTCCAGATCGCCACCACGATCATCGCCCCGAGCACCGTGTGCTTGTCACCGAGCCAGTTGTGGCTGGGCAGGCCGAGCCCGTGCGTGATCTGCTCGAGCAAGCCGTACTGGGGCGTGTAGAAGAAGAGCCAGATGTTGGCGACAGCGATCATCGGCAGCACGGTCGGCGTGAAGTAGGCCAGGCGGAGAAAGCCGCGGCCGGCGATGCGACCGTTGACCCAGAGCGCCATCGAGATCGCCAGGGCGATCGAGAGCGGAATCGTGCCGGCGGCGAAGATCAGGTTGTTCCAGAGCGCCTGCCAGAAGACCTCGTCCTCGACCATGCCGCGGTAGTTGTCCAGGCCGACGAAGCGGGCCGGCCGGCCCTTCTTCGGCGTCGACATGACGCTGTGCCAGAGCGTCGCCAGCGCCGGCCAGTGGGTGAACGCCGCCAGCAGCGCCAGCGCCGGCAGCAGCAGCAGCCAGGCGGTGACCCGGTCGGCGAGGCGGAACACGCGCGGGCGCTTCGGCGGCGAGGACGGTGCGCGAAAGAGCCGCTACTTCTTGAAGTCCTTCAGCAGGCGCGTGGCCTCGCGCTGCGAATCGCGCATCGCGTCGGCGGGCGACTTCGAGCCGGTGAGCGCCGCCTGCAGGCCGTTGTTGAGGGCGGTGGTGACGCGCTGGTTGTCGTGGGTCGAGAGCTCGGCCACCGAGTACTGCAGCTGGTCGCGCGCCACCAGCGCCTGCGGCACGTCCTGGGCGTACTTCTTCATCTCGGCGGTATCCCAGGCCGCCGGCGTGACGGCGACGTAGCCGGTGGCGATGCTCCACTGCGCGGCGCGCTGCGGCGCGGTCGCCCACTTGGCGAACTTCAGCGCCGCTGCCTGCTCGGCCGGCGTGGTCTTGGCGAAGATGTAGAAGTTGCCGCCGCCGGTCGGGCTGCCCGGATGCTTCTTCGCCGGCAGCATCGCCACGCCGAACGGAAAGCCGGCGTTGCTGCGGATGTTGGTGAGGTTGCCGGTCGTGGTCCAGATCATCGCCGCCTTCTTCTCGAAGAAGTCCTTGGGCGTCGTGCCCCACTCGATCACGCCGCCGGGCATGACCTTGTGCTTGGCGCTGAGGTCGACCCAGTACTGCAGCGCCTCGATCACCCCGGGCTTGTCGAAGTAGGTCTCGGTGCCGGCCTCGTTCATCAGGATCGCATCATTGGGCGTGGTCAGGCCCTGGAACAGCCAGTACGGAAAGCCCGACGACGGGATCTTCACGCCCCACTGGGTGACGTTGCCCGAGGCGTCGGTCTTGGTCAGCTTCTTCGCGAACTCGACCATCTGGTCCCAGTTCGCCGGGCCCTTCTCCGGGTCGAGGCCGGCCTCCTTGAAGGCCTCCTTGTTCCAGTAGAGGACGATGGTCGAGCGCTGGAACGGGATGCCCCAGGTCTTGCCGCCGGTGCGGCTGTTCATCATGAAGCTCTTGTAGAAGCCGTCGAGCCACTTCCTGTCGTCGGCCGAGTTGGCGATGTCGTCGATCGGCACGATCGCCTCCTCGTCGATCAGCGAGAACATATCGGTCGAGAGCAGCACCGCGAGCTGCGGTGGCTTGCCGCTCTTCACCGCGGTGAGCGCCTTGACGATGCTCTCCTGGTAGGTGCCGGAATAGATCGGGTTGACCTTGATGTCCGGGTTCTCCTTGCCGAAGTCGGCCGCCATCTGGTCGATCGTCTTGGTCACCGGGCCGCCGACGGCGACCGGGTAATAGAAGTTCACCTCGGTCACCTTCTGCGCCGCGGCAGGCAGCGCCGGGGCCAGCATCGCGGCGGCGAGGGCGATCGGGAACAGGGCTCTTTTCATTCAGGTCTCCTCCGGAAGATTCGATTCAAGCGGGAACGGGAACGGACGGGGCGACATCGCTGCGGCGCAGACCGGAGGCGGCGTCGAACCAGTGGCTGTCTTCCTCGCGCCAGCCGAGGCGCACGCTCGTGCCCTCCGCCAGCTCGTGACGGCCCGGAAGCCGCGCCGCGAGGGTCTCGCCGAGTGTGCCGGCGGCCGATGTCGTGCACGTGACCACGGTGTCGGCGCCGAGGTATTCGGCGCTTTGCACCGTCGCGGCCAAGCCGCCGCTCTCGACCAGGTGCACGTGCTCGGGCCGCACGCCGAGCCTGAGCGCGGGCCGGCCCGGGGCGGCAACGATGTTCATCGGCGGCGTGCCGATGAAGCGCGCGGCGAACACCGTGGCCGGCCGGGCATAGAGCTCGGCCGGCGGCGCATCCTGCTCGATCCGGCCGGCATTGAGCAGGACGACCTGGTCGGCCATGCTCATCGCCTCGGTCTGGTCGTGGGTGACGTAGACCATGGTGATGCCGAGCCTTTGCTGCAGCGTGCGGATCTCGCGCCGCATCTCCTGGCGCAGCTGCGCATCGAGGTTGGAGAGCGGCTCGTCCATCAGGCAGACCTTGGTCTCGGCGATGATCGCCCGGCCGAGCGCCACCCGCTGCTGCTGGCCGCCGGAAAGCTGCGAGGGCTTGCGCTCGAGCAGGGCGCTCAAGCCCAGAAGGTCGGCGACGCGCGCCAGCCGCTTGGCATGGTCGGCGGCCGGCTCCCTGCGCACCTTGACGCCGAACAGGATGTTCTCGCGCACGCTCAGGTGCGGGAAGAGCGCATACGACTGGAACACCATCGAGATCCGGCGCTCGGCCGGCGCCAGCGAGGTGACGTCGCCGCCGTCGATCAGGATCCGGCCTTCGGAGGGCGTGTCGAGGCCGGCGATCATGCGCAGCGTCGTCGACTTGCCGCAGCCCGAGGGGCCGAGCAGGACGACGAGCTTGCCCGAAGGCGTCGCGAAGGAGATGCGGTCGACGGCCCTGGCGGCACCGTAGTGCTTGCTGACCGCTTCGACCTGCAGGGCGCTCATGGCGGCGCCGGCGGCGAATGCATCGCCGTAGTTTCGATGCCGCACCCCGCGGCGTGCAGCCGGGAGAACCCCAGCGGCCGGCCGACCCTAGCGACCATCGACCAGCCGCGCGAAACCCGCCGAGCGAAAGCGCTCGACGACGAACTCGACGAACACCCGGGTCTTGGCCGGCAGCATGCGGCGGCTCGGGTAGTAGAGCGAAAGCGGGCCGGCGTCGCCGTACCACCCGGGGAGCAGGCGGAGCAGCTCGCCCGAGGCGATCGAGGCGAAGGCGAACGGCATCGGCAGCAGGGCGACGCCGAGACCGAGCCGCGCCGCCTGGGCGATGGCTTCGGGATCGCTCAGGATCAGCCGCGGCCGGCACTCGACCGGCCGCTCGGCCACGCGGCGCGAACGCAAGGCCCAGGGGCGGACGCGTCCGGTCGGCGAGGAGCGACGCATGATGCCGTCGAACGAGGCCAGGTCGTCGGGCGTGCGCGGCATCGCCCGGCCGGCCATGTAGCGCGGCGACGCCACGGCGACGATGTGCACCGGCGCCAGCTCGCGCGCGACCACGCCCGAGGCCAGCGCGAAGCCGCCGGCGACCGCGGCATCGAAGCCCTCGCCGACGATGTCCACCCGGCGGTTGTCGAAGTGCCAGTCGGGCAGGATCCGCGGATAGCGAACCAGGAAGTCCTCGAGCAGCGGCACCAGGAAATGGCGGCCGAAGGCCTGGCCCATGCTCACCTTCAGGGTGCCCGCCGGCTCTTCATCGACACGGCGCGCACCGGACAGGGCCGCCTGCAGCGCGGCGAGCGGGCCGTCGACCTGGCGCAGGAAGCGCTCGCCGCTTTCGGTGAGCGCCAGCCGGCGCGTACTGCGCTGGAACAGACGCACCCCCAGGCCGGCCTCGAGCCGGGCCACGTTCTTGCTTACCCCGGCAGGCGTCAACCCCAGGACGCGGGCCGCGGCGGAGAAGCTGCCGTGCTCGGCGGTGCGGACGAACGACAGCAGATGCTGCACCTGGGCCATCGGCCGATCTTAAACCGCGGGTTGAAGCTGATTGCTCCTTTTGCAGGCTGGTCGACGCGCGGCGATGTACGCACACTTCGGTTGCGCCCTGCGACTCCGCAGCGCCCATCCGACTGAAAGGAATTCATGCGCGCCCTCGCCCACGCCCTCCTCGCATCGCTGCTGACGCTCGCCCTGCCCGCCGCCTCCTCGGCCCAGGGCTTCGAGTTCCCCGGATTCGCCAAGCGCGAGATCGCGACCAACGGCGCGACGATCCACGTCCGCTCCGGCGGCACCGGTCCGGCGGTGGTGCTGCTGCACGGCTATGGCGAAACCGGCGACATGTGGGTGCCGATGGCCGCCGACCTGGCGCGCGACCACACGGTGATCGTCCCGGACTTGCGCGGTCTGGGCCTGTCGTCCAAGCCGGCCGGCGGCTTCGACAAGAAGACCCAGGCCGAAGACGTCGAGGGCGTGCTGGTCGCGCTCGGCGTGCAGCGGGTGGACGTCGTCGCCCACGACATCGGCAACATGGTCGCGTTCCAGTTCGCCGCCCGCCATCCGGAGCGGGTCCGGCGGTTGGTGCTGATCGACGCGCCGGTGCCGGGCGTGGGACCGTGGGAGGAGATCCTGAAGAATCCGCTGCTCTGGCACTTCCGCTTCGGCGGCCCGGACATGGAGCGGCTCGTCGCCGGCCGCGAGCGGATCTACCTCGACCGGTTCTGGAATGAGTTCTCGGCCACGCCGGCGCGCTTCGGCGAACCGGCGCGGGTTCACTATGCAGAGCTGTACGCCCTCCCCGGCGCGATGCATTCCGGGTTCGCCCAGTTCGCCGCGTTCGACCAGGACGCGATCGACAACCGCGCCTTTCTCGCCGCCAGCGGCCGGTTGAAGCTTCCGATCCTCGCCCTCGGCGGCGAGAAGTCGTTCGGGCCGATGATGGCCACCGTGATGCGCGCCGGCGGCGAGGACGTGACCGAGGGGATCGTTCCCGACTCGGGCCACTGGATCATGGAAGAAAGCCCGGCGGCGACCGTCAAGCTGGTGCGCGACTTTCTCTCGCGCGGCAGTTGATTCGGTTCAGGCCAGGGCGAAAGCGATCGCTTCGCTGAAGGCGAGAGGAATCATGCCGATGTGGCCGCCGGCATAGAACTTCGCCGCCATCGCCAGCCCGGCGTAGCCCCGCCCCTGCACCTGCTGCGCGAAAGCCGTGTTGGCCGTGTTCGCGGAATACGAGATGTGCAGCCGCACCGCCAGCGACGGGTTGGCGGCGGCGTAGGCCGACTCCCAGCCGTAGACCGTCGCGCTCATGCAGTCGATCGAGGCATCGCTCGCCAGGTAGGCTGCGAAGTGGCGACCGGCCGGCGCCTCGCTGAACAGGGCGTACAGGACGAAGCTGCCGCCATGCGAATGGCCGAGCAGGATGCGGCGCTGCGGGTCGCCGCCGAAGGTGGTTTCGACGAACGGGATCAGGTCGGCGCGGATGAAGTCCAGATAGGCGCCCTGGCCGCCGCCGCTCGACGTGCAGATGTTCACCGGCACGTAGTCGCGGTTGCGCAGCGCCTCGTTGCCGATGCCGACGACCACGACCGGCGCCCGGGTCCGCTCGATGATGTCGACGACCGCGGCGAACCGGGAGTCGCCGTCGAGCAGATAGATCACCGGCACGCCGGCCCGGATCGCGGCGATGCCGGGCGGAAGGTAGATGTTGAGCGGATAGGTCGTGCCGTTGCTGCGCGCCGGCAGGCTTCGCGTCTGCACCGTCCCGGCCATCGCCGATTCGCCGTCGGCCGAGCCGCCGCCGCCGCAGCCCGCGAGGGCGACGCCGAGCAGCGCGAACAGCGCGGCGCGGCGATCGGGCAAGGCGCGGGCGGCGGGACCTTCGGGCATGGCGGCGGATTATGGGAGTCCGCGCCCGCCGAACGCGGTGCTCAGGTCCGCTGCGGTTGCTGGCCGCGCAGCAGCTCCTCGAGCACCGGAATCATGGCGGCCGCCCCCTCGAGATTCGGATTGACCGCCACGGCGCGGCGGAAGAAGTCGAGCGCCAGCTCGGGATGGCCGAGCTGCAGATGGATCTGGCCGGCCCCGGACAGCGCGCCGAAGTGCTTCGGGTTGCGCTTGAACACCTCGTCGCAGTCCTTCAGCGATTCCTCGAAGTGCCCGAGCAGGAAATGGATGGTCGCCCGTTTGTTCCAGCCTTCGGCGAAGGCGGGCTTGCGCTTGACGATGGTGCTGAAGGTGGCGAGCGCGTCCTCCAGGGCCGTGGCCTCCATCTGTTCCATGCCGCGGGCGAAGAGCTTGTCGATCGCCGGATCGCCCGACCGGCTCCAGATCTGCCAGGTCGCGGCGGCCGCGAGGTCGCGCACCTGCTCGTCCGGGTCGTCGAGCCGGGCGAGCACGCGGTCGACGTCCTCCATCCGGCCGATCTCCGCCAGCCGCTCGACGCCGGCCCTGCGCGCCGCGCTCTCCGGCTGCTCCAGCGCCTTCAGCGCCTGGGCCCGCGTCAGCGGCGCGGCCTGCGCCGCGAAGGCGAGCAGCGCGGTGGCGAGAGCGAGGATCCAGAGGCGAAGCCGGCGCATGGTCGAAGCGGTCCTGATTCGCTGCGCGCTTCAGATCATCGCCAGCGGGCTCGCACCCTCGGGCGGCGGGAACAGCCGGTCGAGCGCGAGCAGATCGTCCGGCGACAGCGGGTGCGACAGTGCGCCAGCGTTCTCCTCGAGCCGGGCGCGCCTGCCCGTCTTCGGGATGGCGATGACGCCGTCCTGCGCCAGCAGCCAGCCGAGCGCCGCCTGGGCCGGCGTCATCCCCCGCTGCCGGGCGAACTCCGCGAGCCCGCGCTGGCGCAGCAGGCGACCCTGCTCGATCGGCGAATAGGCCATCAGGGCCACGCGGCGCTCGCGCAGCCAGGGCTGCAGGTCCCACTCGATGCCGCGCCGGCCGAGGTTGTAGAGCACCTGATCGGCCTGCACCGCCGCGCCGCCGGGCGTCTCCCACAGCGACTGCATCAGCTCCGGATCGAGGTTGCTCACGCCCCAGTGACGGATCTTGCCCTCGCGCTGCAGCGTCTCGAAGGCCTGCACGGTCTCGACCAGCGGCACCTCGCCCTGCCAGTGCAGCAGGTAGAGGTCGATGGTCGCGATGCCCAGGCGGCGCAGGCTCGCTTCGCAGGAGCGCGGCATCGCCCGTCGCGAGGCGTTGTGCGGATAGACCTTGCTGACGACGAAGACCTCGTCGCGCCGGCCGGCGATCGCCTCGCCGACCAGCGATTCGGAGCGGCCGTCGCCATACATCTCGGCGGTGTCGATCAGCGTCATGCCGAGGTCGATGCCGCGCCTGAGGGTGGCGATCTCCTCCTGGCGCCGGCTCGTGTCGTCGCCGAGCATCCAGGTGCCCTGGCCGAGCGCCGACACGGCTTCGCCGCAAGGCAGGACAACGCGCTTCATGGCCTCAGTATCGCCCCGGGCTGTGCCGAGCTAGCCCTTCACCTGCACCGACTTGACGTTGACGAACTCGCGGATGCCGAAGCCGGCGCACTCGCGGCCGAAGCCCGAATGCTTGACGCCGCCGAAGGGCATGCGCGCATCGGAGCGGACGTTGTCGTTGACGAAGCTCATGCCGGCGTCGAGCTCCTCGGCGGCGATGCGCTCGCCGCGCGCCAGGTCGCTCGTCAGCACGCCCGAGCCGAGGCCGAACTCGCTGGCGTTGGCGATCGCAATCGCCTCGCGCTCGTCGGCCGCCTCGATGATCGCCGCGACCGGACCGAACACCTCCTCGTCGTGGGCGGGCTGTCCGCCGCGGACGCCGGCGAGCACCGTCGGCGGATACCAGGCACCCGGCCGATCCGGGACCGTGCCGCCGAGCAGCAGGCGAGCGCCGGCGCGAACGCTCGCCTCGACCTGGGCATGGATCTGGTCGCGCGCCGCCGCGCTCTGCAGCGGCCCGAGCCGGGTGTGCGGATCGCGCGGATCGCCCATCTCGTAGGCCCGCATCGCCTCGACCATGGCCGCCTCGAACGCCGCCCGCACCTCGCGGACGACGATGAAGCGCTTGCCGGCGATGCAGCTCTGGCCGGCGTTGACCATGCGGGCGGCGGCGGAGACCTTGGCCGCGGCACGCACGTCGGCATCCTCGAGCACGAGGTAGGCATCGGCCCCGCCGAGCTCGAGCACGCACTTCTTCAGCACCGCGCCGGCGGCGGCGGCGACGCTGCGGCCCGCCGGCACGCTGCCGGTGAGCGTGACCGCGGCGATATGGCGGTCCTCGATCAGCGCCTTGACGCCCGCGCTCGGCACCAGCGCGGTCGCGAACAGGCCGTCCGGAAAGCCGGCGTCGCGAAAGACCGACTCGATCGCCAGGGCGCAGCCCGGGACGTTGCTCGCATGCTTGAGCACGCCGCCGTTGCCCGCCATCAGCGCCGGCGCGGCGAAGCGGAACACCTGCCAGAACGGAAAGTTCCAGGGCATCACCGCCAGCACCACGCCCAGCGGGTTGAAGGCGACGAACGCCTTCGTGCCTTCGATCGCCACCGGCTCGCGCGCCAGGTAGGCAGCGGCCTGGTCGGCGAAGTGCTCGCAAGCGCCGGCGCACTTGTCCACCTCCGCCAGCCCGTCGGTCACCGTCTTGCCCATTTCCTCGGTCATGAGCGCGGCGAACTCCACGCGGCGCGCGCGCAGCACGGCCGCCGCCCGCTTCATCGCCTGCGCCCGCTGCTCGAAGCCGACGCGTCGCCAATCGTGCTGCGCCTCGGCCGCCCGTCGCGCCTTGCGCGCGGCCTCTTCGGCGCTGTGGCCGGCGTAGGTCTTGCCGGCCGCAAGCGTGGCCGGGTTGGTGGTGGCGAAGGCCGGCCGGGAAAGGCTGTTGTTCATCGCAAGCTCCTCGGAGCGAAGACTGGGCGTCGACGGCTACGGTAGCGCCGAACAGCGACCCACGGTGCCTTCGCGCCTGTACCCTTGCGCTGCGGCGGGACGTTCGTCCCGTCGTGTTCGTCCCCCTGCTTCTCGATGCGAGGCTTCATGACATCTGCGTCCCGGACTTCTTCATCCCGGCTGCGCCGCTTGCTGCTGGTGGCCGCCGTGGCCGCGGCGGCCGGCTGCGCCTCGGCGCAGCCCGCACTCGAGCGCGGCCGCTATCTCGTGACCACGATCCTCGCCTGCGGCAACTGTCACACGCCCAAGGACGGCGAGGGACGCGCCCTTCCCGGCCGGGAACTGGCGGGCGGCGGCATCGGCTTCGACATCCCGCCTTTCGCCGGCGTCGCCGCCAACATCACGCCCGACGACGAGACCGGCATCGGCACCTGGAGCGATGCCGAGATCAAGCGTGCCATCACCCACGGCGAGCGGCCGGCGCGCGGTCCGCTCGCCGGCAAGCCGCTGGCGCTGCCGATGGCAGCCAACTTCTTCAAGGCGATCCTGCCGGACGACCTCGACGCCATCGTCGCCTACCTGCGCTCGCTGCCACCGGTGCGCAATCCGTTGCCGGCGCCCGTCTATCGCGGCCCGGTGCAGCGCGAAGCGTTCGCCGTGGCCGACCGCGGCTTCAGCGAGCGTGACCTGAAGGACAAGGTGCGGCGCGGCGCCTACCTGGCGACGATCGGTCACTGCCTCGAATGCCATACGCCGGTCGACAAGGGCGTGCTGCAGCTCGAGGCCGCGCTCGGCACCGGCGGGCGGCCGTTCCTGCCGTCGTTCGTCAAGGGTCTGCCGGCCACGTGGAAGGGATCGGTGTCGCGCAACCTCACATCGGACCGCGAGCGCGGCCTCGGCGCCTGGAGCGATGCCGAGATCAAGCGCGCCATCGTCCAGGGTGTCGGCCGCGACGGTCGAACGATGCAGGAACCGATGCCCTACGCCTGGTATGCCGGCCTGCGCGACGACGACCTCGATGCGATCGTCGCCTATCTGCGGACCCTGCCGGCGCCGGCGCGCTGAGCGCGGCCGAGTCCCCGCCCGGCCGAGATCGCGGGCCGGCTGAGGTCGACCGCTCGTCCGGCAGGCGACGTGCTTCGAATGCCGCAGCCAACACACCCTGTTACATTGGCCGGACAGCTCGCGCAGTCGAGCGAGGAGACCGCGAATGACCGACGCTCCCATCTATCAGGAGTCGCGCATCGACGACGAGCCGATCCTCGGCGCCGTGCTGACCCTGCCGGACGGCCGGACCCAGCCTCTGACGCTCTGGGAGAAGGTGCTGCTCCGCCTGCGTCTGATCAACGCCAAGCGCCTCGAGGCGCGCTACTTCAAGCCGCTCGCTTCCTGAGCATCCGCCCGCGCCGGCCCGGCGCGGGACAGCCAACCCAAGACTTCGCCGGCGGCGGCCGGCCCCGTGTTCCCGTGTGGGACATCGGCATCATGCGACGCGAAGGCCTTCGGCGAATGATTCCGTCCACGTCAACTGGACGGATCAGCTCCCGGAGGACCCCATGCCCGGCCCGCGTCGTCGAACCCGACCGCCGCCCAGCGCTACGCCAAGACCATCGAGGTCTTCAAGCGGATCCGCTGGGAACGAGCCAGGTCGAGGCCGGTCTGCTCAAGGCTTATCGCTGGCAATACATCGTCTCGGGCACGCTCGAGCCACGCTTCCAGCACGTGCTCGGCGAGTTGACCAGCCGCAAGCAGATGGCGCGCATTCAGGAGGCGCTCGGGCCGCTGACCTACGCGATGTCGGTGCCGTCGAAGGCGGAGCTCGCGACCGCGCACTGACCGCACTGAGAAATGGAAACGGGCCCGCCGAGGCGGGCCCGTTCTCTGCGAGGGTTCTCTTACTGCTGACGTTGGCGGCGGCGCGAGGCCCAGCCGACAAACGCCAGGCCGGCCATGAGCAGCGCATACGTCTCCGGCTCCGGAACGGCGGTGACCGTGGAGGAGCCGTAGAGCACCGCGTGCGAAAGCCCCTGGCCGAAGTGCGCAACCGGGTGGCGCCCTTCCGAGAAGAAGCCGACGCCGAGCGTGTCGAAGTCGATCGAGGTCGTGTGCGCGGCGAAGAGGTACAGGCTGAACGCGTCGCCGGCCTTCAGCGCCAGGACGAAGGGCGAAGCCATGTCGGCGAAGGTGAACGACCCGCTGGTGGCGTTGCCGTTCGTGCCAGTGATGTCGGTTTCGGTCAGTCCGGAGATGCCGAAGTCGGTGAGGATCTGCCCTGCCACGTCCTGGTTGTTGGTGTTGCCGCTGAAGGCGCCGGCGCAATCGAGGTAGCCCGGCTGCGAGGTCATGGTGGTGCCGTGGCCATCGCAGGCGATGCCGGTGGTGGTGAGGGCGTGGGCCGGTGCGGCGGCAAGTGCGGCCGTGAGGGCCAGCGCATGAAGGGTTGCTTTGAACACGAGGCTCTCCAAAAGTTGAAGAGAGCTTACGTGGCAGGTGCGATGCAGCGACATCCCGTGAGCACGGGGAACGTGTGTACGTTTGTCACGAACTCTTCCGACGAACGGTCGTGGACGTGAAGCACTTCACGCTTGAGCACGTCGCCGAATCGCGCGTGCAGCTGCGGATCGTTGAAACGCACGGCCGCGAGGCCGCTGCGTTTTGCCGATGCTCAGGACGGACGCTGACGGAAGCGCGGCGGCGTCAGCCAGCCGAACCAGCTGACGAGACGATTCGCAGCCGGGTTGCGCGCGGGCTCGACGACAAGTGCAGGCCGAAGCCGCTGCAGCGATGGCACGCTAGCGGTGTCCGCCAGTGGCGGCCGGATCACCGCGGCATTGCGGCGGATCGCAGGTCGATGCACGACCGCAAGGATCGGCTCCAGCCAGTCGACGAGCGGCTTCCATTGCGCCAGATCCGACTGTGCTTTCTCCGCAGGCTGGTCGAACAGGGTCAGGCCGCGCTCGACGCCGCGCACATATACCTGCGCCTCGCGCAACGCGGTGACGAACGGCAGCTTCAGCCCCGCGGCCCAGGCCGCGAGGGTCTCGGCGGCGCGGGTGCGCGCGTCGAGCCGCATGCCGACCGCGGCGACCTTGCAGCGGCCGCTCGCCACGCGCGGCAGCGCCATCATCTCGGCGTGACAGGCAGCGGCCGACTCGCGATCGAACGCCGAATTGCAGAGCGGCATGAGGATGACGTCGGCGAACGCGACCACGCGTGCCAGGTCGAAGCCGTGCAGGCCGCCTGGCGTGTCGAGGATCACGAGGCTGACGCCGGCCGGCGGGCGCAGCACCCGCTTCGGGTCGACCGCCCAGCCGACGATGGGCGCGCTCGTTGGCGGCGCCTGCTCGCTGCGCAGACGCAGCCAGCTCTGGGTGGACTGCTGACGATCCACATCGCCCAGCATGACCGCGACGCCGTTGTTCGCAAAGCAGGCCGCCAGGTGCGTGGCCAGCGTGCTCTTGCCGCTGCCGCCCTTGCGGTTGACGATGGCGATGACGGGCATGGTGCGGGGGCTGGGCGGACGGAACGCGACGGGAGTTTGCGTCTCGATTGAAGCACGGCGGCTGCGGCTCGGCCGCGGCAAAAGGGGCCGATTGCCGGCCCAATTGCTCGGATTGCCGTGCTTGCCTAGCTCGCCGCCGGCGCGTCCCGATGCCGCTCGCGCAACTCGCGCTTGAGCACCTTGCCGATCGCGCTGCGCGGCAGCTCGGCGATGAAGTGCAGGGCCGCCAGACGCTGCGTCTTGCCGATGCGCTGGTTGAACCACTGCAGCAGCTCGGCCTCGCCGACGCCCTCGCCTTCGCGGCGGACGACGAAGCCGACCGGCGTCTCGCCCCACTGCTCGGAAGGGACGCCGACGACGGCGACATCGGCGACCGCGGGATGTTCGCGCAGCGCCGCCTCGAGGTCGCTCGGATAGATGTTGAAGCCGCCGCTGATGACCATGTCCTTCTTGCGGTCGAGCAGGGTCAGGAAGCCGTCGGCGTCGAAGCGGCCGACGTCGCCGGTGCGGATGAAGCGCTCGCCCGCGGGGCTGGTCCACTCGGCATCGCGCGTCTTCGCCGGCTGGCCGTGGTAGCCGAGCATCATCGAGCCCGAGCGGCCGACCACCTCGCCGGTCTCGCCCGGGCCGACCTCGCGGCCTTCGTCGTCGATCAGGCGGATGTCGTGGCCCTCCATCGGCTGGCCGACGGTGTGAAGCTTGTCGGGATGCAGGTGCGCCGGCAGGGCGCAGCTGCCGCCGCCTTCGGTCATGCCGTAGAACTCGACCAGCCCGCCCGGCCAGCGCGCCAGCACGTCCGCCTTCAGCGCCGCGGCGAACGGCGCGCTGGTGCAGAACTTCATGCGGAACGACGACAGGTCGAAGCTGCCGAACTCGGGCAGGGCCATCAAGCGCTGGTACTGCACCGGCACGAGCATGGTGTGGGTGACGCGGTGCCGCTCGGCCAGGCGCAGGTACTCGAGGGCGTTGAACTTGGCCATCAGCACCGCGGTGCCGCCCCAGGCCAGGGTCGGCAGGAAGACCACCAGGGTGGTGTTCGAGTAGAGCGGCGTGGCGAGCAGCGTGGTCGCGTCGGGACCGTAGCCATAGGCGGTGCCGCCGCGGCGCACCTGGGCCCAGCGCATCGCGTGCGGCTGGACGATGCCCTTGGGCGTGCCGGTGGTGCCCGAGGAATAGATGATGTTGAACGCCCAGTCGGGCTGCGGCGAGACCGGCGCCGGCGTGGCGCCCTCGGGTGCCAGCCAGTCGGCGAAGGCGCGGCCCGCGGCCGAGCCGTCGAGCGCGATGCGCGGCGCGGCGCCGACGTCGACCGCGGCGAAGCTCGCCGCCGTGCCGGCATCGACGAACAGCAGCTTCGCGCCCGAATCGGCGAGCATCGCGGCCAGGCTCTTCGCGGTCTCGCTCGGCGCCAGCGGCGCGACGACGACGCCGGCGCGCAGCGCGCCGAGAAAGACCGCGGCGTACTCGACCGAGGCGCTGGCGCAGACCGCGATCGCCTCCTGCGGCCGCACGCCTTCGCGTTGCAGCGCGGCGGCGATGCGATCCATCAGCGCGTCGAGCTCGCCGTAGTCGAGCGTGCGCCGGCCGTCGATCAGCGCCGGCAGGCGCGGGTCGCGCCGCGCGTGCAGGCGGATCATGTCGGCGACCAGGCCGAACTCCTGGTCGAACGGCGTCGCAAGTGCGGGAGTGTTCATAGCTGACCCTCGGGAATGAACGGCCCCACGAGGTGCAGCATGGTGCGCTGCCACCAGCTGGTGTCGGGCTCCTCGGTGAAGACCTGGTCGCCCTGATCGGTGCGGATGTGCCATTCGAGGCTCTTCCGGTCGGCGCCGAGGCGCACCTGGAAGGCGGCCTCGTTGATCACGAAATTGGCCAGCTTCAGCAACTGACCGGTGAGCTCGGGGCTGTGGATCAGGAGGCCGAGCTCGGTGTTGTGCTTTTCCGAGCGCGGATCGAAGTTGAGCGAGCCGATGAACATCAGCTCGCCGTCGATCGCCGCCGCCTTGCCGTGGAAGCGGCCGATCGACTGGCCGAACGAGCCGAGGTTCTTGCTGCGCTGGATCCGGCTCGGCGCCACCTCGTACAGGTGGACACCGAGGTCGAGCATTTCGGGCCGATAGCGCTGGTAGCCGGAATGGACGAACGGCTCGTCGGTCGACGCCAGCGAATTGGTGATCAACGTGATCGACAGGTTCCAGAGCCGGCCCTCGGCGATGTCTTCCATCACCGAGCGGTCCGGCACCAGGTAGGGTGAGCTGATGACGACGCCGATGCGCGCCCGCAGCAGCTCGGCCATCAGGCTCTGGCGCACGGTCGGATCGGCCTTGGCAGGCTTGCCGAGCACTCGGGTCGAGTGATCGATGACCTTGTCGGGCGAATCGGCGAAGGCCTCGGCCTTCGCCCAGATCAGCTCGAGCCGGCCGGTGCCGATCTCGTCGGCGATCCCGAGCTGGCCGAGGATGTCCTTGGCCCCGGGCGGCGGCAGCGGCGGCCCGCGCGCGGCCAGCGTCGCCTGCTCGAAGCGGCGTCGGCGCTCCTCGGCAGGCTCGCTCGTCGGCACGATCGCCTCGAGCGGATACACGTGCTCGCTGTTCCAGTACTGGTCGAACAGGCCTGCCAGCGTCGGCAGCACCGCGCCAACCGCGAACACATCGAGGTCGATGTAGTTGGCGCCCTGATGGGCCATGAAGTACTCGTCGCCGATGTTGCGGCCGCCGGCGACAGCCATCGCGCCGTCGGCGATGAACAGCTTGTTGTGCATCCGGTGGTTGACCCGGCCGAAGTCGAACAGCGACGCCGTGACCCGGGCGCCGACGCTCTCGAAGCGGACCGCGAACGGGTTGAACAGGCGAACCTCGACGTTCGGGTGCGCCGCCAGGCCGAGCAGCAAGGGATCGTTGCCGCCGGTGTAGAGGTCGTCGAGGAGCACGCGCACGCGCACGCCGCGCGCGGCGGCGTCGCGCAGCGCCCGCATCAGCACCCGGCCGGTGCCGTCGTCGTCGAACACGTAGTACTGGACGTCGAGCGTGCGCTCGGCCCGGGCGGCGAGCGCGAGGCGGGTCGCGAACGACTGCTCCGACCAGGACATGAGGCGAAAGCCGCTCAGTTCCGGACCCTTCGAGGAAGCCAGCGCGATCCGGCCGAGCCCGGTGTCGGCCGAGGCGGGGATCGCCACCGAGGGCGTGCGCGGCACGTCGTTCGGCAGGCTGGCGCAGCCGGTCGCGAGCAGTGCCGCGGCGGCCAGCGCGAACGCGGCGCCGAGCCCGCGGCAGACGTCGATGCGCATCGTCGGTCGCGGCTCGGCTACAGCTCCCGCAGCGCCGTCGTCACCGGCAGGCGCGCCGCGCGCACCGCCGGGAAGAGGCCGCCAATGAAGCCGATCGCCAGCGCCCATTTCAGCCCCGTCCAGAGCAGCTCGGGGGTGACGTGCAACTGGAAGGCGAGCTGGCCGACCGCGCCGCCGGCCATGGTCGAGGCGCTGTAGCCGTTGAAGATCAGCCAGGCGAGCACGCCGCCGATCAGGCCACCGATCAGCGCCAGCAGCATCGTCTCGAGCATCACCGCCACCACCACGGGCAGTCCGGAGAAGCCGATCGCGCGCAAGGTCGCGATCTCGCGCGCCCGCGCCGCGACCGCGGCGAACATGGTGTTGAGGGCGCCGAACATCGCGCCGATCGCCATGATCGCGCCGACGGCCAGGCCCATTGCCCGGATCACCTTGGTCATGCCTTCGGACTGCTTGCCGAAATAGTCGAGCGTAGTCGCGGCCTCGACCTTGAGCTGGGGGTTGGCCTCGAGCGCGGTCTTGAACGCGGCGAAGGACTTCGGGTCCTCCAGCCGCACCGTCACCGCGGCGCGGCTCGAGCCGCGGCGGTAGGTGTCGGCCACGGCGGTCGCGTCGCCCCAGACCTCCGACTCCATCGAGTCGCCCGACGCGAACACGCCCGCCACCTTCCAGGGCTGGGTGCCGAGCCGAACCTCGGCGCCCGGGGTCAGACCGGCGAACTGGCGTGCCGCGCCGCGGCCGACGATCAGCTCGCGCAGCCCCGGCGTGAACTTGCGACCCTCGATGATCTTCACCTGCGGCCGCACTGCCCAGGCCTGCTCGCTCACGCCGCGCAGCTGCACGCTGCCCTCTTCGTCGGCGCCGCCGCCCCGCACCGGCAGGTTGGCGGCGACGACGATCTCGTCGGAGACGATCGGCTCGCCCTTGGCGTTGCGGGCGATGCCCGGCGCCTGCGCGATCTGGACGACGCTCTCGCGCTCGAGCACCGACATCACCTCCGAAGCCGAGGCACCGCGCATGACGATCGCGGTGTCGGCGCTGCCGGTCTTCTTCAGCGTCTCGCTGTAGCCCTCGGCCATCGCCAGGAGCGCCACCAGCACGCCGACCACGCCGGCGATGCCGACGACGATCACCGCCGAGGAGCCGAGCCGCTGGGGGAGGGTGCTGATGCCGACGTTGGCGACCGAGGCCGCCTGACGGCCGCGCCGGGTGAGGAGCAGCCAGGCGGCGATCAGCACCGCCAGCAGCGCCGCGCCGGGCCAGGGCAGCATCACCCAGACCGCGAGCACCGCGACCAGCAGCACGACGAGGAGGAAGTTCATCAGGAAGCGCATCGCCCGATCTCTCCTCAGCGGCCGGCGAGGGCGTCGACGATGTTCAGGCGCATCGCGCTCCAGGCCGGCAGCGAGCCGACCAGGAGACCGATCGCCGCCATCAGGCCGATGCCGAGCGCCCAGCTGTTGCCGCCGACACCCGGCAGGTTGAGCATGCCGCCGCTCTCGGCGCTGATCACCGGGATGAGGAGCGCCGCCAGCACCAGGCCGATCACGCCGCCGAGGAGGAGCAGCAGCACCGATTCGGCCAGCACCATCGTCAGCACGCTGAGGTTGGAAAAGCCGATCGTCTTCAGCACCGCCAGCTCGCCGGTGCGCTCGCGCACCGCCTGCATCATGGTGTTGCCCGAGAGCAGCAGCAGGGTGAAGAACACCGCGCCCATGATCGAGCCGACGATCAGGCCGATGTCGGCGAGCTGCTTCATCCACGAGGCGCTCGCCGCCTGCTCGCTCTGGGTGCGGGTCTCGTGGTCGGAGTTGGCCGAGAGCGCGTCGATCGCCTTGGCGACCCGATCGCCCTGGTTCACGTCGGCCAGCTCGCTGACGTACCAGCCGACCGCGCCGCGGTTGTAGGGCGTGGTCTCGTCGAAGTACTTCCAATGGAGAAGAAGCATCTGGTCGAAGAAGCCGCCGGTCTTCTTGTCGCTGGCGTGGAGGATGCCCACCACCTCGAACGGCCAGTTCTTGCTCCCCGACTTGTCGGGAAAGATCGTCGACTGCAGCGGAATCTTGTCGCCCACCTTCCACTTGAAGCGCTGCGCCAGCTGCTCGCCGACGAGCGCGCCGATGCGCGTCTCGGCGAAGGCCTTGCGCTCGGCCGCCGTGACCACGATCTCGGGGAAGAGGTCGAGGTAGTTCGGCGGCACGGCGAAGGTGAAGACCTGGTTGTGCGGGTCCTGGTAGGCGCCGCCGAACCAGTTGGCGTAGGTCACCCGCTTGACGCCGGGTATCGCCGCGATCTGCGACTCGAGCGAAGCCGGCAGCGGCTGGATGAACGAGAGCCTGGCACCGGTCTGCAGGCGCCGCGCGCCGTTGGCGCTCTGTCCCGCCTGGTCGAACGAGATGCGCACCGCGTCGAGCAGGCCGAACAGGAGGAAGGCGGCGATGATCGAGACCAGGGTCAGGAGGGTGCGGGTCTTGCGCCGGAACAGCGACGCCCAGACGAGGTGGAGGTACTTCATCGCTAGGCCGCGACCGATTCGACCAGCGTGCCCTTGTCGAGATGCAGGGTCTGGTTGGCGTATTCGGCCGCCTTCGGATCGTGGGTGACCATCAGGACCGTCTTGCCGTGGTCACGGTTGAGCGCGCGCAGCAGGCCCAGCACCTCCTCGGCCGACTGCCGGTCGAGGTCGCCGGTGGGCTCGTCGCATACCAGGAGCGTCGGGTCGGAGACGATCGCCCGGGCGATCGAGACCCGCTGCTGCTGGCCGCCGGAGAGCTCGGTCGGCTTGTGCGCCGCGCGGTCGGCGAGGCCGACGAGCTGCAGCGCGATCGCCGCCCGCTTCCTGCGCTCGCCCGAAGAGAGCTTGGTGAGGAGCAGCGGCAGCTCGACGTTCTTCTGCGCCGAGAGCATCGGCATCAGGTTGTAGAACTGGAACACGAAGCCGACATTGGCGGCGCGCCACCTGGCGAGCGCGCCGCCGCCGAGCTGGTCGAGCCGCTGGCCGCCGACCGAGATGCTCCCGCCCGAAGCCACGTCGAGCCCGCCGATCAGGTTGAGCAGCGTCGTCTTGCCCGAGCCCGAGGGGCCCATCAGGGCGAGGAAATCGCCCTGCTCGACGTCGAGGTCGATGTGGTGCAGCACCTCGACCTTCTGCTTGCCGCGCTCGTACACCTTCGACAGATCGCGGATCTCGATCAGCTTGGCCATGGGCTCGCTCTCCAGCTTTTGGCTCGTTGTTGCGGAGGCAGGCGCGCCGGGTCTCAGCGCCCTTCCTCGATTGCCACGCTCGCGCCGTCTTGCAGCGCGGGCGGCGGCGACACTACCACGCGCTCGCCGGCCCTGACGCCGTCGGGCACGAGCTTCATCGCGCCCACGTCCTGCGCCGCGGGCACGACGGTGCGCTCGGCCGCCTTGCCGTTCTCGACCACGAAGACCACGCTCTTGCCGCCCTGGCGCTGGACGATCGCCGCCGGCGGCAGCAGCACGCCCTTGGGCGCGGGCGCCGCGGGCGAGGACTTCTGGCCGAGGAAGGCGACGCGCACGCCCATGTCGGGCACGATCCGCGGGTCCTTCTGGTCGAGGCCGACGCGGACCTTCACCGTCGCCTTGCCGCGGTCGGCGGCGGGGACGATCGCGATCACGTGCGCCGGGATCTTCCAGTCGGGATAGGCGCTCAGCACCGCCTCGGCGGGCATCTCGGGGCGGATCTGGTTGATGTAGGCCTCGTTGACGTCGACGTCGATCTCGAGCGAATCCATGTCGACGATGGTGCCGACGCCGGTGCGGGTGAAGCCGCCGCCGGCGGAGAGCGGCGAGACGATCTCGCCGACCTGCGCCGCCTTCACCGTGACGACGCCGGCGAACGGCGCCCGCACCACCGAATAGTCGAAGTTGACCCGGGCCGCCGTGACCTGCGCCCGGGCGGCGTCGGCCTCGCGGCGGCGGGCGTCGAGCTGCGCGGTGGCGGTGGCGACCGCGGTGCGCGACTGCTCGGCGAACTGCTGCGTCGCCATGCCGCTCGCCACCAGCGACTGCTGACGCTGCGAATCGGCCTCGGCCTGGCTGAGCTGGGCCTGGGCGGTCTTCACCTGCGCCTCGGACGACTTGACGTTCGCCTCGGCGAGCGTGAGGCTGGCGCGCAGGCCGCTGTCCTCGAGCCGGGCGATGACCTGGCCCTTCTCGACCCGCACGCCTTCCTCGATCAGCACCTCGGTCAAGGTGCCGGTGATCTGGGTCGAAACCGTCGCCTGGCGGCGCGCGGTGATGTAGCCCGTGGCCTGCAGCACCGCGCCGGCGCCGCCGCCGCTGCCGGGGGCGATCGCCGTGGCCGTCTGCACGACGATGGTCCGGGCGGCGAGCAGCCACCAGGCGGTCGCGCCGATCAGGGCGACGATGGCGACCCCGGCCAGCGCCAGCCACAGCCGGCGACGGCCGCCGTCGTCTTCGTCTTCGCGCTGCTCGCCGCCGATGCGCAGCTGGCTCAGCAGTTTCGGATCGATTTCACTCAAGACCGGGCTCCCTGCGGGGAAGCGACATTCTGGGCGAGGAACCGGATCCTTTCGCCATCCCCGGACGTCTTTGCGGCTTCCCCACCGAAAGGATCGATCGTGAAGAAGCACATGGTGAGCTACAAGGTCAAGCCCGGGCGGGCGGCCGAGAACGAGCGCGCGGCCGCCGCCGTCTACGAGGCGCTGCACGCGGCGCGGCCGGCCGGGCTACGCTACGCGACCTTCCGGCTCGAGGACGGGGTCAGCTTCGTGCACATCGTCGCCCACGCGGAGGCGGACGGCAGCAACGCCCTGACCTCCCTGCCGGCCTTCAAGGCCTTCGCCGAAGGCGTGAGAGAGCGCTGCGCCGAGCCGCCGGTGCGGGTGGAGCTGACCGAGATCGGATCCTATGGGTTCTTCGACAAGTGAGAGCAGCCGGCCGGACGAGGCGAAGCCGCCCTCCGACCTGATCGGCGTGCTCGAGCAGGGCCGGCGGCAGTTCCTCGCCCTGGTCGAGCACGTCCGCCCCGAGCTGCACCGCTACTGCACACGCATGACCGGCTCGGCCGCCGACGGCGAGGACGTGGTCCAGGAAACGCTGGCCCGCGGCTATTACGAGCTCTCGCAGATGAACACGCTGCCGGCGCTCCGGCCGTGGCTCTTTCGCATCGCCCACAACCGGGCGATCGATCACTGGCGGCACGAGCGAACCCGCGCCACCGAGCCGCTGGACGCAGCCGCCGAAGTCGCCGGCGAAGCCGGGCTCGAGCCCGACAACGCGCTGGCACGGCAGGAGGCGGTGCGGGCCGCACTCGGCAGCTTCCTCGCGCTGGCGCCGGCGCAGCGCGGCTGCGTGATCCTGAAGGACGTGCTCGACCATTCGCTCGAGGAGATCGCCGCCGAGCTCGAGCTCAGCGTGCCGGCGGTCAAGGCGGCGCTGCATCGCGGCCGCGCCGCCTTGCGCCAGCAGCTCGACGCCACGCCGGCATCGCCGCCCGCCGCGGCGCGGGCGACCTCGGCCGCGCTGCGGCGCTACGCCAACCTGTTCAATGCCCACGACTGGGACGGCGTCCGCGGCCTGCTTGCCGAGGATGTCCGCCTCGACCTGGTGGCGCATCGCAAGGCCGCCGGACGGCGCGAGGTCGGCAGCTATTTCTCCAACTACGGGCGCGTCGGCGGCTGGCAGCTGCAGCCCGGATGGTTCGAGGGCCGCGAGGTGCTGGCGGTGCGGGTCGCCGCCGATGCGCCGCCGCGCTACTTCATCGAGCTCGGCTGGCGCGACGGCCAGGTGATCTCGATCCGCGATTTCCGCTACGTGCCCTACATCGCCCAGGACGGCGCGTTCGCGCTCGACTGAACGGCATCCCCCGGGACGGCGGGCGGGCATCCCCCTTGCCCGCGGATGCCGATGTGGCAGGTTTCGCGGAAGGCCGGACTTCAAGCCCCCGTCGCACCGGAAGCCGCCGGCCGGTCTGCGGCATCATGGGCCGCATCGTGACCGCCCCCACCGAACAGGATCTCGCCGCCGCGCGCCGCACCCTGGCCCTCCTCCAGGCCCAGGCGGACGCGGTGCGCGCCGACCTCGGCAGCCTGCGCCGCGAGACCGAGAAGGCGAAGCAGGAGCTGAACGGCCTGCGCACGGCGCAGCTGCTCGAGGTGAACGACCGGCTGGTGCAGGCGGCGGTGCAGGCCGACACGGCGGCGCAGACGGCCGTCAGCAGCCTCGACGAGCTGACCCGCCAGACCCAGCACGACGAGCTCACCGGCGCCACCACCCGGGTGCTGATGCTCGACCGGCTGCAGAGCGCGATCGCCCGGGCGCAGCGCAGCTCGGCGCGGGTCGGCCTGCTGTTCCTCGACCTCGACGGCTTCAAGAAGATCAACGACACCCTCGGCCATGCCGTCGGCGACCAGGTGCTGCGCCTGGCGGCGGAACGCCTGGCCTCGGTGGTGCGCGAATCGGACTCGGTGAGCCGCTACGGCGGCGACGAGTTCGTGGTGCTGCTCGACGAGATGTCGAGTGCCGCCGACGCCGCGCCGATCGCCCGCAAGATCCTCGACGCCCTGGCCGCGCCCGCGGTCATCGGCCCGCACCCGATCTCGCTCAAGGCCAGCATCGGCATCGCCATCTATCCCGACGACGGCGCCGATGCGGTGACCCTGATCCGCCATGCCGATGCCGCCATGTACCGCATCAAGCGGGAAGGCACCGGCGGCTTCGATTTCTATCAGGACGACGGCAGCACCGACCCCGGCGACAACCTCAATTCCGAAGCCATGCCGCTGGCGATACGCCGCGCCGACGTCGCCTTTTCCGAGCACGAGGCGCGGCTGCGCGAGCTGCTCGAGGCCAACCGCGAGCTGGTCGGCGCGGCCCAGGTCGCGCAGAAGCTCCAGGCCAACGCCGAGGCGGCGCATCATCGGCAGATCAATTTCGTCGCCATGGCGGCGCATGCCCTGCGAAACCCGCTCTCGGCGATCCGGATGGCGACCTCGCTCCTCGCCGACCCGCGCGTCAACGCGACCGCGCGGGAGCGGCAGCTGCAGCTGCTGCAGCGCCAGGCGGCGCTGATCGCGCGGCTGGTCGATGACCTGCTCGACGGCTCGCGCGTCGGCACCGGCGAGTTCCGGCTGCAGCGGCGCGACCTTCAGCTCGACGCCATCCTCGGCGTCGCCGCCGACGCCTGCCGCCATGCGATCGATGCCAAGCAGCAGCGGCTGGTGCTCGCGCCCTCGCCCGAGCCGGCGGTCGTGAACGGCGATCCGCAGCGCCTGATCCAGGTGTTCGGCAACCTGCTCAACAACGCCTCGCGCCGCTCTCCCGTGGGCGGCGCGGTGACGCTCTCGACCCACGTCGACGGCCACCAGGTCGTCATCACCGTCGCCGACGAGGGCGCGGGCATCGCGCCGGAAGTCCTGGCCAGCATCTTCGACCTGTTCGCCATCGACACCCAGGTGCCGCTGGAGGAGTCCGGGCTGGGGATCGGCCTCGCCGTCGTGCGCGCGCTGGCCGAGGCGCATGGCGGCAGCGTCGGCGCCAAGAGCTCCCAGAGCGGCCGCGGCAGCGAATTCATCGTCCGCCTGCCGCGCGCCAGCGACGGCGCCCTCCGCACCGGAGACGGATTCAGCCTCAGCGGCCGATAGCCTCGGCCTTGTCGCTCCAAAACGTGACTGGCGGCACCTCGCCGAACCCGGCCCGGACGTTGTCTTCCATATGCTCGCGTCGCCGCGTGCCGGGAATGGCGCAGGTCACCGCCGGGTGGCTGAGCACGAACTTCAACAGCACCTGCGCCCAGCTCGTGCAGCCGATGGCGGCTGCCCAGTCGGGCAGCGGCCGCGAGAGCAGGCCGCGCAGCATGCCGCCGCCGCCGAACGGCATGTTGACGATCACGGCGACGCCGCGCTGGGCGGCGAGCGGCAGCAGCCGCTGCTCGGCGAGGCGATCATCGAGCGCGTAGTTGATCTGCAGGAAGTCGAGCTTCTCCGCCCGGAGGACGCGCTCGACCTCGGGATAGGCCGAAGACGTGTAGTGGGTGATGCCGATGTAGCGCACCCGGCCCTCCTCCTTCCAGCCGCGCAGCGTCGCCAGGTGCGTGCGCCAGTCGACCAGGTTGTGCACCTGCATCAGGTCGAGCCGCGGCGAGCGCAGGCGGCGCATCGATTCCTCCATCTGCCGGATGCCCTCCTGCCGGCCCTGGGTCCAGACCTTGGTGGCGAGGAAGGCGTCGCTCCGGCGTCCGTTGGCGCCGAGCAGCTCGCCGGTCGTCTCTTCGGCGCGGCCGTACATCGGCGAGCTGTCGAGCACCTTGCCGCCGGCGGCGAACAGCGCCTCCACCACGCCGGGCAGCGCGGCGTAGGCGGGGCTGCCGGGCGCCTGGTCGAAGCCGATGTAGGTGCCGCAGCCGATCACCGGCAACTCCTCGCGGCTCGAGGGAATGGGGCGGGTGTTCATCCGGGCGATCGTCGCAGATCGCGCGGGCAAAGGCGGCAGCGCGGCGCCGACGGGAAACGCGACCGCGGCGCGCAGGAAAGCCGCCCGCGTCAGCCCGCGGGCCGCCTTGCGCAGCGGGCACTGCCTCGTTCCTTCGTCGTTCATCTGCGCGGACAGGATAGGTCGGCCGGCGCGAGCACGCACGCCGCGGGCAGCATTCCTATACTGGCTGTCCTTGTCCTGGCGGGAGATGCAGATGTCCGAGGCAGGCCATGTGGCCCACCCGACCGCGCCGGTCGAGCGCCGGGCCGCGGCGATCGAGGCCGCGCTCGAAGCGCAGGGGTTGAAGCCGGGCGAATTCATCCTCGAGGCGACCCGCAAGGTCGAGCAGGAGTGGCTGCCGGCGAACGGCGCGCGGCTGGTGGCCCGGGCCTGGACCGACCCGGCCTTCCGGCACCGGCTGCTCGCCGACGGCCGCGCCGCCGCCGCCGAGTTCGGCTTCGAGCTGCCGCGGCACCACCGGCACCTGGTGTTCCTCGAGAACACGCCGACGGTGCACAACGTCATCTGCTGCACGCTCTGTTCCTGCACCGCGTTCACCATCATCGGCCTGCCGCCCGACTGGTACAAGGATCTGGAATACCGCTCCCGCGTCGTTCGCGAATCGCGGACGGTGCTGAAGGAGATGGGCCTGGTGCTGCCGCCGGAAGTCGAGATCCGGGTCTGGGACACGACCGCCGACACCCGCTACGTGGTGCTGCCGATGCAGCCGCCCGGAACCGCGGGCTGGCCCGAGGAGCGGCTGGCGACGATGGTGACCCGCGACGCGATGATCGGCGTCGCTCGCCTCTGATCGGACGACTCGCGTGGACGGCATTCACGATCTCGGCGGCCGGCAGGGCTTCGGCCCGGTGCGCTATGTGCCCGACGCGCCCGCCTTCCACGCGCCCTGGGAGAAAAGGGTCAACGCCCTCTACTCGCTCGCCGTCCGGCTCGGCATCTTCAACATGGACGAGTACCGGCACGCGATCGAGCGCATGGAGCCACGCCACTATCTCTCGGCGGGCTACTACGAGCGCACGCTCACCAGCCTGGCGACGCTGTGCGTCGAGAAAGGCATCGTCGGCCGCGAGGAGCTCGAGCATCGCGCCGGGGGCGCGTTCCCGCTGGCGCTGCCGGCGGCGCCGGGCCGGTCGAACGTCGCCGAACGGCCGCGGCTGGCGATCGGCGACCGGGTGCGCGTGCGCCCCGACCACGTGCCCGGCCATGTGCGCATGCCGGCCTATATCCGCGGCAAGCGCGGCGTCGTCGTCGGCGTCTCGCCGGCGTATCCCTTTCCCGATGCCCATGCGCACGGCGTACCGGCCGACGACGAGCCGACCTACGACGTGCGCTTCAGGAGCACCGAGCTGTGGCCGGACGCGGCCGAGCCGGCGCTGGTGCACGTCGGCGTGTTCGAAAGCTACCTGGAACGCGATGCCTGACCGAGGGCGGCTGTAAGTCCGGTCGCGCTTCGGCGACGAAAGGTCTCCGTTTCCTCAAGGAGCCTTTCGATGCAGCAGATCGACGACACCCGCCTCGACGCGCTGATGGGCCGACTGGTCGGCGAATTCGGTGCGCTGGCGAGCGCGCCCCTGGTGATCCTCGGCGACCGCCTCGGCCTGTACAAGGCGATGGCCGGCGCCGGCCCGATGAGCGCCGATCGCCTCAGTGCGAAGACGGGCCTCCGGGTGCGCTACGCGCGCGAGTGGCTGAACGCGCAGGCGGCGAGCGGCTTCGTCGACTACGACCCGGTGGAAGAAACCTACGCGCTCTCGCCCGAGGGGGGGCTGGTGCTCGGCGAGCCCGACAGCCCGGCCTTCATGATCGGCGGCTACGAGGTCCTCTCGGCCATGTTCCAGGACCTCGACAAGGTGCAGAAGGCCTTCGTCGACGGCACCGGCCTCGGCTGGCACGAGCACAACGCCTGCCTCTTCTCCGGGACCGAGCGCTTCTTTCGCGCCGGCTACAACGCCAACCTCGAGCCGAGCTGGATCCCGGCGCTCGACGGCATGGCCGAGCGGCTGCGCGCCGGGGCGCGCGTCGCCGACGTCGGCTGCGGCTTCGGCGCCTCGACCATCGTCCTCGCCAAGGCGTATCCGGCCTCGACCTTCGTCGGCTACGACTACCACGAGCCCTCGATCGCCGCCGCCCGCGAGCGGGCGCGCGAGGCCGGCGTCGCCGACCGGGTGAGCTTCGAGGTCGCCGGCGCGAAAACCTATCCGGGGCGCGGCTTCGACCTGGTGGCCTTCTTCGATTGCCTGCATGACATGGGCGACCCGGTCGGCGCGGCGAAGCACGTACGCCAGACGCTGGCCGACGACGGCAGCTGGATGATCGTCGAGCCGTTCGCCAACGACCGGGTCGAGGACAACCTCAACCCGGTCGGGCGGATCTACTACTCGGCCTCGACCATGGTCTGCACGCCCTGCTCGCTGTCGCAGGAGGTCGGCCTCGCCCTCGGCGCGCAGGCGGGCGAGAAGCGGCTGCGCGAGGTGGCGAGCGAGGGCGGCTTCGGGCGCTTCCGGCGGGCGGCGGAGACGCCGTTCAATCTGGTGTTCGAGGCGAGGCCGTAGGCGGCGGCGGGCGAGCAATTACGATCGGGCCGACGGGGCGCCAGCCGACCCCGAGGAGACCCGACCATGACCGCCCGCAGCCGCCCGCCTTTCCGCGCCGACCACGTCGGCAGCTTCCTTCGCCCGAAGCGCCTGCTCGAGGCCCGCGAGAAGAAGGCGAACGGCGAGATCACGCCGGCGCAACTGCGCGCCGTCGAGGACGACGCCATCGCTGAGATCGTCCGCTTCCAGGAAGACGTCGGCCTGAAGAGCATCACCGACGGCGAATTCCGCCGCACCTACTTCCACATCGATTTCCTCGACAAGCTGGGCGGCGTCAAGACCGACATCCCGGTGACGGTGATCAAGCCCGACGGCAGCGAGGAGCTGGCGCCGCCGGTGATGCGCGTGGTCGACAAGGTGCGCCACGTCGAGGACATCCAGAAGGCCGATTTCGAATACCTGAAGTCGCGGGTCTCGCCGGGGTGCACGCCGAAGGTGAGCATCCCGTCGCCGACGATGCTGCACTTCCGCGGCGGCCGCGCCGGCATCAGCCGCGAGGCCTATCCCGAGCTCGAGCCGGCGTTCTACGACGACGTCGCCCGCGCCTACGGCGACGAGCTGCGCTCGCTCGCCGACGCCGGCTGCACCTACGTGCAGATGGACGACACCAACCTCGCCTACCTGTGCGACGAGAAGATGCGCGAGGCGGCGCGCTCGCGAGGCGACGACCCGAACGAGCTGCCGCACCGCTACGCCGGCTTCATCAACAAGGTCGTGGCGCAGAAGCCCGCCGGCATGACGCTGGCCATGCACCTGTGCCGGGGCAACTTCAAGAGCACCCACGCGGCCGCCGGCAACTACGAGCCGGTGGCCGAGGCGCTGCTCGCCGAGATGAAGCTCGACGCCTATTTCCTCGAGTACGACGACGAGCGCTCCGGCGACTTCCGGCCGCTGCGCTTCCTGCCCAAGGACAAGATCGTCGTCCTCGGCCTGGTGACCACCAAGTTCGGCGAGATGGAGTCGAAGGACGCGCTCAAGCGCCGCATCGACGAGGCGTCGAAGTTCGTGCCGCTGGAGCAGCTCTGCCTCTCGCCGCAGTGCGGCTTCTCGAGCACGGTGCACGGCAACAACATCGCGGTCGAGGCGCAGCGCGCCAAGCTGCGCCTGGTGGTCGAGGTCGCCGACGAGGTCTGGGGCAGCGCCTGACGGCCGGTCGGGACGGCGGGCCTCCCGCCGGCCCCCGCGCCCCTCGGTCAGATCTTCTCGAAGATCTTGTCGACCGCGAGATCGAGCACGATCCCGGTCGCGTTCTGCGCGATGTCCGACCAGCCGGTCGCGCCGGCGCCCAGATCGATGACGATCATGGCCTTGTCGACGTAGGCCAGGAAGGCCGGCTGCTTGGCCGCCAGGGCCTTGACGATCTTCTCGCTGGCGTCGAGGTTGCGCTTGCCGTCCTCGGCGCGCTTCACCTCGGTCTGGATGCCGAAGATCAGCATGCTGATGCTGGTGGAGATGTCCTCGAGCTTCTTCTTGCTCTTGCCGTCGGACTTCTTGGCGATCGCGTCGACGCCGTTCAGCGCCTTTTCCAGCTTCTTGGCGATGTCGTGCGCCTTCACCACCACCCCGTCGCACTTGCTGCGGCCGCGACCGAGCAGTTCCTGGCAGAGCTTGATGCTCGGCATCTCGACGGTGAGGACCTTCTGGATGAGCATGGCGCTCATCTCGGCGGCGGCAAGCTTGGCCTTGCTGGCGTCCTTGTAGGTCGCCGACACCTTGGCGAGGTTGCGATTGAGCTGCTTGACGGTCGTCTCGAGCTCGTCGTAGAGCGCCTTGCACTGCTGCGCCAGCTGCGCGCTGGTGCGCATCACGCCGAGGATGCCGGGAATCGCGGTGGCGCCGAAGGTGGCGCCGCTGCTGGCCATGATGGCCACCGTGGTGATCAGGCTGGCCGCGCCGAGGCTGACCTTGATGCCCGCCTTCCACTTGTACTTGGAGTAATCCTTCTTCGTCCGGGTCAGCTCGGTCCAGACCGCCTCCGTGCTTCGCTGCGCCGCTTTCACCGCCAGGTCGACCTGGCTCTCGAACAGCTTCTGATACTCCTTGGCGAGCGCCTTCTTCGCCGAGTCGTCGGTCTTGACCTTCTCCACCTTGGCATCCCAGCCGCGGGTGGCGATCTCCATCTGCCGCTCGATGCTGTCGTAGACCTTGACCGCCGCCTCGCTGAGCTTGGCGCGCAGCAGCGGGTCTTCGTCGTAGGCCTTGCGGATCCCCTTCTCGGCGGGCACGGCCAAGCGGAACATCAAGGTGGGAACCTTGAGGTGGACCGGTTTGACCTTGGAGGTGATGTTCTGGGCGAGATTCGTCTGTTCGATGATGACTTCGTTGGCCACGCGCCGGCTCCCTTGCTCCCTTGTTATCCGAGGGAGCTTAAGGGAGCGGCGTGCGGCCGCGCGAGTGAAAACCCGCCGGAGACGACCAACGGCAGGCATCCCGCCGGCGAGGAACGCCGGCGGGCTCTCAGGCGCGCAAGAGGCCGCGCCGGAAAAGATTCAGGACGAGGCCTTGACGACCAGCCGGTTCTCGACCGACTTGACGCCGCTGGTGTCCTTGGCGATCGCCACCGCCCGGTCGCGGTTGGCGGGCTTGTCGGCCGTGCCGTTGAGGGTGACGACGCCGTTCTTGGTGTCGACGTCGATCTGCAGGCCCTTGACGTTCGGGTCGGCGAGCAGCGCGGTCTTCACCTTGGCGGTGATGGCGCTGTCGTCGACCGCGGTGCCGACCTTGTCGGCGGCGCGGCTGGCGTCGTTGGCCATTTCCTTGCCGCTCGGAGTGGTCACCGTCGTGGTGGTCGTGCTCGTCCCGTCAGAAGCGGTGGTCGTCTTCCGGTCGCAGCCGGCCAGGAGGCCGACGGAAGCAATCGTCGCGATGGATAGGGAAATCAGCGAGCGCTGAAGAGTGGGGTTCATGGCGGTCCTTTGCCGAAGGTTAGACATACCCCGGCTTCCGGCAATGCCAATGCCCGATGTGCGACTCCGAAGGTGGCGCGGGATGCCGTCCTACGCCGGCCCGGGCTGTCAGCGAGCCGCCCGCGAAGCGACTCGGATCAGCCCGGCGCCGCGGCCGGCACGATCTTGCGCAGCAGCTCGATCAGCAGCGCCCGCTCGGCGCGCGACAGCCCCGCCAGCGCCGGCTCTTCCATGGTCGCCGCGATCCGCCGGGTGCGTTCGGCGAGCGCGCGGCCGGCCGGCGTGAGGTGGATCTGCTGGGCCCGCCGGTCCCGCGTGCTGCGCACCCGCTCGATCCAGCCGCGCTCGGCCATGCGGTCGAGCGTCACCGCCATGTTCGGCGGCGAGATGTCGAGCGCCTGGCCGAGCTGCTTCTGGTTCACGTCGCCGTTGTCGAAGACGAGCATCAGGATCGAGAACTGCGGCGTCGTCAGGCCGAAGGCCTCCATGTGCTGCGTGAACACCTTGCGCAGCTCGAGTGCGGCGCGCGAGGTGGCATAGCCGACCAGGTGGAACAGGCCCGAGTCGTCGAGCCTGCCCGGCTTTCTTGCCGGCGCCGGGGCGCGCGACGGACGCGCGGTGCGCAGGGGAGACGGGCGGGCCGCGGCGACCACGGTCACGCTTCCGTCTTCTTGCGCGCGGCGCCGAGGTAGGTCTCGATCACCCGCGGATCTTTCGCCAGGTCCTCGGCCGGCCCCTGCAGCGCCACCTCGCCCATCTCGAGCACGTAGCCATAGTCGGCCACCTCGAGGGCGGCGCGGGCGTTCTGCTCGACCAGCAGGATGGTGACGCCGGTCGAGCGCAGGGCGGCGATGGTCGCGAAGATGCTGCGCACCACCAGCGGCGCCAGGCCCAGGCTCGGCTCGTCGAGCATCAGCAGCGAGGGCTTGCCCATCAGCGCCCGGCCGACGGCGAGCATCTGCCGCTCGCCGCCGGAGAGCGTGCCGGCGAGCTGGCTGCGGCGCTCGCGCAGGCGCGGGAACAGCATGTAGACGCTGTTCAGCTCTTTGGCGCTGTCCTTGATGCCGAGGCGGAACTGGCGCCAGGCGCCGAGCAGCAGGTTGTCTTCCACCGACATCGTCGAGAACAGGGCGCGCGTTTCCGGCACCAGCGCCATGCCGCGCATCACCCGCTCCTCGAGCGAGAGCATGGCGACGGACCGGCCTTCGTACTCGACCCGTCCCCTGGCCGGCAGCGCGCCCATGAGGGCGTTGAGCAGGGTCGACTTGCCGGCGCCGTTCGGGCCGATCACGGTGATGACCTTGCCGGCGCTGGCGGCGAGCGTCAGGCCGTGCAGCACCTCGGCGCGGCCGTAGCCGGCGTGCAGGTCCTTGACGTTGAGGAGCAGTTCCGCCATGTCAGTGCTCGGTGCCGAGGTAGGCGGCGCGCACCGCGGGCGAGGCCTGCACCACTTCCGGCGTGCCCTCGATCAGCTTGGTGCCGAACTCCATCACCACCACCCGGTCCACCAGTCCCATCACCAGGTCCATGTCGTGCTCGACCAGGAGGATCGAGAGGCCCTCGCTGCGCAGCTGGCGCATGACGTCGGCGAGACCCTCCTTTTCCTTCAGGCGCAGGCCCGCCGCCGGCTCGTCGAGCAGGAGGAGGATCGGGTCGGCGGCCAGTGCGCGGGCGATCTCCATCAGGCGCTGCTGGCCGAGCGCGAGGTTGCCCGCCTGCTCATGCATCAGCTCGCCCATGCCGATGCGCTGCAGCTGCCACTCGGCCTCGCGCAGCAGGCGGCGCTCCTCGGCCCGGTCGGTGCGCAGCATCGCCGCCGGCACGCCGTGGCGGCCGCGCAGGTGGGCGCCGAGGGCGACGTTCTCCAGCACCGTCATGCCGGGAATCATCTTCACGTGCTGGAAGGTGCGGGCGACGCCGAGCCGGGCGATCTTGCGCGAGGCGAGCGAATCGATGCGCTTGCCGAGCAGCGTCACCTGGCCGCGGGTGGCCGGCAGCACGCCGGTGACGAGGTTGAAGGTGGTCGACTTGCCGGCTCCGTTGGGGCCGATCAGGCCGAGGATCTCGCCCGCCTTGACCTGGAAGCTGACGTCGTTCACCGCCACCAGGCCGCCGAACTCCTTGCGCGCGTCGCGGACGTCGAGCACCACCTCGCCGTGCGTCGGCCGAAGCCGCGTCGGCAGCGTCGGCGCATCGGCCCAGTCGACCTTGCGGCGCTGCCGCGGCAGAAGCGAGTCGACGAACGACCAGAGACCGTCGCGGGCGTACTGCAGCATCAGCACCAGCAGCACGCCGAAGACGATGACCTCGTAGTTGCCGCTGCTGCCCATCAGCTTGGGCAGCAGCACCTGGAGCTGGTCCTTCAGGACCTGCACCACGCCGGCGCCGACGAGCGCGCCCCAGACGTGGCCGATGCCGCCGAGCACCGCCATGAACAGGTACTCGATGCCCATGTTCAGGCCGAACGGCGACGGATTGACGGTGCGCTGGAAGTGGGCGAAGAGCCAGCCGGAGACGCTGGCGAGCAGCGCCGCCAGGACGAAGGCCGTGACCTTGACGCGGAAGGTGTCGACGCCCATCGCCTCGGCCATGGTCGAGCCGCCCTTGACGGCGCGCATCGCCCGGCCGGCGCGCGAATCGAGCAGGTGCGCCATGCCGATCGCCGCCAGCACGACGATCGTCCACAGCAGGTAGAAGAAGCTGCGCCCGGTGTTGAGCGGCTTGCCGAAGAAGTTCAGCGCCGGGATGCCGAGCAGGCCGTCGTACTTGCCGAGGAAGTCGAGGTTGCCGAGCAGATAGAACAGCGACAGGCCCCAGGCGATGGTCGCGAGCGGTAGGTAGTGTCCCGACATGCGCAGGGTCACCCAGGCGAGCACCAGCGACGCCACGGCGGTGAAGGCCAGGCCGATCCAGACGGTGAGCCAGGGCGAGACGCCGTAGGTCAGCGTCAGGTACGCCGCCGAATACGCGCCCAGGCCGACGAACGCCGCCTGGCCGAAGGAGGTGAGGCCGGCGACGCCGGTGAGCAGCACCAGGCCGAACACGACCAGGGTGTACAGGCCGATGTAGTTGGCCTGGGTGATCCAGAACTCCTTGTTCTCCGGCGTGAGCACCGGGACCAGGGCCAGGATGACGACGAAGACCGCGAGGGCGATGCGCCTGACGCCCATCATTCCTCCTCGTCGTCGTGACCGTGCTGGAACGAACGCCAGAGGAGCACGGGAATGATGAAGGTGAAGACGATCACTTCCTTGAAGGCGCTGGCGTAGAACGAGCTGAAGCTCTCGAGCACGCCGACCATCAGCGCGCCGAGCGCCGCCGCCGGATAGCTGGCCAGCCCGCCGAAGATCGCGGCGACGAAGCCTTTCAGGCCGATGAGAAAGCCCGAGTCGTAGAAGACGGTCGTCGTCGGCCCGATCAGCAGGCCCGAGAGCGCGCCGATGAAGGCGGCGAGGCCGAAGCTGAGCTTGCCGGCGCCGATGGTCGAGATGCCCATCAGGCGGGCGCCGAGGCGGTTGACCGCGGTCGCACGCAGAGCCTTGCCGCGCAGGGTGCGCTCGAAGAACAGGAACAGGCCCAGGATCAGGGCGATCGAGACGGCGAAGATGATCACCGTCTGCCCGGTGAGGGCGAGCGGCCCGAGGGTGAAGCGCTGGTCCCAGAAGCTCGGGTTGCGAAAGCCCTCGGCACCGAAGAACACCAGGCCCAGGCCGGTGAGCGCGAAATGGACGCCGACCGAGACGATCAGGAGCACGAGCACGGTCGCGTCGGCGAGGCGCTGGTAGGCGAGCCGGTAGACCAGGGGTCCCAGCAGGGTGACGATCGCCACCGCGAGCGCGCTCTGCACCAGCAGCGAAAACTTCTGCGGTGCCGCCCAGACCGTGACCGCGACGACGATCGCCGGCGCGATCAGGGTCCTCGCGGCGTTGCGCGCCAGCGTGGCCGCGGGCAGGCCGCGGCGGAGTGCGTCCACCGCGTCGAGCAGCGCGGCGACGACCGCCAGCACCGCCATCAGCCAGAGCGTGCCCGGCACCTTGCCGAACTGCAGCATCGCCACCGAGAGCGCGCCGTAAGCGACGAACTCGCCCTGCGGGATGAAGATGACCCGGGTGACCGCGAAGACGAGGACGAGCGCGAGCGCGAGCAGCCCGTAGACGGCGCCGTTGGTGACGCCGTCGAGCATCAGGATGCCGGCGATCGAGGCGTCCATGGCCTACTCGCCCGTCAGGGTTGCCGCGAGGGGCAGGATCAAGGAACGACTTGCCAGTCCCCGTTGGCCACCCGCAGCAGCACCCCGGTCTCGGGCGTGTAGCCGAAATGATCGGTCGCGGTCCAGTTGAGCACGCCCTGCGAGACTGGGGTGCGTCCCATGGTCTCGAACGCCTCCTTCAGGGCGGCGCGGAACTGCGGCGTGCCGGGCTTGGCCTTGGCCAGGGCCAGCGGCACCGCCTTGTTGAGGACGAGGATGACGTCGTAGGCGTGGGCGCCGAACTGGTTCGCCGAGCCCTTGCCGTTGGCCTTCTCGAACTCTTCCTTGTATTTCATGCCGAGCGCCTTGCTGGCGTTGCCGTCGGGGAGCTTCTCGGCGACCACCGCCGGGCCCGAGGAGACGTACGAGCCCTCGACGTCGGCGCCGCCGATGCGGATCAGGTCCATGGTCGCGGCGCCGTGCGTCTGGTAGATCTTGGCCTTCGGATAGCCGCGCTCGACCAGGCCCTTGTGCGGCATCGCCGCGCCGCTGCCCGAGGCGACGATCAGGATCGCGTCGGGATTGGCGGCGACGAGCTTGAGCGCCTGGCCGGTGACGCTGGTGTCGGACCGGGCGAAGCGTTCGGTCGCGATCAGCCTGATCCCGGCCTTCTCGGCCAGCGGCTGGATGTCGCTGAGCCAGGCTTCGCCGTAGGCGTCGGAGAAGCCGAGGAAGCCGTAGGTCTTGACACCGGTCTTCTTCCAATGCTCGACGATCGGAATCGCCATCACCGCGGTCGACTGCGGCATGCGGAACGACCAAGCGCCCTTGCCCGGCGGCAGGTTCACCGGCGAGAGCATAAGCTGCACCGTCTGCCCTTCGGCGGCCACGTCGGCCATCGCCGCGGCGACCGGCGTCGCGGTCGAGCCGACGATCAGGTCGACCTTGTCCTCGGTGAGGAACCTGCGCGTGTTCTGCACCGCCTTGGTCGGATCCGTGGCGTCATCGAGGACGATGACGTTGAGCTTCTCGCCGGCGATCGTCGCCGGCCAGAGGGCGATGCCGTTCTTCGTCGGGATGCCGAGCGCCGAGGTCGGGCCGGTGAGCGTGATGCTGACGCCGATGGTGATGTCGGCCTGGGCGGCGGCGGCGGCGCACGCCGCGGCCAAGGCCAGGGCGAGTCGTATCGAGGCTTTCATGGGGTCTCCTGTCGTCGTCGTTGGTGGAAAAACTGCAGCGCGCCGCTATTCGCAGAGGGCGCGGATGTCTTCGGGAACCGGGATCGCCCGCAGCCGGTCGGGATTCTCGCTGTCGCGGCGGACGAAGGCGCGCATCTCGGTGCCTTCGCAGATCAGGGTGGCGCCGCGCATCACCCGATGGCGCTGCACGAACACCTTGGCCCGCCACTCCTCGACGTGGGTCGTGATCTCGAGCTCCTCGGCGTAGGTGGCGGCGGTGACGAAGCGGGTGGCGATCTCGAGCAGCGGCGTGCCGACGATACCGCGCGTCTTCACCAGCTCGCGCCAGGGCGGCACGCCGCACTGCATGAAGAACGAGAGCGAGGCCGAGTCCATCCAGCGCTGGAAGTTCGGATAGAAGACGATGCCGGCGGGGTCGCAATCGCCGAACTGGATCGTCACGCGGAACTGGGTCGTCTTGGGCATGCGGCTTCGCTGGAGCCTTCAGTGCGTCTGCGGCAGGATCACGTCGCGATCGCGGCCCAGGTACATGCGCACCACGTCGGCATCGCGATGGGTGAGCACGGCACGCTGGTTGATCGAGCCCTTGTCGGTGATCTCGCCCTTGTCGATCGACGGCGGCTCGGCCAGCACCAGGGCGCGCGCCACCCGGTTGGAGCTGCCGCTGCCGGTGGAGTGCAGCACGTCGACCAGGCGCTGGAAGAAGGCGCGCAGCTTCGGCTGGCCGAGGACGATGTGCGGCGGCGCGTTCGCCGGCAGCTCGGTGAAGGCGCGGCAGGCATCGAGGCGCGGGAAGAACAGCACGCCGACGTCGCTACGGTTGATGCCGGCGATCACCACGTCCTGCACCAGCGGGTCGCCGGCGGCGATGATCTTCGCCCGCAGCGGCCCGACCGAGACGAAGGTGCCGGTGTTGAGCTTGAAATCCTCGGCGATGCGGCCGTCGAACATGAAGCCGAGGCCCGGCGCGGCCGGGTCCATCGGCTTGGCGGCGTCGCCGCTGCAATAGAAGCCTTCGACGTCGAAGGACTCGGCCGTCTGCTCGGGCGCGCGCCAGTAGCCGGGCGTGACGTTGGGGCCGCGGTAGCGCACCTCCTGCTTGTCGGCGATGGGCACGAGCTTGATCTCGATGCCCGGCGCCGGCAGGCCGATGTGGCCCGACTTCACCTCGTGCGCATTGGCGCAGATGGCGAAGGGCGCGGTCTCGGTCATGCCCAGGCCCGTGAGCATGCGGATGCGCTCGCCGCATTCCTTCTCGGCGACGGCGTCGAGCTTGTCCCAGACCGGCTGCGCCAGGCCCGCGCCGGAGAAGAAGAGCATCCGCACCCGGCTGAAGAAGGTCTTGCGCAGCACCTCGTCGACCTCGAGCGCGTTGGCGATCTCCTCGAAGCCCTTGGGCACGTTGAAGTAGATCGTCGGCGCGATCTCGCGCAGGTTGCGCAGGGTCTCGCCGATCAGCGCCGGCGTCGGCTTGCCCTCGTCGATGTAGAGCGTGCCGCCGTTGTAGAGGGTGATGCCGACGTTGTGGTTGCCGCCGAAGGTGTGGTTCCACGGCAGCCAGTCGACCAGCACCGGCGGCTCCTGCTGCAGCGCCGGGAAGCACTGGCGGATCATCTGCTGGTTCGCGCAGAGCATGCGCTGGGTGTTGACCACGGCCTTGGGCAGCTTGGTCGAGCCCGAGGTGAAGAGGAACTTGGCGATCGTGTCGAGGCCGACCCGGGCGTGCGCGGCGTCGACCGCGGCGGTCGGCACGGTCGCCAGCAGCTCGGCGAAGGGCACCGTCGCCCGGCCTTCGAGCCTGCC
>Ga0068858_100000238_pt1 | contig 59573 bp, 48 predicted proteins | sample KBSSwiS12_FD_66589 | JGI IMG/M metagenome (GOLD analysis project Ga0068858, IMG submission 66589) | Switchgrass rhizosphere microbial communities from Kellogg Biological Station, Michigan, USA - KBS Switchgrass S1-2 | ecosystem: Host-associated > Plants > Roots > Rhizosphere > Soil ...
GGTTGGGTCGATTTCAGATAATCGAGGAGCTTGCGGCGTTGGTTCACGAGCTTGACGAGCCCGCGCCGCGAGGAATGATCGCGCTTGTGTGCGGTAAAGTGCTCACCCAGTCCGTTGATACGCTCCGAGAGGAGCGCCACCTGAACTTCGGGGGAGCCGGTATCCGACGTGTCACGGCGAAACTGCGCGACGATTCCGCCTTTTTTCTCAACTGTTAAAGCCATTGCGCAAACACCTAAATACTTGTCTTGTGAGCCCTTTTGGGAAGCGCGGAATTCTACCCGCTGAAGCGCCCTCGCCACAAGTTCAAACTCGCTGGAACCGCCCGCCCTGCGGCCCGGTCCAATCTTCAGTCACCGAGGAAAGCAGCCATGGTCCGAACTGTGCTCATCTGTGCCCTAGTCTCGGCATCTGCCTTGGGCTGCAGCGGTAGCCCCCAGCCGCGCCCGGATGCGGCCCGCACGGCTGCCGCAACCACCGCCCAACCCTGTTCCCAGGCCACGGCCTCCCGCATCCCGCGGAAGCCCGAGGAGTGCTCTCCCTCACCGGGGCGGACCTACTCTCAGGCGGATGTCGAGCGGACCGGCCAGACGAATGTGGGCGATGCGTTGCAGATGCTGGACCCGTCAATCACTGTGCATCATTGAAGAGTCGCTTGGGGCGGACGTTCCCCGCTCCATCTGACTCTCCAATCCCTATAAACGCTTTCGCGGCGTCATAAAGCCGCACTCGGCCGGCTGTTGCGCACTGGCCAATGACGACCGGCTGGCCGTGTCGAATCATTTCAGATGCTCTGGAGTCGAGCTCAACTGCCGCCATGTGTTGTAAGGGCGCATCAGGTGGCAGGATGGTAGGGAGAGTTCCCGCCTCCACTGAACGGGCAATCGACTCGAGGGTTTCCATGGGCGCAATGTCAAATGGCTCCACGTAGACGCGCCGCAGCGCCTGCACATGTCCGCACGTCCCGAGCGTCTTGGCGATGTCCTCTGCCAATGTGCGGATATACGTACCCTTGGAGCACAGCGCCTCGAGCTCCAGGTGCGCGGAGGACGATGTCAGCAAGGTGAGCGTGAAAATCTCAATATTTCGGGCGGCCCGCTCTACTTCGATTCCGGCGCGCGCCAGCTTGTAGAGCGGCTGACCGTCTCGCTTCAGAGCCGAATACATGGGCGGAACCTGCGTCTGAGGACCGTGGAACCGGCTGAGTACCTGATTGAGGAGCGCCGCGTCGAAGGGGGGTACCGCCGCCGTCTCAACGACGGCTCCTTCCGTATCGCCGGTTGCGGTTCGTGAGCCCAGAGCGACCGTAAAGCGGTAGAGCTTGCGCCCGGACAGGATGTCACCCGCGATCTTGGTGGCCTCTCCCAGGCAGATCGGCAGCATGCCGGTGGCCAGCGGATCGAGGCTGCCGACGTGGCCCGCCTTGTCGGCCTGGAGCATTCGCCGGGTTTTCTGCAGAGCGGCGTTCGAGGACAGGCCTGCGGGCTTGTCGAGGAGCAGAATTCCGTTCCTCAACCGTCTTTGCTCTCGTCCGTATCGTCAACGTGGCCTGCGCGATCTTCCTTGACGGCGCGATCAATCAACCCGGTCAGCCGCGAGGCTTTATCCGCGGTGTCATCGAAAATGAATTCCAGTCGCGGGGCATGCCGCAGCCGCAGCCGCCGCCCGACCTCGCCACGCAGGAAGCCGCCGGCGTGCGTGAGGCCGATCCGAACTTCCTCGTGCGGATTGATCGACGCAAACGGCGTGAAGTACACGCGGGCCGTGCCCATATCCGCGGCGACGTTAACCGCCGTGATAGTGACATTGCCCACGCGTGGATCCTTCACCTCGCGCGCAATAACCTCCGAGAGCACACGCTGGATCTCGGATTCGATGCGTCTCTTTCTCTGAGCTTCGGCCACCGGGTCACTGCAAGGTGCGCGCGACTTCGACCCGCGAGTAACACTCGATCTGGTCGCCGACGCGGACGTCCTGGTAGTTCTTCACGCCAATACCACACTCGGTGCCCGCACGGACTTCGCCCGCTTCATCCTTGAAACGCCGCAGTGACTCGAGCGCTCCCTCGAAGATCACGACGTTGTCGCGCAGCACGCGAATCGGGTTGTTGCGCTTCACGAGGCCCTCCGTTACGAGACAGCCGGCAACCACGCCGAACTTGCTGGAACGGAACACTTCCCGCACCTGCGCAACGCCGACTATGGTTTCCTTGATCTCCGGCTTCAACATGCCGGACATCATCTGCCGCACGTCGTCGATGGCTTCGTAAATGATGCTGTAGTAACGAACCTCGACGCCAGTATCCTTGATCGCGTCGCGTGCGCCGGCATCGGCACGCACGTTGAAACCGATGATCAACGCCTTGGAGGCCGCAGCGAGTTGCACGTCGGATACGGTGATACCGCCCAACGTACTTCCCAGTACCCTCACCTGCACCTCAGGCGTGGACAGTTTATCCAACGACTCACGCAGTGCTTCCGCGCTGCCTTGCACATCTGCTTTGATGAGAACTGAGACGACTCCGGCCTTCTCTTCTCCCATCTGGGCGAACACGTCTTCGCTGCGCGGGGCCTGCCGAGCGAGCTTAACGTCGCGGAACTTACCCTGACGATACAGGGCAACTTCACGCGCCTTGCGCTCGCTCTCAACCACGAGAAGATCGTCACCCGCATTAGGCGGGCTGGCCAATCCCAGCACGACCACTGGCATGGACGGCGCAGCTTCCTGCACCGCAGCTCCAGTCTCATCGAACATGGCGCGAACACGGCCGAACTCCGACCCTGCGAGGATCGGATCGCCCATGCGCAGCGTGCCTTTCTTCACCAGCACCGTGGCAACGGCACCGCGGCCTTTCTCCACGCTCGACTCGATGACGATGCCCGAGGCAAGGCCATCACGCGGAGCGCGTAGCTCCAGGATTTCAGCCTGCAGCACGATGGCTTCCAACAGCGCATCGATGCCGGCACCCGTGCGGGCGGACACGTTCACGAAAATGGTCTGGCCACCCCACTCCTCCGGAATCACGTCGTGCTTCGACAGCTCCGTACGAACCCGGTCCGGATCGGCATCGGTCTTGTCGATCTTGTTGACGGCAACGACGATCGGCACGCCAGCCGCACGAGCGTGTTGAATCGCTTCAATCGTTTGCGGCATGACACCGTCATCGGCAGCGACCACCAACACCACTACGTCAGTAGCCTTCGCGCCACGCGCCCGCATGGCCGTAAACGCAGCGTGACCGGGCGTATCGAGGAACGTGATCCCGCCCTTTGGCGTCTCGACGTGGTACGCACCAATGTGCTGGGTGATACCGCCCGCTTCACCAGCTGCAACCTTCGTGCTGCGGATGTAGTCGAGCAGTGAGGTCTTGCCGTGGTCGACGTGGCCCATGACGGTGACAACCGGCGGACGCGGTTCCGCTCCGGCGTCGGCGTCCTCACTGGCCACGCCCTGCAGATCTTCTTCGATCTGGTTTTCCTTCAATACCTTCGGCGTGTGTCCCATCTCCTCGACGACCAGGACCGCGGTATCGCGATCGAGGGGCTGATTGATGGTGGCCATGACGCCGATGTTCATCAGTACCTTGATGACCTCGTTGGCCTTGACGGCCATTTTCTGGGCGAGCTCGGAGACAGTCACTGTCTCGCCGATACCCACTTCACGAACAACCGGCGCGGTCGGCATCTCGAATGCGTGCCGGCCCTCCGATCCCTGAGATGTCGGACGGGACTTGGTACGGCGCTTCTTCTTGTAGCGCGAGCTGACGTCGCCGGCGACGTGCAGCTCTTGACGCCCATAACGAGTCGCGCCGTCTGCTCCGGCGGCAGGAGCAGGAGGCGCCGTCGCAACAGCTGCCGGCGGAGCCTTCTGCGGCGAGGGCTGCGCGGCCTTCTGCGAAGGCTGCGGGCCTCGCTGCGAGGGTTGCGGCCCTCTCTGCGAAGGTTGCTGCGCCTTCTGAGGTTCCGGCGCCCTCGGCTGGGGTCGCGGCTGCGATTGCACACGCCCGCTCGAAACGATTCGCGGGACAAATGTCGGCGCAGCCGGCACCGGTGGGGCCGCTGGCTCAGCCGGCGCTGCGGCCGCAGCAGCTGGCGCACCCTTGCGTCCGGCAACGGCTGGCTCAGCAGCGCGCTTCAATTGCGCTTGTGCTTGCTCCTCGCGCTCGCGCTGAAGGCGTTCAGCTTCCTCGCGCGCATGCTGCTCAGCAACGCGACGAGCTTCTTCTGCCGCCTTCTTCCGCGCTTGCTCTTCTTCAGCACGACGGAGATTCTCGGATTCGACCCGCTCGCGCTCACGGCGCTCGTTCTCAACACGTTCCGACTCGCGACGTGCGATCTCTTCGGCCTCGCGCCGCTTGGCATCGATCTCGTCCTGTTGTTGACGAGCCTGCTCCTCGAGAACGTCACGTTTGATGTACGTGCGCTGACGGCGCACCTCGACATTGACTGTGCGGGCGCGGCCCTGCGCGCTCGCCAGCTTGAGTTCCTGCTGCGTCTTGCGCTTGAGTGTGATCTTGCGCGGCGCCGCATCCCCGTCGTCGCCACTACCGTGGCTGCGCCGCAGGTGCGTGAGCAACTCGAGCTTCGCATCGTCGCTGATGCGATCGTCCGGTCCGTCCACTTTGATACCTGCCTGATCCAGCTGCACCAGCAGCCGGTCAACGGGCACCTTGAGAACTTCTGCGAATTGGGAAACTGTTACTTCTGCCATAGGCATCCTCTATTGGCCCGCTTCGAACCAATGGGCGCGTGCCGTCATGATGAGCTTGCCGGCCTCGTCAGCCTGCAGCCCGTCGATATCCGCCAGATCGTCCACCGACTGCTCCGCGAGATCCTCGCGCGTACGCACGCCCCGGCGTGCCAACGCGAGCGCAAGGTCAGGGCTCATGCCCTCGAGCAGCAGCAGGTCATCGGCCGGCATCGACTGATCGAGGCTTTCCTCGCTCGCGATCGCCTGCGTCAGCAGTACGTCGCGCGCGCGATTGCGCAGCTCTTTCACGATATCCTCATCAAACTCGTCGATCGCGGCGAGCTCGGCCTGCGGAACGTATGCGATCTCTTCGATCGTCGAAAATCCCTCCTGTGCGAGGATCGTTGCGACGTCCTCGTCCACATCCAGTTGCTTCATGAAATTCTGTACCAGCTCTTTCGCTTCGGTCTCGCTCTTCGCCTCGGCGTCGGACTCGGTCATCACGTTGAGATCCCACCCGGTGAGCTGACTCGCCAGGCGGATGTTCTGACCGCCGCGGCCGATGGCCTGCGACAGCTTTTCCTCCGAGACCGCGATGTCCATGCTGTGCGAGTCCTCGTCCACGACAATGGACATGACCTCGGCCGGTGACATCGCGTTGATCACGAACTGAGCCGCATTCTCGTCGTGCGGGATGATGTCCACGCGCTCGCCGGCGATCTCGTTCGAGACCGCCTGCACGCGTGAACCTCGCATGCCCACGCACGCGCCAACCGGGTCGATGCGCGGATCGTTGCTGCGTACCGCAATTTTGGCGCGTACGCCCGCATCACGAGCCGCGCCCAGTATCTGGATCAGGCCCTGGCCCACTTCCGGCACTTCGAGCTTGAACAGCTCGATCAGGAACTCGGGCGCCGTACGGGTCAGAAACAACTGCGGGCCTCGCGGCTCGGAGCGCACTTCTTTCAGAAACGCCTTGATACGGTCCTGCGGCTTCACCTGCTCACGCGGGATCATGTCGGTCCGCGGGACGAAGCCCTCAGCGTTGCTGCCGAGATCGACGTATATCCCGTTCCGGTCCACACGCTTCACTACGCCACTGACGAGCTGTCCAACGCGATCGCGGTAGGCATCCACAACCTGGGCCCGCTCTGCCTCGCGCACTTTCTGAACAATGACCTGCTTCGCCTGCTGTGCAGCAATACGTCCGAACGCCACGGACTCCATGGGCTGCTCGACGAAGGCGCCGACCTCCACGGAGGGATTGATGTCATGGCCGTCGTCCAAGCGCATCTCGCGCTCCGGGACTTCGAGCTCCTTGGAATCGTCGGCGAAAATCTTCCAGCGGCGAAATGTCTCGTAGTCGCCGCTCTTGCGGTCGATCGAGACACGCACATCCCATTCTTCCCCATGCTTCTTGCGAGTGGCAGACGCGAGTGCGGCTTCGAGGGCCTCGAAGATGACTTCTTTGTCGACGCCCTTCTCGTTCGAGACGGCATCAACCACCATCAAAATTTCCTTGTTCACTCGCTCTACCCCGCTAACCGTGCCTTACCGATCTCGTCAAAAGGTATTTCGACCTTCTGCCTGTCCACCTCTAGCTCTATCCCCGTCGCGTTCACCGCCTGCAGCGTGCCGGTGTAGCGCTTCCGGCCAGCCCGCGGCACCTTGAGCTCGACAAACACCCGCGAGCCCACGAATCGCTCGAAATGCGCCGGAGTGCGCAACAACCGGTCAAAGCCCGGCGAGGACACCTCCAGCGTATACGCGGTCGGAATCGGGTCATCGACATCGAGGAGCGCCGCGGTCTCGCGGCTCACTCGCTCGCAGTCATCCACCGTGATCCCCTCTCCGTCCTGAACCGCAGGCTTATCTATAAAAATGCGCACCACTGCCTGTGAGCGCCCTGCGGCGTACTCGAGCTCGACGAGCTCATAGCCCAGTCGAACGAGCACCGGTTCAATGAGGGCGATGAGCCGCTCCCGCAAGGTCACCGTCATCCGCAACTACCCGCCGCTACAAACAAAAATGGGCCAGACGGCCCACCCATAAAAAAAAGCCCCTCGGGGGGCTCTTCGAAGCTGCCACGGACGGCCGTTTGCGCCGCCCGCTCCCCGCGGCCGAGCCCGCGGGGGCGCGCATTCTACCCAAAGCGAGCTTGCAACCCAATACTTTTTGTTGTGACGCCTGCGCTCGCCTCTGGCACAGACCTGTATAGACAGGTACTCTTACCCGCAGTTCCGGTGCCAGGCTTCGCTCCATGCCCCAGCCATCCCCAGCCGCCCCCCGCTACCTGCAGGTGAAACAGTACATCCTGCAGCAGATCTCGGGCGGGACTTTGCGCGCGGGCGCGCGGGTGCCCTCCGAGAACGACCTGGTTCGGGAGTTGGAAGTGGCGCGCATGACAGCCAACCGCGCCCTGCGCGAGCTGGCGGCTGACGGCGTGCTCGTGCGCGTCGCCGGAGTCGGTACTTTCGTTGCCGAGCAACGCGTGCACTCGCACCCGCTCGAGGTCCGGAACATCGCCGACGAGATCCGCTCCCGCGGGCATGAATACGTGGCCAAGATCGTATTCCTCGGCCCAATCAGCGCCTCGCGGGAAATAGCGGAGCGTTGCGGTGTTTCAGCCGGAGCGCGGCTGGATCATTCGCTGCTGGTCCACTTCGAGGGCGGCGTGCCACTGCAGGTTGAAGACCGCTATGTGAATCCGACAGTGGTATCCGGCTACTTGCGCAATGACTTCACCCGTATTACACCGCATGAGTTTCTCATGCAGGCAGCTCCATTGCAGCGCGCAGAGCACACGGTCAGGGCTGTCATTCCTGACGGCCGTATACGTCGAATGTTGAAACTCGACCCCTCCGATGCGAGCCTGCTGATCAGGCGGCGCACCTGGGCGGGCGGGCGAATCGCCACGGTGGCGGATCTCTATCATCCCGGCTCGCGCTACGAGTTGACCGGCGCATTCCAGAGCTAGCTTGTCTATACAGGTATAAAGCAATGCCAGACACCCACGTCCGCTCCCCACTGCGCGCCCCGCGTGGCACCCAACTGAGCTGCCGCAACTGGATTTCGGAAGCGGCGCTGCGCATGTTGCTGAACAACCTGGATCCGGAGGTGGCCGAGCGGCCGGAGGACCTGGTGGTCTACGGCGGCATCGGCAAGGCTGCGCGCAATTGGCAGGCTTTCGAGCAGATCATTGCGGCTCTTCGCTCGCTCGGCGAGGACGAAACGCTGCTCATCCAGTCCGGCAAGCCGGTGGGCGTGTTCCGCACGCATGCGGACGCCCCGCGCGTACTGATCGCCAATTCCAACCTGGTGGCACGCTGGGCCGACTGGGACCATTTCAACGCCCTGGATAAGAAGGGCTTGATGATGTACGGGCAGATGACCGCGGGCTCCTGGATCTACATCGGGAGCCAAGGAATCGTCCAGGGCACCTACGAAACCTTCGTCGAGATGGGCCGGCAGCATTTCGGCGGGAAACTCGCGGGCAAATGGATTCTGACAGCCGGTCTCGGGGGGATGGGCGGTGCCCAGCCCCTGGCCGCCACCATGGCCGGCGCTTCGATGCTGGCGGTCGAGTGCCGGCCGGAGCGGATTGCCAAGCGGCTGCAGACTCGCTACCTGGATGTGGAAGCGGCAAGCCTGGATGAGGCGCTGAAGATCCTCGCGGACTCGCGCCGCACGGGTAAGCCTGTGTCCGTAGGGCTGCTGGGCAATGCCTGCGAAGTACTGCCGGAGCTCCTGAGTCGCGGCATCAAGCCTGATGCGCTGACCGACCAGACCTCGGCGCATGACCCGGTGAACGGGTACTTGCCGGGCGGTTGGAGCCTGCAGAAATGGGATGAGTTGCGTGTTCGGGATCCGCAGCAGGTGGCTACCGCAGCGCGCGCTTCGATGGCTCGCCATGTTGAGGCAATGCTGGAATTCCAGCGCATGGGGATTCCGACCTTCGACTATGGAAACAATCTGCGCCAGGTCGCCTTCGATGCCGGCGTCAAAGAGGCGTTCGCGTTTCCGGGATTCGTGCCGGCGTACATCCGGCCCTTGTTCTGCCGAGGAATTGGACCGTTCCGGTGGGCCGCGCTCTCGGGAGACCCGGAAGACATCTACCGGACGGACGCAAAGGTGAAAGAGCTGCTGCCGAACGATTCTCACCTGCACAACTGGATGGACATGGCGCGCGAACGCATCCAGTTCCAGGGTTTGCCGGCCCGCATCTGCTGGGTGGGACTGGGGGACCGGCACCGGCTGGGACTGGCGTTCAACGAGATGGTCGCCAAGGGCGAGTTGCGCGCGCCGATCGTCATCGGGCGCGACCACCTGGACTCCGGATCGGTCGCCAGCCCAAATCGGGAAACCGAGGCCATGCTCGATGGCTCCGACGCGGTGGCCGACTGGCCTCTTCTGAATGCTCTTCTCAACACGGCCGGAGGTGCGAGCTGGGTGTCGATCCATCACGGCGGCGGCGTGGGGATGGGTTATTCCCAGCATGCCGGCGTGGTCATCGTTTGCGATGGCTCACAGGCGGCTGCACGCCGCATCGAACGCGTGTTGTGGAACGATCCGGCAACGGGAGTCATGCGGCATGCGGACGCGGGGTACGAGACTGCCGTCCAGTGCGCCCGCGAAAACGGCCTCAACCTTCCATTCCTGGGCCAGTGATCGAATGGCCGAGGCACTGACACTATGGCGCAACGGCCGCGTCGCAACCTGCGACGAGTCGATGACCGTGTTCGAGCAGGGAGCGTTGCTGACACGGGGCGGTCGTATCGAATGGGTGGGTGATGAGAGCGCATTGCCGGAGTTTCGGGCGCCCGCCGAAGTGCGGGACTTGAATGGGGCCTGGATTACTCCGGGACTCATCGACTGCCACACACACCTGGTGTTTGCAGATACACGCGCTACGGAATATGCGCAGCGACTCAAGGGACGCAGTTACGCCGAGATCGCTCGTGCGGGCGGGGGAATTCTGTCCACCATGCGCGCCGTGCGCGCCGCATCCGAACAACAGCTCTTTGATGAAAGTGTGCCCCGTCTGCAGGCATTGTTGGCCGAGGGTGTCACTACGATCGAGATCAAATCCGGGTACGGACTGACACTTGCGGACGAACAGAAAATGCTCCGCGTGGGCCGTGCCTTGCAACGCGCGTTTGGTGTGACCGTAAAAACCACGCTGCTCGCCGCCCACACGCTGCCACCGGAATATAAAGGTCGAGCGGACGACTACATAGAGGTTGTTTGTGAGGACTGGCTGCCCCGCCTGCAGGATGAAAAGCTGGTGGACGCCGTCGATGTATTTTGTGAGTCCATTGGTTTCAACCTGGCGCAGTCGGAGCAGATGTTCGAGGCCGCGCAGGGCATCGGTCTGCCGGTCAAGATGCACGCCGAGCAGCTCTCCAATCTCGGTGGCAGCCAAATGGCGGCGCGCTACCGTGCGCTCTCGTGCGATCACCTGGAGTACGCAACGGCGGAGGATGCGGCCGCCCTGGCCGCTGCGGGCACCGTAGCCGTACTGCTGCCGGTTGCTTTCTATTGCCTCGCGGAGGGCCGCAAACCTCCGGTCCAGGCTTTTCGCGCCGCGAAGACGCGGATTGCGATTGCCAGCGACTGCAATCCTGGTTCGGCGCCGGGCACGTCACTGCTTCTGGCCATGAGCATGGCCACTCGTCTGTTCGGACTGACCGCGGATGAAGCGCTTGCCGGTGTGACACGCAACGCGGCGCATGCCCTGGGAGAACACGCCACGCGGGGCACGCTTGCACCCGGCAAGGCAGCCGACTTTGTGATCTGGAACATCCGCTCGATCGAAGAGCTGAGTTACTGGATTGGTTTCAACCCACGCCGCAGCGTCGTTCGCGCCGGCAGAGTTACTCTATGACAACCGCAATCGAGCTCGGCGCAAACCCCCTGACCCTCAACGAGTTGCGGCGCCTCTACAGCGAGCCGCTGCCGGTCCGAATCCACGAGCGCGCCCTTCGGGCAGTGCGCGACTCCCATGCGGCGACCTCCAAGCTCGCGGCTGGCGAGGCGGCCGCCTACGGAATCAACACCGGGTTCGGCCTGTTGGCCCAGACCCGGATTCCCTCAGCCCAGCGCACCCTTCTGCAGAAAAACATCATTCTGTCGCACAGCGCCGGTGTTGGACCGTTGCTCGATGACTCCATCGTGCGATTGGTGATGGTGCTGAAACTGGCGAGCCTCCTGCAGGGGTTTTCCGGAGTCAGTGAAGGGCTCGTGCGGTTTCTGGAGCAGTTGATCAACTCGGGGCTCAACCCGTGCGTCCCGGCCCAGGGATCGGTCGGCGCCTCCGGAGACCTCGCCCCGCTTGCTCATATGTCACTGGTGGTGCTGGGCCTGGGGACGATCCGCCGGCATGGCGAGATCAGGCCGGCCGCGCAAGCGCTTGCCCAGGAAGGCATGGCGCCCCTGGAGTTGGGTCCGAAGGAAGGGCTGGCACTGCTGAACGGCACCCAGGTCTCCACTGCATTGGCGCTCGCCGCGCTGTTCGAGCTGGAGGATGGGTTCGCGGCCGCGATGGTGAGCGGCGCGCTGTCCCTCGATGCCTTGCAGGGCAGCGACGTACCCTTCGACCCACGGATTCACGCGCTGCGCGGGCATCCCGGCCAGGTTCAGGTTTCGCAGGTCTATCGTGAGCTGCTCGCGGGGAGCGAGATCCGCGAGTCACATCGGACCTGTGAGCGCGTGCAGGATCCGTACTCGCTGCGCTGCCAGCCCCAGGTGATGGGCGCCTGTCTCGATCTGATCACGCAGAGCGCTGAAACGCTGCTGACGGAGGCCAACTCCGTCACCGACAATCCGCTGATCTTTGCCGCTACGGGCGAGGTTCTGTCAGGCGGCAACTTCCACGCCGAGCCGGTGGCCTTCGCAGCTGACATCCTGGCGCTCGCCTGCGCCGAGATCGGCTCCATTGCCGAGCGCCGGATCTCATTGCTGGTGGATCCGAAAATGAGCGGCCTGCCGGCCTTTCTCACGCTCGACAGCGGCGTGAATTCCGGCTTCATGATGGCGCAGGTGACCGCAGCGGCGCTGGTCGCGGAGAACCGCATGCTGTGTCATCCCGCCAGTGTCGACAGCATTCCGACTTCAGCGAACCAGGAGGACCATGTCAGCATGGCAACCCATGGTGCGCGGCGACTGCTCACGATGACCAACAACCTGCGGAACATCATCGCCATCGAGTTCCTGGCCGCTTGCCAGGGAATCGACTTCCGCAAACCGTTGCAGTCTTCGGGATCGCTGCAACAGGCGCACGCGGCGCTGCGCGCGCGAATCCCCTTCGCGACGCAGGACCGACTGTTGGCCGAGGACATAGAGGCGACGGCCGAGGTTATTCGGACGTCGACTGTGCAGGACCTGGCGAACTTTCTGTTGCCGAGTTTCGGGTAGAGCGGGCGCGGGCGCCGCCGGCGGGCGTGTCGAGGCCGCGCGGTGGGCTCACCCTCGGGCGGCTTTTCGCCGGCCGTGGCGCGCGGTTGCGCGCCGTGCGGTCTTGCGCGCTCCGCCACGGCCCCCCTTCTCCAGGCTCTGCTTCAACACCGCCATGAGGTCGATGATCTCTGCTGTTTTGCGCGGCTTTTCGGCCTCGCCGGGCTCCGTCAGCGTGTGGGTCTCCTTGTTGCGCACCTTCTCGTTGATGCGCTTCATGAGGTCCTCGCGGTAAGTATCGCGGTACTGCTGCGGCTTCCAGGGCTCCGTCATCTCCTCGATGAGCTTTTCGGCCATTGAGATCTCCCTGGGCGCAAGCCCTGCCTGCTTCGCGCCGGGTACTTCCACGCCCATTTCCTCGGAGGTGCGGATCTCATCCGGGAAGCGCAGTGTGTTGAGCTCGAGAACATCGTTTTCTGGCAACAGCACAGCCAGATGCTGCCGCGTACGCACCACTACAGTTGCGACCGCAACCTTGCCGGTGCGCTTCAATGCCTCACGCAACAGCGCGTAGACCTTCTGTCCGCCCTTCTGTGGCGCCACCCAGTAGGGAGTGTCGTAGTATTCCGGAGTGATGCTCGTGGCGTCAGCGAAGCTCGTAATCTCAATCGTCTGCGAAGCCTTCGTGTTGGCCTGACGGAAGTCCTCGTCAGACAGCGCAACGTACTTGCCCTTCTTGTACTGATAGCCGCGCACGATGTCTTTCCATTCGACCAGTTTGCCGGTGCGCTTGTTGTACCGCTGGTAACCAACAGGTGAAAAATCGCGCTTATCGAGATAGTCCAGGTCGATCGTCGCGCTATGTGTTGCCGAGTACAGATCGACAGGAATATAGACGAGTCCGAACGAGATGGCGCCTTTCCAGAACGCGCGTGCCATTTGCAGCCTCCTATGTTCGTTAGTCGTACGCTTCTTAGCTATGCGAAATAACCCTCGATATAATCAAACCACGATGCACATCGGAGCCTCTCATTAGCAAGCACGTTGTCGTTCGCGAGATCTCTCGCCCGGACCCCGGCGCCATTGCGACGTTGGGGAAACATGGGGTCGCAACCGTTCATGAAGCCCAAGGTCGGACTGGGCTTTTGGCGCCCTATATGCGTCCAATCTACTCCGGAACGTCGCTCGCCGGTCCGGCAGTAACAGTCCTGGTACCACCAGGTGACAACTGGATGATTCACGTCGCGGTAGAGATGTGTCGTCCCGGTGACGTGCTGGTCGTTGCACCGAGCTCACCCTGCTCCGACGGCTACTTCGGCGACCTTTTGGCGACATCTTTGAAGGCACGCGGGGTCATCGCATTGATCATCGACGCGGGGGTGCGCGATGTCGCCACGCTGACCGAGATGCGATTCCCTGTGTGGGCCAAGAACATATGGGCACAAGGAACGGTGAAAGCGAGCTTAGGTTCCGTCAACATACCGATCATCTGTGCAGGACAGCGCATCGAGCCAGGAGATGTCATCGCTGCTGACGATGATGGAGTCGTCGCGGTCAACCGCGCAGATGCGGCAAAGGTCGCGGCGGCTGCTACGGAGCGCGTCGCCAACGAAGAGGAAAAGCGCAAGCGGCTCGCTGCAGGGGAGCTCGGACTCGACCTTTACAAGTTTCGGGAGAAACTCGCGGCTCTGGGTCTCGAATACCGCTGATGGCCGCTGTCCCTTGCACTTTGATGCGAGGCGGAACGTCTAAGGGGCCGTTCTTCCTCGCCAGCAGCTTGCCGTCGTCTGCAGAAGTGCGCGACCGCGTTCTGCTCTCCATCATGGGATCTCCCGACATCCGGCAAATTGATGGACTCGGCGGCGCCGACAGCCTCACCAGCAAGGTGGCGGTGATCTCACCGTCATCGCGGCCTGATGCCGATGTCGACTACCTCTTCCTACAGGTGGTTGTAAACGAGCCGCGGGTCGATGCGTCACAGAACTGCGGCAACATGCTCGCGGGTGTCGCACCCTTCGCCATCGAAAATGGCCTCGTGCCCATCACTGGCGAGCGCACGCGAGTCCGCATCCACATGGTCAATACGCAAAGCCTCGCCGTCGCTGAGATTCAAACACCAGGCGGTCAGGTGCAGTACGACGGTGATGCATCCATTGACGGCGTGCCCGGAACCGCGGCGCCCATCCTCCTCGACTTTCTTGACATAGCCGGTTCGAGCTGTGGAGCGCTACTGCCGACGGGGAATGCCGTTGACGTCATCGAAGGCGTCGAAGCAACGCTGATCGACAACGGAATGCCTGTTGTTGTGATGCGTGCGTCCGACCTCGGCAAGACCGGGGCGGAATCTCCTGCGGAACTTGAAGCGGACAAAGCACTCAAGGCCCGCGTCGAAGCCATCCGGCTCGAAGCGGGCCGCCGCATGAATCTGGGCGATGTCACACGCAAGACGGTGCCCAAAATGTGTTTGGCATCAGCGCCCCACAGTGGCGGCGCAATCGCCACTCGGAACTTCATCCCGCATACGGTTCATAAAGCCATTGGCGTTTTTGGTGCGGTGAGCGTCGCAACTGCCTGCGTAGTACCGGGTTCGGTGACTGCCGGAATCGCGCGCATTCCCGCAACCGGCCGCTCTCGACGCATCGACGTCGAACACCCGACTGGATTTTTCACCGTGGAGATGGATGTCGAAACGGACGGCAACGCAATTAAGGTCGAACGTGCGGCACTACTTCGAACGGCGCGAAAAATCATGGCGGGCAACGCATTCGTTCCCGCGTCGATTTGGGACGGGCGCTAGTCCAGCGCCGCGGCGGCGCGGGGGCCGGGCAAGCCCACCTGCTCCCACAACAATTTCAAATCCACAGCTCCCTCCCACCTGGCCACGACAATGGTGGCCACGGAGTTGCCGATCAGGTTCACGAAAGTCAGCGCCTCCGCCATGAGGCGATGGATTCCCAGCACCAGCGCAATGCTGGCTACCGGCACGGTTCCGAGAGCTGCCAACGTTCCTGCGAGCACCACGAAGGCCGCACCGGCGACACCCGCCGCACCCTTTGACGCGATCAGCAGCAGAGCGAGTATCGTGAGCTGCTGAGTCAGATCCAGCGGCGTGTTGGTCGCCTGCGCCAGGAACACGACCACCGTCGCAAGATACAGGCACGTGCCATCCAGGTTGAACGAGTAACCCGTCGGTATCACGAGCCCGACTACCGACTCGTCGCATCCAAGCCGCCGAAGCTTTTGCATGATCCGCGGCAACACCGTTTCGGTAGACGTCGTCGCGGCCACGATCACTATTTCATCGCGAATATAACGCATCAATCTGAACAGGCTCACCCCTGCCCAGCGCGCCACCAGGCCCAGCACAGCGAACACGAACAGAAGGGAGACGGCGTAGAACTCGACGATGAGTGCCCCGAGTGACCATAGGGTCCCCCTACCAAACTTTCCCACCGTAAAGGCGATCGACCCAAACGCCCCGATGGGCGCGGCCCACATGATGAAGCCCACGATCCGAAAAAGGATGGCCGACAGCCCGTCAATGACATCGAGTACTGGCTTCGCCGCTTCACCGACGCCGACCAGCGCGAACGCAAACAGCAGCGACACGAGCACTACCTGCAGGACATTGGGCTGCGTGAATGCGCCGACAAAGGTGGCCGGAATAATGTCGAGCAGGAACTGGGTAACGGTCTGCGCGCCCGCCTGGGCGGTGTAGGTGCTGACAGCGTGCGTATCAATCGCACGCGCATCAATGTTCATCCCCGCGCCGGGCTTCCATATGTTGACAGCGACGAGCGCGATGATCAGCGCGACGAGTGTCACCGCCAGGAAATAGCCGAGCGCCTTCAACGCCACCCGCCCGACACGCCGCATATCGCGCATGCCCGCGATACCGTGCACGACGCTACAGAAGATGATCGGCGCGATCATCATCCGCACGAGGCTGATAAACCCGTCTCCCAACGGCTTCAGCTTCTCGGCAAGTCCCGGATCGAAGCAACCGAGGGCAATGCCCGCCGCAGTGGCGACGAGAACCTGGAACCAGAGTTGCCGGATGAGGCTCAGGCGCGTCCCTGTCAAGGCCGCCGCAGAGCGGCGGACAGCCTCGGATACACCTTTCGGGCGTTGCCTTCAAACAGCTTGGCCCTGTCTGCGGGACTCAGAGGTAACGCATCGATATAACGTTTAGTGTCGTCGTAGTAGTGACCCGTGCGCGGATCGATGCCTCTGACCGCCCCCACCATTTCCGACCCAAACAATATGTTGTCGATCGGCACGACCTCGAGCAGCAGCTCGATCCCCGGCTGGTGATAGACGCACGTGTCGAAGAACACGTTGTTCTTCATCAACTCCTCGAGCGGCGGCCGCTTCAGATCCTGCGCAAGCCCGCGATAGCGGCCCCAGTGAAACGGCACTGCGCCGCCGCCGTGCGGGATAATGAAGCGCAGCGTTGGGAAGTCCTTGAACAGATCCGCAGTGAGGAATTGCATGAACGCCGTCGTATCGGCATTGATGTAGTGAGCTCCCGTCGCATGGAAATTGGCGTTGCACGACGAGCTGACATGCACCATGGCCGGCACATCGAGCTCCACCATCTTCTCGTACAGCGGATACCAATGCCGGTCGGTCAGAGGGGGCGCGGTCCAATGCCCACCGGATGGATCCGGATTCAGATTGCACCCGATGAATCCCAATTCCCGCACGCACCGTTCCAGCTCTGCGGCACTGTTGGCGGGCGGCACGCCCGGCGACTGCGGCAACTGACAAACGCCGACGAAATTCTCGGGGTACAAGGCGCAGACGCGCTGAATCAGATCGTTGCAGATCCGGGACCAGGTCAGGCTCGTGGATTCGCTGCCGACATGATGTGCCATCGCCGAAGCCCGCGGCGAGAAGATCGTGAGGTCCGTGCCGCGCTCGCGTTGCAGTTTGAGCTGGGCCTTCTCGAGGCTCTCACGGATCTGCTCGTCGCTGATGCCCAACTGCGTCGCCGTTGGCGTCAGCGCCGGATTCTTCAGCCCTGCAATCTGAGCGTCCCGGAACTTCTGCAGCTCGGCCGGAGCCGTCGTGTAGTGACCGTGACAGTCGATGATCATGGCGCGAGCTGCTTGTCGAGGCGATCCAGAGTGCGCATCGCAGGCAACACCTGCGCGAGGCTCGCGTTCGGCTCGCGCTTGTCCCTGATGGCTGCGAAGAACTCGCGGTCCTGCAACTCGATGCCATTCATCGACACGGCCACCTGCGTGACATCGATCGGCTTCTGGTTGCCGTCCACGAGATTGTCGTAATTGGCAATGTAGGTGCCGTTGTCGCAGATGTAGCGGAAGAAGGTTCCCAGCGGGCCATTGTTGTTGAACGACAGGGACAATGTGCACAAGGCACCGCCCGGGACTTTCAGGCCGATGCTCATATCCATGGCAATCCCGAGCTGCGGGTGTTTCGGGCCCTGCAGTGCGTACGCCTGCGAGGCGGTCTCACCGGTCTGATACTGGAACAGATCCACCGTGTGACAGGCATGATGCCACAGCAGGTGATCGGTCCAGCTGCGCGGCTTGCCGAGCGCATTGGTGTTGGTACGCCGGAAGAAATACGTCTGCACATCCATCTGCTGGATCTTGAGCTCGCCGGATCGGATGCGCTGGTGGATCCACTGGTGGCTCGGGTTGAAGCGGCGTGTGTGGCCACCCATGGCAATCACGCCGGTCTCTTTCTGGACCTGCAGCAGCCGCTCCGAATCAGCCAGATTGTCCGCGATGGGAATCTCCACCATCACGTGCTTGCCTGCACGCATGCACTGCTCGGCCTGCTTTGCGTGCATCTGCGTCGGGGTGGCGAGGATGACCGCTTCGACTCCGGGGTGAGCCAGGCTCTGCGCCAGATCGGTGGTCCAATGCGGGATGTTGAATTTCCCCGCCACTTCCGCGGTCTGCTCGGCGTTGCCGCCAGCCAGCGTCACCACCTGAATTCCCTCGATCCTGCTCACCGCCTCCAGGTGCTTGACACCGAAGGCGCCCTGCCCCGCCAACGCTATCTTCATTGGTTATTCTCGAGAATGATGTGCCCCACGGCCGTGTTTGAGGCAGGCACATGGTAGAACCTGTAGACCTCGCGCACCTTCTCATCCAACGCGCCCCGCATGATGAGCCACATAACGAGCTCAATCCCCTCTGATCCGGCCTCCCGCACGTACTCCACGTGAGGCATCTTCGCCAAGGTTTGCGGCTCGGTGACGAGCTTGTCGAGAAAGGCTGTGTCCCAGGCGCGGTTGATCAGACCGGCGCGCGGCCCCTGCAACTGGTGCGACATCCCACCCGTTCCAAAAATCATCACTTTCAGGTCCTGGTCGAAACACTCCACGGCCCTGCGAATGGCCTTGCCGAAGTTGTAACAACGATTGCCCGTTGGCGGCGGGTACTGCACTACGTTCACGGCCAGCGGGATGACCTGGCAGGGCCACTCCTGCGGCTGTCCGAAGAGCAGCGACAACGGCACGGTGAGCCCGTGGTCCACCGGCATGTTGTTGACTATGGTGAGATCGAACTCGTCCAGGATCACTGACTGGGCGATGTGCCAGGCGAGCTCCGGGTGACCCTTCACGACAGGCACTTTACGCGGGCCCCAACCCTCATCGGCCGGGGGAAACTCCGACGCGCAGCCCAGCGCGAAAGTTGGAATGATCTCCAGCGAGAAAGCCGACGCATGGTCGTTGTAAACGAGGATGATGACGTCCGGCTTCTGTTCCGCGATCCACTTCTTCGACGGCTCGTAGCCCTTGAACAGGGGCTGCCAATAGGGTGTGTCGGCCTTGCCCAGATCGAGTGCCGCGCCGATGGCAGGCACGTGCGAAGTGGTAACGCCTGCAACTAGCTTAGCCACGATTTTGCCACTCCGATTTGCTGCGATTGCCATCCGCGGATCGGCCGCCCTGCAACATCATCTCGGCGTACTTCTCCTGGGTCGAACCGGTCATCAGCGCCGCCACGTGTTGAAATGACAACCCGTCGGTCGAGAACAGCTTCGCCAGAAAGTAGATGTTGCCACCGAGCTGGATCATGCCGTTCCAGTCACGTTTGAGGACGGCTTCGTGCTGTTCGGTGGTCATCGGGAACTGCCGCAGGTAGGCGGCTTCGTCGGCTTTGAACGCCGCCCGGTTGTCCGCCTTCATCAGCGACATACAGAACATGTTGAGGTGATAGCCCTGCCGGGAGCGCTGCGCATCGAAGAGTGTAGTGCCCGGAATATCGTCAAACGGATCGGTTTTGTTCATGCGGGGCCTCACGCACCAAAGCCATAGAGGCGGTGCGGGTTGTCGACGAGAATTTTACGCCGGATGGCCGGATCCGGCGCAAACAGCGGCACGAGATCCACGAGATCGCCATCGTTGGGCATGTGTCGGGCAATATTCGGATGCGGCCAGTCAGTGCCCCACAGTATCTGATCCGGCGCGGCAGCGATCAGCGCCTGCGCAAACGGCACAGCGTCGGTGAACGGCGGGCCATCGCTGGAGATCCGCTCGGCGCCGGAGATCTTCACCCAGCAAGTCGGTGTAGTGCGCACCAGCTTGACGAGGTGCTGGAAGGGCGCCTGCTCGAGGCCCGCCTTCGTCGGCACACGGGCCATGTGATCGATGATGAACGGCACCGGCAGCTTTTGCAGCAGGTCGTCATAACCGACGAGATCGACCGCGTCGAAGTGCAGATCAACATGCCAGCCGAGGGGCTTGATACGCGCGATCACGCGATGGAACTCGTCCATGTCGGGCACCCCGCCCAGATGCTTCACGAAATTGAAGCGCACGCCGCGAAAGCCGCACCGGTGGAGATCCTCGAACATTCGCTCGGTGAACGAATCGTCGGCGTTAGCTACGCCTCGGTAACGTCCGCCGCTTTGAGCGATGGCATCGACAATGACGCTGTTATCCGTTCCGTGGCAGCTCGCATTGACGAGCACGGCACGCTCGAGGCCGAGAATCGTCTGCAGCTCCTTGAACCTGGCGAGCGGCGCGTCAGGTGGCGTATAGGTCCGATCCGGTGCGTACGGATATCGGTCACCAGGACCGAAGATGTGGCAATGCGCGTCGCAGCTGCCGGGCGGCGGCCGGAACTTCGGGTGGTGGGTGTCCGGGTCCGGCGGCTTGCAGGTCGGGATGTTTGTCATGCGTTTGATCATCGTAACGAGGGGCACAGCGGTGCACAATCGCACGAGCGATAATCGCACGGGCGCGAAGACGCGCCGGAAGATGTGCCTCTGCTTTACTCGCCGGCGCGCTGCATCACATCGAGCAAGGCAGTGCCATAGCGCTCGAGCTTCGTAGCGCCAATCCCGGAAATGCTGCGTAGCTCGTCCAGCGAGCGCGGCAACCTGCCGGCAAGCTCGTGCAGCGTGCTGTCATGAAAAATCGTATAAGCCGGAACGCCGTGTTCCTTCGCTACGTCGCGGCGCCAGCCGCGCAATGCTTCAAACACGATGGCGTTCGCGCCAACTCCGTCGCCAACCGCCCCGCCCGAGGCAGCGCCCGCGCCAACGGCAACGCGGCCAACCTCGCCGGCTCCAGCGAAACGCGTGCGGTCAACTGCCCGGCGGTCGCCACGCTTCGAAGCGGGACGGCCGCCTTGCCGCCGCAAGTTGAGTCGCCGTTCTCCACGCAGGACGTCACGGCTGGCAGCAGTCAACCGCAGAGTGTTGAAACGTTCGTGGTCAACTTTCACCAGGCCCAGCATGACGAGCTGACGGAGCACGGACCGCCACTGGGTAGCGTCCAGATCCGCGCCAATCCCAAACGTGCTCAAGCGTTCGTGTCCGAACTGGAGCACCTTCTGTGTACTCTTGCCGCGCAGCACATCGATGATCTGCTGCGCCCCAAATGAAAACCCGCTTGCCTGCTCGCAGCGGAATATGCATGACATCAACTTGCGCGCAGCGTCTGTGCCGTCCCACTCCTGCGGCGGAGTAATGCAGTTGTCACAGTTGTCGCACGGCTTGCTGGGCTCGTCAAAGTAGTCCAGCAGAGTGACGCGGCGGCACACTGTCGTCTCGCAAAGGCCCAGGATGGCGTCGAGCTTGGAAGTAATGACTCGCTTGTAGCTCGCGTCGCCCTCGGATTGATCGATCATCCAGCGCTGCTGTACGACGTCGGCGAGCCCGTAGACCATCCAGGCATCGGCCGGGAGGCCATCGCGGCCTGCGCGGCCAGTCTCCTGGTAGTACCCCTCAATGCTTTTGGGCAGGTCGATATGCGCGACGAATCGTACGTCCGGTTTGTCGATTCCCATCCCGAACGCAATCGTGGCGACCATCACGATGCCGTCTTCGCGGATGAACCGGTTTTGGTTGAGCTCGCGCGTGCCGTTGTCCAGGCCAGCGTGGTATGGCAATGCATTTACGCCATTCCCGGCCAGAAACGCGGCAGTCTCGTCGACCGTGTTCCGCGACAGGCAATAGACAATGCCTGCCTCGTCCGGGTGCTCGCTGCGAATGAATTCGAGGAGTTGCTTGCGTGGGCTGACCTTCTCAGCGATCCGATAGCGGATGTTCGGTCGGTCGAAGCTCGAGACGAACTCTCGGGCCCGCTGAAGATGCAGCCGCTCGGTGATTTCCTTTCGCGTCAAGGCGTCCGCGGTTGCGGTCAGTGCGATCCGCGGGACCCCAGGGAAGCGTTCGGCCAGGACGGCCAGGCGGATGTACTCGGGGCGAAAGTCATGACCCCATTGCGACACGCAGTGTGCTTCGTCGATGGCGAATAAAGCCAGCTTTGAAGCGGTGAGCAGTTCGAGGCACCGGTCCGTGAGGAGGCGCTCCGGCGCAACATAGAGCAGATCGAGCTCTCCTTGCCGTGCGCGGCGCTCGACAGCCTGCACATCCGCCCACGTCATGCTCGAATTGAGGGCGGCAGCCCGCACGCCAGCCTCTTCGAGGGCCGCGACCTGATCCTGCATGAGCGCTATGAGCGGTGAAACGACCACGCCCATGCCATCACGCACCAGCGCGGGGATCTGAAAGCAAAGTGACTTGCCGCCGCCCGTCGGCATCAGAACCAGTGCGTCACCTCCCTCAGCCACGTGCGCGACGATGTCGCGCTGCTGGCCGCGAAAGGCAGGGTACCCGAAGACATCCCTGAGAATCTGATCCGCGCGTAACCCTGCTTGCATCGCGCAAGCATAATGGTCACTGGAGCAGGCCGTCGAGCCGGTCTATGTCGTTGATGACCCGCCAATGACCGCCCCCTTTCTCTACCTTCGATTTCCAGGAATCCAGTCTTGACATGTACTCGCGCGGATCGAAATTGTCGGTGCGCAGCTTGGTCACATTGAGCGCAACGACGTCGAAGCCCTTGAGGTCGAGCGGAATGTCGCGCACGTAACCCTTGGCCAGGTCCTCCTTCATGTCGGAGAAGATCAGGATCTCCTTGCGACCGGGGTTCTTCTCCTTCAGGAACTCGATCGCCTGCAGCAGGCCACCCGTGATATCCGTATAGGGCGCGGGCGCCGACTCATCGATGAACTTCTCGACGCGGCTGGCAAACGCCCGCTTCTGCTGATTGGCCGTGCTCGGCCGATCGTCGAAGGTCGCCTTGGCGATGATGTTCTTCTCCGTGAAGCTTGCCGTGTCAATACGCGCCACCGCGAAGGAATCCGATGGCTGCAGCCGCGACAGCGCCACGAGGATGATCTGCTCGGCCTTGGTCACCTGCCTGTTGTAGGTACCCGAAGTATCGATCAACAAATACAGACCGGTATTGCGCGGCATGTGCACCTGGCCGCCGCAGGCGCCCAGCAGCAGCACGAGCCCCGCCGCGACGGAGCGGTAACGAGTGGGTCGGCTCACGACTGTGCCTCCTGCCACGCGCGTGGCTCCTCCATTGCTACGGGGTTCATGCTCGCCAGTTCCCTGATGCTCGCCAGCTCCTGTTCGTGAGAGGCCTGATTCGCGGCTACGCGCGATTCAATCCACAGCGGAACGAACAGCGGCAGGTCGTAGATGCGCTCGGCGAGGGTACCGACGTGACGCATCCCGTTGCCGAGCACGCGCAACAGCAGTGACAGCGCCCGCATGAATCCAATCGCGAGCAGTCCTAACACCGTTCTGAGCGAATGCACGAATGTCTCGAGTGGGATCGCAACGAAGACGAGTGCAAACGGCAGAATGAATCCCATGCCCATCTGCGCGGCAGTCGTAATCCACAGATGCTCGTTCGCGGTTCCGGTGACGCCATCGCCACGCAGCAATGCGCTGGTGGCCAGCTCGTCCTGCAACAGGACTTCGCGCATGTAGGCAAGGCCTGCCTCGATGCTCGCCATGAGGAGCAGGATGACGAAGGTGACAGCCATCATTCGCCGCCGCATCTTGTCCGACAGCGCGCTGATCACGGGGAATAACCTGGTGATGCGCAGGGATTCCATGAGGAAGAGACCCATGGAAATCTCCACCATGATGATGACCAAGGCCGCGATGTCGGCGGTGCGGAAGTTGCCGATAAAGCTCGTGCCGCCCACCATCTCGGCCATCGGCCGCGCGATCAGAGTGAAGTTGATGGCGGCACCTGCCGCCGCAACTGACAACACGAGCGCGGAGACGAAGAAATAAACGAGCGATGACGAGGACAGTATGGAGACTGCCCGGTCCTCGCCGCGCACCATGTCATCATACTCCTGCATGTGGCGATCGATGGCGAGCGCCCGCTCCAACACACTCTCTACGTTCTTGTTGACACGCCCTAGCGTTTCCTGAATACGGCGCCAGTCCGGCATCATCTTGCGCAACAACGCATGCCGCTCGCCACTGGCCTTGCGATAGTCGTCCATGGCCTCCGAATGGGCACGCACCATGGACTTGTGGATATCCTCGAGGATCTCGGTTCCGCCGTTCTTGGCGTCGAGATTTGCAATGACCTTCACCGCCTGCACCCAGCCCGGAGCTTCCGGCGGCACCTCTACGGCCTTCTCCTGGTCCTCCTCGATGCGAACAATGGATTCTGACAATGCGCGGTGCAGCGTCGGGTAACTGGCGAGGTCCTTGCGCACCGTGTCGCCGACGCGGACGAACTCGCGTTCGACGATCCGCTCCTTTGCTTCGCGGCCGGCGGACAGCAACACTTCCCGATTGCGGGCGGCGAGCTTCTCCTCTCCACGCGCAACGGCGTGCGATGCCAGGCGCAATCCGCGGCCTAGTGCGTCGGTGACTGCACGAATCGCTTGGTGCGCAGTACGGCGGGCGAAGTAGAGTGCGACTACCAACAGCGCCAGCAGGACGACTGCTGACAAAGCGGGCCACGGCGTGATCGCCAACAGACTCGTCATGGACATAGGAGTGCTCCGCTGCAATTAGGCTACAGTTATTGCGCGCGGCGCCCGGTGGCGTCAACGGCCCGAAAACCGTCGCGGATTGACGCCAGCTTTATGTCAACAGCCGTGAGTATGTGAATTCGCAGGGAAAATCCGCTGCGCGGACGAGACTAGGACTGTGTTTAGTTCCATGCATCCTGAACCAATCGAACGCTGGTCTGTCAGGAATGCGAGACACTTCTCATAAGGGTCAGGAAATCAATTGACGCAGGGACGCACCTGCGGCCGATGCTTCGGGGCCGATAATGATGTGCACCCAGTCGGGAGCAGCGAGCGCGACGCCGCGCAAGCCCAGTGAGGCGATGGCGGGCTGATCGACCCTGGATGGATCGGTAATGTTGATACGAAGACGGCTGGAGGCGGCTTCGACCGTGCGGATGTTGGAACGGCCGCCCAGGGCGGCCAACAGGGATGCGAGAGTTGGAGTTGGGATGGTGAAAGTGGTCGCGGTGGCCGGCTTGACGCCGGTGGCGCGCGTGGGGGCGGCTCTGGCTGCGGAGGCGGCACTGGCCGCGGGGGCGGCACTGGCCGCGGGGGCGGCACCGGCCGCGGGGGTGGCACTGGCCGCGGAGACGGCACTGGCCGCGGGGGTGGCACTGGCCGCGGAGACGGCACTGGCCGCGGGGGTGGCACTGGCCGCGGAGACGGCACTGGCCGCTGGGGCGGCTCCAGCGGGCGCCGTGGCGACCGCGGCGGAGGACGCAGTGCCGTGCGTCGCACTGGCTGCGCCGCCGCCACCGGCACGTAGCGCAACCTTCATCTCCCCCGCCACCTGATCAGCAATCGCGCCAACAACCACCTGAAGCGCGTTGGCCGACGGCTTCACCATCCCTCGCACGCCCAGGCGTTTCAGCGCTGCGGCATCAACCGCGGACTGGTCAGCCACGACGAGTCTCAAGCGCGTCGTGCAAGCGTCCAGGGAAACAATATTCGCAGGCCCACCCAGCGCACGGATGTAGGCAAGTGCCCTGTCCGCCGGGGGCTGACTTTCTGCCGCGGTGTCGGCTGCTGCCGCATCGTCTTCGCGCCCCGGCGTCTTCAGATCCAACCACGCGATCACAAAACGGAACAGGCCGTAGTAGAGCACGGAGTACGCAAGCCCTACCGGCAGCAGCAACAATGGGTGCGTGGCCTTGTTGAAATTCAGCACATAGTCGAACAGGCCGGCAGAGAACCCGAATCCCAGCCGCACTTGCAATGCATTCATGATCACGAAGGCGATACCCGTCAGGACCGCGTGGATTGCATAGAGTGCCGGCGCCAGAAAGATGAATGTGAACTCGATCGGCTCGGTGACCCCGGTGAGCAACGAGGTCAACGCGATCGACATGAGCAAACCGCCCACCGCGCGCCGGCGTTCCGGCCGTGCGGCGTGGTACATCGCAAGACACGCGGCCGGTAGGCCGAACATCATGACAGGGAAGAAACCGGCCATGAATGCCCCGGCGCTCGGGTCACCCGCGAAGAACCGCTTCAGATCACCGGTAGTCCCGTGATAGTCACCCAGCAGGAACCATGCGATGTTGTTGATGATGTGATGCAGGCCCGTCACGATCAGGACGCGATTCAGCACACCGTACGCAAACAGCCCCAGGGACCCCGCGTGCAGGACGGAACGGCTGAGCACATCCATACCAGTTTCGAGGCGCTGCCACTCCCAACCAAACACGGCAGCGAGCATCAGGCCCACAAAGCCGCTTGCGATGGGCACGAAGCGCCGGCCACCAAAGAACGCCAGGTAACTGGGCAAGCTGATATTGCTGAACCGGTTGTAGAGGGCTGCGGCAATCAAACCGGACAGGATGCCCGCCGGGACGCTGAGCTTTCCCAGCTCGTGGGCCTTGTAAGCAGCTACCGCAAGATCGTGAGCCTGCCCAGCCAGGCCGGCAACGGCATCCGGCGGCACTGAGATCAACACTTCGGCACCCTTGGTCGTCACCAGGAAGCCCACCACGCTGGCCAATCCGGCTGCACCGTGACTCTCGCGCGCCAGCCCTACCGCCACGCCGATGGCAAACAGCAGTCCGAGGTTGGCGAAGATTGCATTGCCCGCGGCATCCATGGACGGAAAATCCAGCAGGTCCGCCTGGCCCAGGCGCAGCAATAACCCGGCGATCGGCAATACGGCGATGGGCAGCATAAGGGCGCCGCCGATCCGTTGCAGACTGGGGAGTATTTGTTTCATGGTGTTACTCGCGGGATCTTCCGGCCGCATCCAGACCTGAGACAGTCCTCAGTGTCAGCGCGCGCACGGCTTCGGCCGTTTCTCGTTCCAACGCGTGTCTGGCCAGCGCCGTGCAATCATCGACGCTGAGAGTTGCGATCAATGCCTTCAGTTGGGGAATGACGGCCGTAACCGTGGAGAGCTCGTGCACGCCCAGGCCAATCAGAACCGGGACGGCTACCGGATCCGATGCGAGGCCCCCGCAAACCGCGACGGTACGTCCATGGACCTTGGCCGCTTCGACCGTCTTGGCAATCAACCTCAGTACCGCTGGGTGAAGAGCGTCGAGCCGCGCAGCGAGCTCGGGATGGCCCCGATCCATCGCGAGCGTGTACTGAGTCAGATCGTTGGTACCAACAGACAGGAAATCTGCCTCGCGCGCAATGCGATCCGCCATCACGGCCGAGGCAGGTGTCTCTATCATCGCCCCGAGAGCGATGGGCCCGCGATGGGATGTCGGTTCGTGGCCCTCCTCCTCCCTGATCTCGTCGAGCATCTGGCGCACGGCACGTATCTCGCCGGGATCTGTAATCATCGGCAGCAGGATTCGGCATATCCCGGCAGGCCGCACGCGAAGAATGGCACGCAGCTGAATGCGCAGCAGATCGGGCCTCCAGAGGCTGGTGCGCACACCGCGAAGACCGAGAGCCGGATTGTCTTCAGGGGGCAGCGGCAGGTATGGAATCGGTTTGTCACCACCAATGTCCAGCGTCCGGATCGTCAATGGACGACCGCCAAGCGCACTCGCAATCTGTTGATACTTTTCGAGCTGCTCGGCCTCATCTGGCGGAGCGACGCGATCGAGGAACAGGAATTCCGTCCTGAGCAGACCTGAGCCTTCGGCGCCATTGCGCACAGCCGCGTGGGCCTCGGCTTCAGAGCCAACGTTCGCGAATACCTCGATTCGCGCTCCGTCAGCCGTTCGGCACTCGCGCTGTGCGGCCTGTTGCTCGGCGGCGCGCTTGGCGCGCTTCTCGGCGAGTTGGCTGCGCGCTAGTTCAATGTGCATCCTCGGAGGATCGATATACAGCCAGCCGCCTTCCGCATCAAGGACGACAGGTGTCCCCGTTGCAACATGTAGTGCGGCGGGTCCTGTCGCCACGAGCGTCGGGATGTCCATCGCTGCCGCGATGATGGAGACGTGCGAAGTCGCACCGCCAGCGGCCAGACATATGCCTGCCAGATTGGCGCCGTCGAGTGCGACTAACTGCGATGGCAGCAATTCATTCGCGAACAATATAGATTGTGCTGGCGGCCCCGGCGATTGTGCTGGCGGCGCCGGTGACTGTGCTGGCTGCGCCAGGCCCGCGGGCGTATGGCCTATCAGTGCGGACAGCACACGCGATTCGAGATCGAGCAGATCGTCGGCCCGTTCGGCCATTCGGGGATCATTCAGTGCGCGTAGTGCTTCGATGCCGTCGCGCAAGACTGCTCGCCAGGCATAGCCAGCACTCTTGCCGCTCTCGATCAGGCGACGTGCACCTTCGACGAGGTCTGGATCGTCAATGAGACCCAGATGCGCTTCTGAAATTTCGCGTGCCGCGACGTTACCCGAACTGACGATGCGCGCGAGGTCGGCTCGCACGGTATCGCGCGCCCGGGCAAGCTCGGCGTTCTCCTGTGCCACACCTGATCCCGCCTCAACGACGTCGATTGTCGCGCGTGCGAATTGGAAGGCCAGACCCACGCCCAGCCCTCGACTGGCGACGACACCCTTGAGTGTCTTGCCGGGCTGCGGAACTGTGCCATCGCGCGCGGACGCCGCACCGGGAGTGGCCGGGCCGCTGGCGTCGGTGGCGATGCCCGCCGCGGCGCCGATGCCCGCGCCAGCGCCGGGGCCCGCGCCAGTGCCGATGCCTGCGCCAGCGCCGGGGCTCGCGCCAGCGCCGATGCTCGCGGCAGCGCCGGGGCCCGCGCCAGCGCCGGGGCCCACGCCAGCGCCGGGGCCCACGCCAGCGCCGGGGCCCACGCCAGCGCCGGGGCCCACGCCAGCGCCGGGGCCCACGCCACCGGCCGCGCCGCGTCGCGACGCGCTGCCACCTGATGCGCCAACACGCGCGCCAACACCTCCACCCGCAGCGGTGCCGCCCGCAGCGGTGCCTCCAGCAATCGCCCGCTCCAACGCCGCGATCGCCGCCCCGGCGTCCGAGCCTGCGGCCCGAATCACAATCTGGTCGCCCTTACGAACACCAAGCGACATCAACCCAACGGGGCTCTTTGCGTTTGCCTTCCGGGCACCAAAGACGACGCTGACGTCAGCGGCGAGGCTCTTTGCCACGGCAGCGATCGACGCAGCTGGCCGCGCATGAATCCCGTGCTCCAGCAAAACCAACACGCTCCGCTCTGCAACGCCATGGCCCGGCGCTTCTGCAATGACGGCATCGGGCGCAGCGGTCACACCGGCGCGCGTCCCTCCCACGCCCCCCTGTGCGACCGCAGCGCCCGCATCCAATTCCGTCGCAACCCCTCCCGGCTCAATAACGCCCGCCTGTGCTATATCGGCCGTCGGTAGGATTTCCATCAGAAAATCACCCACCTGCAGCGAACAGTTCTCGCTGCGGCGGGGAATGGAAAAGCCCATGGTGTCCGTGAGAATGACCGGTGTCAGAAGGCTCTTTGCCCGCCGTGCCAACAGCTCCAGATCAAAACTGACCAGCAGCTCACCGGCGCGAACCCTCTGCCCTTCACGTACGTGCAGCTCGAAACCCTCGCCTCCGAGGGCCACCGTATCGATTCCAATGTGCAACAGGATCTCGGCCCCGTTGTCGGCGCGCAAAGTGATAGCGTGTTTGGATGTGGTGGGCACCACGACGAGAGTCCCATCACAAGGTGCATGTAGCGAGGTCCCCGTGGGGTCGATCGCTACGCCGTCTCCCATCATCTGCCCTGCAAACACAGCGTCCGGTGCCTCAGCGAGCGGCGCACTCCATCCCTGTAGTGGCGACAATAGAATCAGTTTGGATGGACCCACATCTACTCCACCAGCCGAACCCAGTCGAGCACCCAGATCGGATCGTACGATCGTTGGGTGAATTTCATACACAGATCATGCGTGCCGTCACGGTGGGCGATCTTTGCTGCGGGAAGCTCTGTCACCGCGTTATTGGCGACAGCGGGCTGCAGCGGCAGGACGGCGATGCGTTCGCCATCACACCCGTCGATCCTGACATCGAGCTCCCCGGCAGGGCTCTGGGGAGGACTCAGCTTGGGAACGTGCACATCCGCTCCCAACTGAAACTCGAATGGCAACTGGCCCACAGCGGCATCAACCGCCGTCACATGACTCAAATCGGCTGCCGGGTAGATCCAGCAGGGATTCATGATATCCAGCAGAAAGGTCGCCCGTTCCCCCGAGAGAGGCGCATCGTCTTCCAGGGACAACACAATGGCGTTAGTACAGGTATGTAACTCGTGACTCGAGCGCTTCGCACGGGACTCGCTGGCCGCTGTCGCCGTGGCCGCCGCGGCTCCCGCGCCCTGGTCCGCATACGCATGGACGCCAAGCAACTTGTACCTGTTCATCTGGTCCGGCAGCCGAGCGAGAAACCCATTCCAGTCCAGTCGCTCCGGCGCGGACCACCCCACCTCGGCAACGGCGGCAGCGCGTGGAAATGCCATGTACTCGACACGCTGTTCAGTACGGATGTGCTCTGTCCAGACGTTCGCCTGTACACCCAGAATGTGATGCCGCTGGTCCACCGGTAACGATGCAGGCATCGGGTTGAACTTGTATACGTCCTCGAGGCTGATCACGCTCGCATTTCCCGGTTGCGTGTCAGCCGCACTCTGCCGGTGGTCCAGGTACAACGTTGGCGCTGGCGATAAAACCGAGTCATGGCCAGCGGCCACGGCAGCCAGCGCGCCATCGATCCCCCGCCAGGACATTACAGTTGCATCGCGCGCGATGCCCCCTTCCAGGATTTCATCCCAGCCGATGAGGCGGCGCCCGTGCGCGCTCAGAAACTTACCCATGCGGCCAATGAAGTAACTCTGCAACGCATCCTCGTTGGGCACACCCAACTCGCGCATCCGTGCCTGGATATGTGGCGACGCCTTCCATTGATCTTTGACCGCCTCATCGCCACCGACATGCACATACTTCCCGGGAAAGAGCTTTACAACCTCGGCCAACACGTTCTGCAGGAACTCGAACGTGCTCTCATCGACATTGTACAAGTTGGAGTAGACGCCCCATTTGGAGGTCACCGCGGCGGGTGCGGGCACGATGCTCGCCAAACGGGGGTAGGCCACGATAGCGGCCGTCGCGTGTCCGGGCATATCGATCTCAGGAACAATCGTTACTCTGCGCTCCGAAGCATGCGCAACGATACGGCGAACTGTCTCTTGAGAATAGAACCCCCCGTAGAGACGGGGGCGCCCGGTGGCCGGATCGATATCGGCAGCAGCTTCAGCCCCGGCGGGCACGCGCCAGGCACCTACACTGGTCAGCCTGGGGTATCTCTTGATCTCCAGGCGCCACGCCTGGTCGTCGGTCAGGTGCCAGTGCAAAACGTTCAGCTTGTGCAGCGACATCCAATCGATGAGCTGCACTATGAACTCGGGGGACTGGTAGTGGCGCGCAGAGTCGAGAAGGAGCCCGCGCCACGCGAACCGCGGCGAGTCGGTAATCCTCATCGATGGGAGGACGGCGGACTCATCTTGCGCCTGCGCCTCGCTGGACGTGCATAGCTGCCACAGAGTGACACCAGCGTACAGCAGTCCCCGTGGATCGCTGGCTGAAAGGACGATGCGATTCGGTGAGATGTCGACCGCGTAGGCTTCCGGGTTGGATTTTGTGCCCGAAGACGGGGTTGCCGCCCGTGCAGGGAGACTGAATACAATCGAAGGCCCGGCGCGGTGAGCACCCGATTCATCGACGGCAAGCTGGATGCCGCGCGTCTTCTGCAGCAAATCCGCGAAGTAACGCGCGACCCGCGCGGCACGGGGATCCCGGGGGATTGAGATCCGAGTGCCGGCGCGGATCACGAAAACTCCAGCGCGGGACTCAACGTGTGCCGGTGCCGGGATGATCCCAGGCACGGCGCGTGCCGCGCCACCCGACGTTGCCGCTGCCGCGCCACCCGACGTTGCCGCTGCCGCGGCGCCCGATGTTGCCGTTAGAGCGCCAACTGGTGCGGCCGCGGACACGCCCCCAGTGCCAGCGGCTATAGCGCCGCCCGCTGCTGCCCCGCCTACCAGCACCGCCAAGGTTGCGGCCATCACCCTCCACTTCAATCCTGCGCTCCCCATCAACATGCCCTAAACAACCGCCCCGGAAGCGGGCACCATAGCGGGTCTACGCAGCTTCGTCTGCGCCCGCTTCCCGAGGTTCACTCCATGCCCGCAGCGCCCCATCCCCTCGTCCTTCGTGGCCGTGACGCACTGGCGCGCGGCGACCTGCGAGCCGCCGAAGCAGCCGCGGAAGAGCGTCTGAAGACCGCCGGCCGTGACGTGAATGCGCTCGAGCTTCGCGCGCTGGTCCAACAGCGGCGGGGACAGTTCGGCCAGGCAGCGCGCACCCTCGATACCGTGATCGGAATCGATCGGCGTGCCGACTGGGCATTCAACGACCTGGTCCAACTGTTCATGACGCACGGCAAGCTCGGTGACGCCGAGAAGGTCGCACGCGCGGCGCTCCGTGCCAATCCGGACAATCCCCAGGGTAACAACCTGTTCGGGTACATCCTGTCGGAGATGAATGATCTGCCCTCCGGCGAGTGGCACTTCCGCCGTGCGCTGGAGCTGGCGGGACCGCAGGCGGCGTTTCTCATGAATCTCGGGCTCAACTTGATGAAACAGGGCCGCGCCGAGGAGGCCGATGGCTGTTTCGCGCGGGCCCACGACCTCGATCCGCGCGACCTGAAGACACTTGCCTACTGGTCCACGCTGCACGAGGGCCGCGGCGATCTGAAGCGCGCGCAGGAGCTGCTGGCCCGTGCTGAAGCGGTATCGTCCGCAGATCAGGTCAGCCTGCTCAAAGCCAACTACCTCGCGCGCGCCGGCAAGCATCAGGAGGCGTTCGCCGTCTTCAACTCCTTCACGGAGCTCAGCGGCGCCGGACATCTGGAGCGCGGCAGACTGAATGACCGTATAGGCCGGTACGCCGAGGCCTGGGAAGACTTCGTCGAGGGCAAGCGCCGTCTGGCCGCCGAGGGCAGCGGTCTCAAGTACAAAAAAGATGTGGTCGAGACATTGTTCAACCGGTGCGGCCAGTTCTTCACGCGGGAGAATATCAACCTGCTGCCCAAAGCACCGTTGCGCCCGGATGTTGCGCAGCCGATCTTTATCGTGGGTTTCCCCCGCTCCGGCACAACGCTGATCGAACAGATCCTGTGCAGCCACTCGAGCGTACGAGCCGGTGGAGAGCTCACCTTCCTCGACGATCTGCGCAGGCTCGCCGTTGACGTGCTGCCGGATCCGGAAGGCTATCCGGAAAACCTGGGGCAGACCTGGACGGCCGATCGCCACCATATCGCATCGTTGTTTCGCGACTACTACCTCGCACGCGCGCAAAGCTACGGGCTGACGAGCGGCGGCAAAGCCTTCTTTACCGACAAGATGCCCTTCAACGAGATCAATCTGCCGCTGCTGAAGATGATCTTCCCGAAGGCCAAAATCATCCATGCCGTGCGCCATCCCCTGGACGTCTGTGTGTCCATCATGTCGAACAACATGACTCACGGATTCGCGTGCGGTTACCGGGTCGAGGATCTCACCCACCATCTGGCCGCCGTTTTCGCTCTCACGGAGCACTATCGCAGCGCCCTGGAGCCTGATGATTTCCTGCTGAAGTACGAAACGCTCATCGCAGACCAGGCCGGCCAGACCCGTAAGCTGCTCGAGTACCTCGAGCTGCCGTTCGAGGAGGCCTGCCTGCGCTTTCACGAAAATCCTCGCTACGCGCCCACGCCCAGCTACGCGCAGGTCACCGAAAAGATCCATGCCGGCTCGGTCAACCGGCATGGGCATTACGCGCAGTTCCTGCAGCCCTTCGTGGGAAGACTGCGACCGATGATGGACCGCTACGGCTATAGTTGAGGGCTTCAGAACCTCAACTTCACACCCGCGAAGTAGACGCGTCCGTTGTCGTAAATCGCCCGCGGATGAGACAGATCGTCGTCGTACTGCACAACCTTCGCATCGGTCAGATTCTGGGCTTCGAATGTCACGGCAAGATAGTTCGTGACATTCACAGACGCCGACGCGTCGAGCGATGTCAGCGCGGTCTCGAATACGTTCGAGGTGCGGTCGAAGGTCAGGAAGAAATTCGAGCGCTGTGACCAGGACACGCGCGCGCTCAGCAGCTGGTTCTCGAAGAATGCCGTGAAATTGTACTGGTTCTTCGAGTTTCCGGGGAACGGCTGGCCGTTGCGCAGCGACGCATCGGAGTAGCTGTAGGTGGCCTGCAGCCCGAAGCCGCCCCAGACCGGCTGTGTGATACCCAGCTCGACGCCCTTCAGCGTCCCGCCGTTGCTGTTGGTCTTCTGGTCGATGATGAATGGGCAGTTGAACAGGTTGGCAGCCACTGTAGTACAGGCAGCGTTCGGTGCCTGTTGACCGGTAAATGGCAGCGTCTGGGCGACGGACTGATCCACTATGAAAGACTTCAGGTCCTTGTAGTACAGCGCCAGCGTGTAGGCCGTGTTCTTGTCAGGGTAGTACTCGAATGACAGGTCCTCCTGCCAGGCGCGGTAGGGATTCACCGCCGGATTGCCGGCCGTACCACTGAGTGCGCCGGGATTCAGGCTGACCAGGGGCACCATGGTGATGAAATCCGGCCGTGACAGGACCTTTGCCGCGGCGAAACGCACCAGGAAGTCGTCCGTCACCTCGTAGGTGACATTCATCGACGGCAGAATGTCGTTGTAGCTGGTGTTCGAGGTCGCCGGCACGAAGGCGCCAAAGGGGTTGGGGATGGCGCCCGGGGTTGTCGGATCGCCTACCGTGAGTGCGCCAGTCGTATCCTCGCTGGTGTGCGCGAAGCGTAGACCCGCGTTGCCGCGCCAGCGATCGCCACTGAAATTGCCCATCGCGTACGCGCCGTAGGTTTTCTCTTTGATCGAGAATCCCTGGATCGGATAGGGGACACGCCCGGAGACCAGCTCCTGGTTGGAAAGCACCTTCTGCGCGAAGGCCTCGTTGACCCTCCAGGCCTGGGTCAGCGACCCGGGCACCGCGATGTTGTTCAGGAAATTGCCGGGCGTAAGACCCGCCGACCAGGACGACATCGGTATTTTCTGCGCCAGGATGGGCGCGGAGAATCCGCCGTACGTCGTGAAGTTACCCGCCGCATCGCGCTCATGGTTGGTGACCTTGCCGCCGAACTTGAGCGATTTGAGCACGCCCAGGTCGAGCTTCATTTCCGCATCGAGGTAGCCGTAAACCTCGCGGTCATCGTTCGTGAAGATATCGTTGTTGGCGAAATCAAACGCGAAGGAGTTGGGGTCCGCGAAGTTCACCGTCGTGCCGTTGGCATTCGCCAGCGGAGTGACCACGACGCCGTGTGCCAGGTTGTAGCTGAACACACCGGGGGCACCGAACTCGGGGAAGTATTGCGGGTCCGTCTTGCCGACGGCGTCGGTGTAGCCGAAATCGCCCTTCACAGTCCATTGGTCGTTCGGGGTATAGGTCGCGTTCAGATCCAGGTTCTGGCTGGTCGATTTGGCAAAGCGGTGGAACGAATCGTAGAAGTACGCGAAGTCGCTCGTACCGCCGGCGGCCGAGGACACGGTGCCGCCGACATACGCACCATTCTGCACGACGGGATTGGTCAGCGTGCCGCCGTTGCCGAGCGCACGTTGCGGATCGGCTAGATAGCTCTGGTTGCTGTTTTCGGCGTCAAAGATGGACAGCAGGCCGTTGAAGTTGATCTCGAGCTCCGGGGTCGGCTTCAACTGCATCGCGAAGTTGCCGCCTTTGCGGATGCGATCCTGCTCGAACAGAGCGGAATTGATGAGATTGGGGACCAGCGTCTGGTCAGTACTGCCCTTGACGATGTTGGCCATCGTGTTGTAACCGAGGATCTCGAAGCCATCGCGGCGGATGCGGCGCTCCTGGTAGATGCCGGCAAGCAGGAAGCCAAACGTGCTGTCCGCGTCCTTCCAGCTTATGAGACCGGTCATATACGGATCGGTCTTTTTCGACAGCTCGGTGTGCGCCGCTTCGAGCGACAAGTAAGCCGTGAACGGCTGCAGGTCGAGCGGCTTGCGCGTCTCGATGTTGACCGTGCCGCCGATTCCGCCCTCTTCCACGTCTGCCTGGGCGGTCTTGATGACTTCCGTCCTGCCTATGAGATCGGCCGGCAGCATGAGATAGTTGAAACTGCGCGTCGCATTCTGCTGATCGAGAATGAACCAGTCAGCCGTGGAGAGGGAATGCCCGTTCAGGGTGGCTTTCGTGAGCGTATCCAGTGTGCCGCGCACGTTGATGCGCTCACCTTCGCCGAAGTCCCGCGTGGTCACGATGCCCGGCAGCCGTTGCAGAGCCTCGGCCACGTTTTTGTCGGGAAACTTGCCCACGTCCTCCGAGGTCAGGACGTCCTCGACGCCCGTCGCCGCGCGCTTGGTCTCCAACGACTGCTGCAAGGCCTCGCGATAACCGTGCACCACGACCTCTTCGATCGAGTTGCTGGTATCGGCGGAATCGGCCGGCGCATCCGCCGCCCTGACGTCGCCGTTGCGTCCAAACAGCGCCATGGCCACTGCCGTTCCAACCAAGGTAGACCGTGCGATTCTCATAGATTCCTCACCCCACTGTTATTGGTCCAAGCGCGCCGTCGCGCTACTCCCAGTGCCCCGCTACCACTTGGGTGCCAATATAGTACCACTGTAGTGAAAATACCATCTTCCATGCATACCAATCTTTGGCAGTGATGCCTGTACCTGTGTTAAAACAACCACTTATGAATACAAAAAGACACCCTGGGGTACTAATTGGTACGATATTGGTAGTATGATGGCGCCACCGATCTTTTCGGGAGAAGCCGTTTGACCCTCTTGTCGCAGTCCGTGGGAACGCTCGACGAATCGAGCAGCTTGCCGCTTTATCAGCAGCTTCAGCGGGCTTTGCGGGAAGCCATGGAGCGGCGCCTGTTGGGTCCGGACGACGCATTGCCGGCCGAGCGCGATCTCGCCACCGAGTTCGCGGTCTCGCGAATCACGGTGCGCAAAGCCATCGATGGGCTGGTGAACGAAGGACTGCTCGTGCGGCGCCAGGGCTCCGGCACCTTCGTAGTTGCCCGGGTCGAGAAGAATTTCTCGAAACTGACATCGTTTTCGGAGGACATGCGGGCGCGCGGCCGGACACCCCGCAGTGTTTGGTTGCAACGGTCCGAAGGCACCGTTTCCCCCGAGGAATCACTGGCGCTGCGCTCGAGCCCCGGGACACCGGTATACCGCTTTCACCGTATCCGGTTCGCCAACGACGCGCCGATGTCACTCGAGTATGCGACAGTATTGGCCTCATCCCTACCCTCTTTGGATGCCGTGGAATCCTCTTTGTATGAAGCACTCGAACGCGCCGGCAACCGTCCGGTGCGCGCGTTACAGCGGCTGCGCGCCGTGTTATTGAGCAGCGAGCAGGCGAAACTGTTGCAGGCGAAGGAAAAGGACGCAGGCCTGCTGGTGGAGCGGCTCGGATTTCTCAAGGACGGCCGCGCCGCGGAATTTTCCCAATCGTACTATCGAGGCGACATCTATGATTTTGTCGCCGAACTCAGCAGTTCTTCGTGAGCGAGGCGTCAATGAACATCCAGGAAAGCGCGACACACCTGTATCGCGAGGCGGCACAGGCGGCCGAAACCGTGCGGCTGCAGATCCGCACCAACACTGAAAAGCTGCAGAAGCTGGGAGAGGCGCTGCGGCGGCTCGCGCCGCGTGCAGTGGTTACCTGCGCCCGCGGCAGCTCGGATCACGCCGCGACCTTTGCCAAGTACCTGATAGAGACGCGCCTGGGGGTTCTGACGTCCTCGGCAGCTCCCTCCGTCAGCTCCGTCTACATGGCGAAGGCGGACCTGCGCGGCACCGTGCTACTGGCCATCTCACAGTCTGGTGCGAGTCCCGATCTGCTTGCCGCCGTCGCGAATGCGAAGGCCGCCGGCGCGATGATCGTCGCACTGGTCAACGTCGAGACCTCGCCCCTGGCACAAGCCGCTGACTTTACGGTTCCACTGTGCGCCGGCAGCGAGCAGAGCGTGGCAGCGACGAAGTCATACATTGCTTCGCTGGCTGCGATCATTCATCTCGTCGCCCACTGGGGGCAGGACGAGGAATTATTGGATGCGCTGGTGAAGGCACCCGCCCAACTCGAACGGGCGTGGAAACACGACTGGCAGCCGGCGCTCGCTCACCTGGAGCCGGCTCGCGACCTGTATGTCGTCGGCCGTGGGCTGGGCCTCGGTGTCGCGCAGGAAGCAGCTTTAAAGTTGAAGGAGACATGCGGGTTGCATGCCGAAGCGCTGAGCGCTGCCGAGCTACGGCACGGCCCCATGGCGCTGGTGCAGGTAGGCTTTCCCGTTCTGATCTTTGCTCAGAATGACGAGACGCACGGCGGCGTCGAGTCACTCGCCAAGGAGCTTGCCGCGCGCGGCGCCCAGATCCTGCTTGCGGGTGCGAAGGCACCCGAAGCTCTCATTCTGGGCACCGAGACGGCTCATCCGGCCATCCAACCCATGCTGATCATTCAGTCGTTCTATCGGATGGTGAACGCCCTGGCCGTTGCGCGTGGGTTCGATCCCGATCGCCCGCCTCATCTGCGCAAGGTCACCGAGACCGTTTAATGTCACATTCGCCTACCCTTGCCCTGGTCAACGGACGCGTTCTCACAGATGCCGGGCTGGTCGAGGGTCGCTGCGTCCTGATCGAACAGGGCCGCATTGTTGATGTGGTTGATTCCGCAGATCCGCGTTGCACCCGGGCGGTGCAACGCGATCTCGGTGGCAACCTGTTGCTACCCGGCTTCATCGACTCCCAGGTGAACGGCGGCGGCGGAGTGTTGTTCAACGACGCTCCCAGTGTCGAGGTGATCCGGGAAATCGGCCGCGCGCACCGAAAATTCGGTACCACGGGTTTTCTGCCAACGTTGATCAGCGCCGACCTGGACGTCGTGGCAACGGCCATCGAGGCTGTCCAGAACGCTCTGACATTGGGTGTGCCCGGAGTATTGGGCATTCACATCGAGGGGCCCTTCCTCAACGTCGAGCGCAAGGGCATTCATGACCCTGAGAAGATCCGCGAGCTCGATCCGGCCGCGGTCAGCTTGCTGACCTCGCTGCGAGGCGGGCGGACGCTGGTCACCCTGGCGCCGGAAATGACCACTCCCGACATGATCAAGAAGCTCGTCATTGCGGGAGTCGTGGTCTCGGCGGGTCATACCAATGCCACCTACGCGCAGATCGGCAGCGCCCTGCGCCACGGAGTCACGGGGTTTACGCACCTCTTCAACGCGATGTCACAGCTGACCGCCCGCGAGCCGGGGGTGGTGGGTGCCGCACTGGATGATCCTGACAGTTGGTGCGGAATCATCGTGGACGGCGAGCATACCGATCCGGCCGTGTTGCGGATTTCGATGCGCTGCAAGCGGCACGACCGCTTCATGCTGGTTACTGACGCCATGCCCAGTGTCGGTACTGACAGCAAGTCGTTTGATCTGCAGGGCCGCAGGATCACCGTGTCAGGCAATCTGTGCCTGGATGAGGACGGGCGCCTCGCCGGGGCCAACATCGACATGGCGAGCTGCGTGCGCAACGCAGTATCCATGTTGGGCCTCCCGCTCTCCGAGGCGGTCCGAATGGCCAGCCTGTATCCAGCCGAGTTTTTGGGGTTGGGAAACGAAGTCGGCCGCATCGCCGCCGGATACCGGGCCAATTTCGTACTGGCCGACGATCAGATGCAGGTGCTGGATACCTGGATCGATGGCCGGTCGGAGCTGGAAGACTCCGCAGCGGCCTGAATTGACTACTCGGGCGCCTGAAAACCGTTCGCCCTGTACGTCAGGACTAACGTATCTCGCACGCCGCCCTCGCCGTCCGGCTGAATCGGCGTGGTCTCATGGATCACTCGAGCGTCGTCCATGAGTAGCAGCGACCATGGTTGCTCCATTGTGAAGCGGACACCCGATGGTCCGTTGGCATCGAACACACGGGTCTCGCCGCCGCGAACGTTTCGACGCCGTACCAGCATCAGAGCAACGAAATCGACGCCATCGCGGTGCGCACCCTCGGGAGTTGGCCTACCGATCCCCCCGGCTGTATCAATGCGGAACTGATGTGCCTCGATAAACCATCGCGCAACGGGACGAACCTGCGCAAATAGCGACCCAATGGACTCCACGAGCTGTGTCCACACAGGCGCCTTCACGACCTCCGGCGCAATGGGCTCAAACCAGCGTTCAAGGCCCCCATGCAAAGCGTTGTAGGACGTCGGCTGCCAGTGAGCGCGATGAGGCGCCAGAGTCAGCGCGTCTCCCACATCCTGGATGAAGCAAGAATGTCGGCGCGATCGATAACGCCCGCCGTCACGTAGGTACTGATCGCGCGGGAGGGAGCTCCACCATTCCTCGAGAGGGCTCAGCTGCTCGACAGCAACGTGCAGGGCGGGCTCCAGGTCCTTTGGGGACAAGAAGGCGTAGCCGACCTTCGACAGGTTCTCGATGACATTCATTTCGCTCTTTTACCACGAGCCGCGCCGTGTCCGTCATGGGGCCCATCGTAATTCGGCCCCGCGCATCGCGACCATTACCTCAGACGTAATCGACGCGGCAGCCGTGCTCCGGACACCATTGCGCCAGACCAAAGGCACTACATCAACATCACAGTTATCAAGGAGCGAGGATGAACAGCGTTGCATCCCGGTTGGCCACCAGCTTCAACACGCCCTCTACCCTGTTGCGTCGTGCGCTTCTTGCAGATGCAACGCTCTCGGCGATCACCGGTATCGCACTCGTGCTTGCGGCAGGTCCGTTGGGAGCCCTTCTGGAGCTTCCAGCGGTGGGTCTTCGAGCGGCTGGAGTGATTTTCATCCCGTTTGCGGTGCTCGCGGGATGGCTCGGCACTCGCGAGCGCGTGCGTCGCACGCTCGTGTTCGTCGTGATCGTGCTGAATGCCCTGTGGGCGCTGGACAGCGTGCTGCTAGTGCTGATGGGGTGGGTAGATACGACGCCGCTTGGTGAGTACTTCGTAATCGGCCAGGCTGCGATCGTCGGCGTGCTCGCCGAAATGGAATTCCTCGGATTGCGGCGATCGACGCTCGTCGAGTCATACGCGCGCCATTGAGACGCCCCATTGACAGGTCAGGGAACCGCCAGCCCGCAGGCGCGTTGATTGCAGCTCCATGGAATTCGACGGCCCCGCGGGCTGGAGATCAAATAATGAGCCATATCAATCAGATACAAGAGATTCGTGAACGTGCTCGCAAGCAGATAACCGAGGGCGCGGTCACTGGTGACTACGCTCTCGACCGCAAGCAGGTCATCGGCATCCTGAATGAAGCGCTCGCGACCGAGATCGTGTGCGTGCTGCGGTACAAGTTTCACTACTTCATGGCTTCGGGCCTGCACTCCCAGGCGGTGAAGGAAGAGTTCAAGGAGCATGCTGCAGATGAGCAGGAGCATGCGGACCTGATCGCGGAGCGCATCAAGCAGCTGGGTGGCAAGCCCGAGATGAATCCGTCGGTGCTGACCAGCCGCAGCCACAGCGAATACAAGGAGGGCACTTCGCTGACGGACATGATCCGCGAGGACCTGATCGCCGAGCGGATCGCGATCGAGTCGTACCGAGAAATCATTCAATTCCTGGGCGACAAGGACCCGACTTCCAAGCGTCTGATGGAGCACATCCTCGCGAAAGAGGAAGAGCACGCGGATGACATGGCTGATCTGCTGTTCGCGACGGAGCCCGCTACCGGCGAGGGCACGCGCAACCTTTACTTCCCGGACGAAGTCCCCGCGGCATCCAACGAGGTTACCAAGGTCGGCAAGAGGACCGGTGAAAGCACCGGCAATAAGCAGCCGGGGGGCAAGCCCAGCTGAGTGCGCCAGCCGCCGCCGAATGCGGACGGCTGCTCACCCCGCCCGCGACACCACGCTCCTCACCGCCTCGACTACGTGCGAGGCGGTGAACCCGAAGTGCTTGAACAGCTCCCCCGCCGGTGCCGACTCGCCGAACGTGGTCATGCCGATCACCACCCCTGTCCGGTCAATGTACTTCCTCCACAAGTCCGGTGACCCCGCCTCGACTGCCACGCAAGGAAGATCCGGCGGCAACACCGAATCCCGATAATCCTGCGGCTGTCGGTCGAAGACGGAGGTGGCCACCATCGACACTACGCGCACCGGAATCCCCTCCAGGGCAAGCGCCTTTTGTGCCTCCACCGCCAGCCCAATCTCGGACCCCGTGGAGATGATGACAGCGCGCGGCCCCGTATCCGGCTCGCTCAAAACGTAGCCGCCGCGGGCAATGTTGGCCGCCGCGGCGGCGGAACGCCGTTGAAACGGCAGGTTCTGGCGGCTGAAGATCAAACAGGTCGGACCGTCGCGCCGCTCCAGGGCCGCGGCCCACGCGGCGACGGACTCTTCGGTGTCGCAAGGCCTCCACACGTCCATGTTTGGAATCAGCCGCAACGAAGCGACGTGCTCCACGGGCTGATGTGTCGGCCCATCCTCACCCAATCCGATCGAGTCATGCGTGAACACGAAGATCGAGCGGATCCGCATCAAGGCGGCCATGCGCAAGGCATTGCGGCAGTAATCGGAGAACGTGAGAAACGTGCCGCCATAAGGAATGAACCCACCGTGCAGGGCAATGCCGTTCATGACCGCGGCCATTCCAAACTCGCGCACGCCGTAATGTATGTAGTTGCCGCGGGGCGCCGTGACGGGCCGGGACCCGGACCACGCAGTCAGGTTGGAGCCGGCCAGGTCGGCCGAGCCTCCCAGCAACTCGGGTAATCCCGGGGCCAGCGCTTCGATGACATCCTGAGAAGCTTTGCGAGTTGCGAGCGTCTGCGCCTTCTCGCGCACCTTGGCGGCCAGGAGCTCCACCCAGGCCGCAAAATCGGTCGGCAGCTCACCCGCGAGCCGCCGCTCGAGCTCCCGCGCTTGCGCCGGATAGGTGCGCGCGTACTGCCCGAACTTCGTTTTCCAGTTGCTCTCCGCGATCGCGCCCGCCTCGCGGGCATCCCATGCTTCGTACACGTGGGACGGCACCACGAACGGTGGATAGGGCCACCCGAGTTGGTCCCGCGCGCCCGCAATTTCCTTATCCCCAAGGGGCGCGCCGTGCGACTCGTGGGTGCCCGCCTTCGTCGGAGCACCCTTGGCAATGACAGTCTTGCAACAGATCAGGGACGGGCGATCGTGCACCGCCTTGGAGGCAAGTATGGCGCGATCCACAGCCTCGCTGTCGTGGCCGTCGACATTCGGTACTACGTGCCAGCCATATGCCTCGAAACGCTTCGGCGTGTCGTCGGTGAACCAACCTTTGACATGTCCGTCTATGGAAATACCGTTGTCATCGTAGAACACGATGAGCTTGCCCAGGCCGAGCGTGCCCGCGAGCGAGCAAGCCTCGTGCGAGACGCCTTCCATCAGGCATCCGTCACCCAGAAACACGTACGTATGATGGGAGAACAACTCGAGCCCTGGCCGATTGAATTCCTCCGCGAGCAGCTTTTCCGCCAGGGCCATGCCAACTGCGTTCGAGATGCCCTGCCCCAGCGGCCCCGTCGTGGTTTCAGCACCCGGAGTGATTCCGTATTCGGGATGCCCCGGTGTCTTCGAGCCCATCTGCCGGAAGCGCTGCAGCTGTTGCAGCGGCAGCTCATAACCGCTCAGATGCAACAATGCATACAACAGCATCGAGCCGTGCCCGTTGGAGACCACGAACCGGTCCCGATCCGCCCAGCGGGGATTTGCGGGATTGTGACGCAGATGCCGCCGCCACAACACCTCGGCGATCTCCGCCATGCCCATCGGCATGCCCGGGTGGCCCGAGTTCGCCTTCTGGACCGAATCCATGGCGAGCGCCCGGATCACATTTACGACATCACGGCGCGCAGCGTCGGCCGCGGCAGGATTGAGACTGGTATCGGCTTTGGCTTCGGCGCTCATCCGGTCGCTCCTGTCGTGCACAGCTTCAAACGGGGTTGGCAAGCCGGGGATCGCAGGTACAGCGCCACGAGGTCGGTGAGCCTGTCCACGAATCCATCCGCCTTTGCGTCTGAGGTTGAATGGTCCTTGCCATAGCCGTAACTGACGGCGATGACCGGGCAACCAGCGGCTCTGGCGGCGGCAATATCGATGCTGGTATCACCGACGTACAACATTTCCGCGGGTGCGATGCCGAGCCGCGAGCAGGCCGCCAGCAACATGTTGGGGCTCGGCTTGCGATCTTCAGCTCGATCCGCGCACAGGGTGAAGGAGAAGAAACCACCCAGTCCCGCTTCCTGCAGCAGCGGCTCTGCAAACACGCTGTCTTTGTTCGTGACACAGCACAGTGCAATGCCCGCGTCTGCCAGCGACCGCAGCGCCTGTACCACGCCCGGGTATACCCTGCTGTGTTTGAAAAGGCGCTGACCGTAAAGCCGCCGAAAGAGCGCGAGTGCCGCTGATCTTTGCGCCGAATGAGTCGGGCGATTCCCAAGGCTCTCGGTCAGGGCACGCAGCACGAGTTGATCGACGCCGTTGCCGACGAGTGCCCTGACGCGAGGCTCGGGCAGCTCCGTCGCACCCAGCATGCCGAGCATCAGATTTACGGCCGCGGAGAGATCCCCCATGGTATCGATGAGCGTGCCATCAAGATCGAAGGCAGCTGCACGGACGCGTTCAGTAAGCTTTGGCATGCGCAACTCCCGCTCGGGCGGCAGCGTGTAGCACCGCCAGCCGCTCGAGACTCAGATAGGGGGCACCCAGGCGGGCTTCGTCGGCGGGCGCGAGCGGCTCCTGCGGATCGCCGAGCGATTCGAGAAGCAGATCGGCCGCCGTGAAGTCCTGCGTCCGGGTCCAGATATTCGGCGTCGCCACGATGAACAAACCGGCCGACTTGGCCGCTGCCACGCCGATTGCGGAATCCTCTACCGCTATCGCGCGTGCCGGCTCGACACCGAGGCTCTTCAGCGCCACATTGTATATGTCCGGTGCGGGTTTTTTGTTCGCCACCACGTCTCCCGTGGCTATCGTGTCGAACCAATTCAGCGCCTCGCGGCCGAAGCCCGCGGCAATGAGTGGCTCGATATTCTCGGGCGACGTCGTGGAGGCAATGCCCACGCGGATACCAGTGTCCCGTGCCTCCATAACCAAGCGCCGCACCCCGCTTCTCGCCTTCACCTGCCCCGCTTCGAGCAGTTCCCGGTAGAGGCGGGTCTTGGTCCGGTGGATCTGCGGGATGAGCCCATGCAGACAACGCTGCTGCGTGGGCGGCAGACGCAAGCTCTCGATGTAGCTCGCAATCCGCTCCTTGCCGCCCGTGACACGCAGAAGCTCGCAGTACAGCGGCGCGTCCCAGTTCCAGTCCAGACGGGACGCATCAAAAGCCAGGTTGAATGCCTGGCGATGCACTTCCTCGGTATCGGCAAGCGTCCCGTCGACATCGAATATGAGTGCTTCGCAACTCATCACCGGCGGACCACCTGTGATCCCCGTGCCAACGTCTCCTTGCGGCACTCCATCAGCCGCCAGATCATCGGCGTGAAAATCAATTGCAGCGCGAGGTCCATCTTGCCGCCCGGACACACGATCGTATTCGACCGGGACATGAACGAGTCGTGCAGCATCGACAGCAGGTACGGGAAGTCGATCCCACGGGGGTTCGAGAAGTGAATCACCAGGAACGACTCATCGGGCGTGGGAATAAATCGCGCTATGAATGGATTCGAAGTATCGACAACCGGCACCCGTTGAAAGTTGATGTGAGTGCGCGAAAACTGTGGACAGATATAGTGCACGTAGTCATGCATCCGCCGCAGGATCACGTCCGTCACCGCCTCCGCTGAGTATCCCCGCGTCGCCTTGTCACGATGAAGTTTCTGTATCCACTCCAGGTTGACAACAGGTGTCACACCTATCAATAGATCCACGTGCCGCGCGACATTGACCTCATCGGTTACGACCGCGCCGTGCAGCCCCTCATAAAACAACAGGTCCGTATCGCCCGGGAGGTCCTCCCACTCGGTGAAGGTCCCCGGTTGCTGCTTGTAGCGCGCCGCTTCAGGCTCATCATGCAGGTACTTGCGGGCGCGGCCCGAGCCGCGCTGGCCGTAGTCTGCGAACAACGCTTCCAATTCCGCAAACAGATTGGCTTCGGGACCGAAGTGACTGAACACATGGTCGCCACGCTCGATGGCGCTCGCCAGCCGCTGTTTCATCTCGGCGCGGTCGTAGCGATGGAAGCTGTCGCCCTCGATGAATCCGGCCGAGATGTTCTCGCGCCGGAAGATCTGCTCGAAGGTGCGCATGACCGAGGTCGTTCCGGCACCGGAAGACCCGGTGACAGCGATGATTGGATGCTTGGCCGACATGTTGCTCAAGACCCCCGTTAAGCGTGCGTAGTGAACAAGCCACGTGTTCCGAACAGCGGCGCATCGTATTCGAAGTCGTTGTGATCGCGGTGATACCGCTCGATGCGCTCAACCTCGTTGCGGGCTCCGAACACGAATCCAATCCGCTCGTGCGCAGCCTGCGGCTGTACCTCGAGGATGGGTTGATGACCGGTACTGGCGCGGCCGCCGGCCTGCTCGATGAGAAAGCCGATCGGGTTGGCTTCGTACAGCAATCGCAGCCGCCCGGCCTTCGAGAGATCCTTGCGGTCGCGCGGATACATGAAAACACCACCGCGCATCAGTATGCGGTGGGTCTCCGCCACCAGCGACGCAATCCAGCGCATGTTGAAATCACGCCCCCGGGGGCCTGCCTTCCCCGCAAGGCACTCGTTCACGTAGCGCTTGATCGCCGGTTCCCAGTAACGCGAATTTGACGCGTTGATGGCAAACTCGGACGTGTCGGCCTCGATCGTGATGTCCGGGTGGGTCAGCATGAATTCGCCGATCTCCCGATCCAGCGTAAAGCCGTTCACGCCGCGCCCGGTCGTCAACACGAGCATCGTCGAGGGACCGTAGATCGCATACCCCGCGCACACCTGTTGGGTCCCGGGCTGCAGGAAATCGCGTTCCGTGGGCTCGGATATCCCGTCCGGACACCGCAGCACCGAGAAAATGCTGCCAACCGAGACATTCACATCGATGTTGGAGGAGCCATCCAGAGGATCGAACAGCAGCAGGTACCTGCCCCGGGGGTACTCGGCCGGGATGGGGTAAGGATCCGCCATCTCTTCGGAGAGCATACCCATCAGCTGCCCGCCCCACTCGTTGGTGCGGACGAAAATGTCGTTCGCCAGGACGTCGAGCTTCATCTGCGTTTCGCCCTGTACGTTGGTCGTTCCAATGGCGCCGAGCGCATCAGACAAGGCTCCCTTGCCTATGACCCTGGCGATGCGCTTGCAGGCGAGCCTGACGTCGTTGATCAGGGCGGTAAAACCCCCGGTTGCATGATTGAAGCGCCGCTGCTCCTCGATCAGGAATCGTGTCAACGTCTTCGTCGTTGAAATCTTCGTGTAGCCCATGCCGCACACTCCCCCGTTTGTTATCTATTGTCCGACACACCTGGCTCGACAGACTTAGCAGCGGTGAAGACCCGGCTCGCGCGGATGTCAGCCGCTTTGATGGTGACCAGATCCTCTTTGGACAGGACACCGCCGCGGCGGTCGAACAGGCGGCTCGCCTGGCGCAGCCGCGCGCGGTCAAGGGCATTGCGCACCGATCTTGCGTTGGCGAAATGCGGCTGCCGGATACGCCGCTCGATGTACTCCAGCAGTGCGGTATCAGCCTCACTGTCCAGCCGGTATTGCATCTGCTCGAGCATCAAACCGGCGATGGCATGCAGCTCCCCAGGCGTGTAGTCCGGGAAATCGATGTGGTGCGCCACACGCGAGGACATGCCCGGGTTGCTGCGGAAGAACGTGTCCATGCGATCCTTGTAACCGGCAAAGATCACCACGAGGTCCTCCCGCTGGTTCTCCATGACCTGCAGGAGAATCTCGATCGCTTCCTGGCCGTAGTCGCGCTCGTTCTCCGGTCTGTAGAGATAGTACGCTTCGTCGATGAACAACACCCCGCCCATGGCACGCTTCAACACTTCGCGGGTCTTGGGGGCTGTGTGACCGATGTACTGTCCAACCAGGTCATCGCGCGTCACGGCGACGAGATGACCTTTGCGGACATAACCCAACCGATGGAGAATTTCCGCCATCCGCAGGGCGACGGTGGTCTTGCCCGTGCCCGGGTTGCCGGTGAAGCTCATATGCAGCGACGGCGCTCCGGCCGACAGGCCCAGCGAGTGCCGCAGCTTGTCTACCAGCAGCAGCGCTGCGATGTCGCGTATGCGGCTCTTGACAGGCTCGAGGCCTATGAGCTCCCGTTCCAGCTTATCCAACACCTCACCGATGTTGGAGTCGCGGAAGGCAGCATCGAGATCGAGCTGTGGCGCCGCTCCTGCCTGAGCAGGCGGGTCTTCACGACGAGCCTGACCGTTGGCCGGGGTGTTGGCAATCGAGTCCATCATGACCGTCCATCAGTATCTTTCGCCTTCGGGGCGCTCGACCGCGTACGAGCGCGTGGTGTACTGCACGTGCCGGCCACCTGCTTCGCGGCGCTCGAGCGCGAAACCGGGCTCCTTGTCCGGCCTGCCGACGATGAATGACAGGCGCAGGGATTCCCTGCCGAGCGAGGAATCGAAGGCATTGATCTTGATGTAATGCTGCGCAAAGGTCCGCCGGCACGCCTGCAGCTCAGACATGATTCCCGCGGCATCGCGGATGTCGAACATGGGCTGGCCGAACATTTCCCAGTAGGTGTTGCGTGGGTGCGGGTCGTCGGTGTATTCGATCGATACGGCCCAGCCATTGCGCAGGCAGTACTCGATCTGACCGCGGATCTGCGCGTCGGTCAGATCGGGGAGGAAGGAAAAGGTGCCTTGGGTGAGTCTCATGTGGGGCTCCTCAATCAGTCTTGGGGCGATCAGGCTCAGGCCGGAGTCGGCGTGGGTACGAAGTCGAGCGTGTCGGTGCTCGTGTAGTTGAAGGTGATCTCGCCCCACGTATCCAAGGCTGCCTGCAGCGGTGTGCAGTCCTTGGCGGCAGCCGCGAGGATTGACGGGCCCTCGTTCCAGATGTCACGGCCTTCGTTGCGGGCGAGCACCATGGCCTCCAGTGCAACCCGGTTGGCCTGCGCCCCGGCCTGGATACCCATCGGGTGCCCGATGGTGCCACCGCCGAACTGCAACACGACGTCTTCGCCCAGGTAGTGCAGGAGTTGGTGCATCTGTCCGGCATGGATCCCACCGGATGCAACCGGCATGACTCCGGGGAGCCCGGCCCAGTCCTGATCGAAGAATATGCCGCGCTGCAAATCCAGCGGATTGGTGCTCTCGCGCAGCACGTTGTAGAAGCCCTGCACCGAGTTCGGGTCGCCTTCGAGCTTCCCGACGACGGTACCGGCATGGATGTGGTCAACTCCCGCGAGCCGCATCCACTTGCAGATGACACGGAAGGAAATTCCGTGGTTCTTCTGCCGGGTGTAGGTTGAATGTCCGGCACGGTGCAGGTGCAGCACCATGTCATTCCTGCGCGCCCACCTGGCCATGGATTGAATGGCCGTGTAGCCGATCACGAGGTCGATCATCACAATGACCGAGCCGAGCTGCTTCGCAAACTCCGCGCGCTCGTACATATCCTCCATCGTGCCGGCGGTGACGTTGAGATAGTGGCCCTTGATCTCGCCGGTGGCCGCCTGGGCGCGGTTGACGGCTTCCATGCAGTTGAGGAAACGGTCGCGCCAGTGCATGAAGGCCTGCGAGTTGATGTTCTCATCGTCCTTGGTGAAATCCAGTCCGCCCTTCAGCGCTTCGTACACCACCCGGCCGTAGTTCTTGCCTGACAGCCCCAACTTGGGTTTCACGGTCGCCCCTAACAGGGGGCGGCCGAATTTGTCGAGGCGCTCGCGTTCCACCACGATTCCCGTGGCGGGACCTGCGAAGGTTTTCACGTAGGCGGCCGGAAAGCGCATGTCCTCGAGCCGCAATGCCTTCAGTGGCTTGAATCCGAAGACGTTGCCGATGATCGAGGCGGTGACGTTGGCGATCGACCCCGGCTCGAACAGGTTGAGGTCATAGGCGATGTAGGCGAAGTACTGCTCGGTTGAGCCGGGCACCGGCTCAACCTTGTAGGCCTTGGCGCGATAGCGCTCGCAGGCAGTCAGGCGGTCAGTCCAGACCACGGTCCACGTCGCGGTGGAGGACTCGCCGGCAACGGCGGCGGCCGCTTCGATGGGGTCGACACCCTCCTGGGGGGTGATCCTGAAGAGCGCGAGAATGTCAGTCTCGCGTGGCTGATAACCGGAGTCCCAGTAGCCCATCTGGGCGTACTTCAACACTCCGGCCTTGTAGCGGGCTGCCCCTGATTTGGCCTTGACGGCAGCGCCGTTGCCGTTGGACAGACTGTTCTGCTGCATGCGAGTCCCCTTCCGATACGGTGCGGTTTGCTTGGATTGCCGCGGCTGTGGGGGAATCGTGGCGCTTGCTTTCCATTAGGTCTAGTTAGATATTATTCGCCTGTGCATAAGCACTGCTTATGTATAGATCAGATGCCATCTTTCGCCTTGTGACACCGTGGGACATTGCGATGCGTAACGTGACATTGAGGCAGATGAGAGTGTTCGTGGCGGTGGCGCGCCATTTGTCATTTACCCGTGCGGCGCGCGAGTTGCACCTGACACAGCCGGCCGTCTCCCAACAGGTGAGGCTGCTCGAGGATGAAGTCGGCCTGCCGCTGTTCGAAAAGCTCGGGCGGAAGGTGCAACTCGCCCCGGCAGGTGAGGAACTGCTGCGTTATGCGACCCAGACCCTGGAGTTGATGCGCGAAGCGACGGAGTCGCTCGCGGCCATGCGGGGTCTCAAACGCGGTGTTCTGAAACTCGGTGCGGTGAGCACGGCGAAGTATTTCGCGCCATCACTCCTGTCCGCCTTCACTCCGGCATACCCCGAAGTGACCATCAAGTTCGGGGTTGGCAACCGCGAAGAGATCATTGCACAGATGGCGGCGAATGAGATCGACCTCGTCATCATGGGGCGGCCGCCCCGGGAGCTTGACACGATCGCCGTCGCTTTTGCCAAGCATCCACTGGTCATCATCGCCGCGCCCGAACATCCGCTGGCGGCGCGCAAGCGCATTCCACTCAAGCAGCTGAGCACCGAGCAGTTCCTGATCAGGGAGGAAGGCTCCGGAACGCGTGCATCGATGGAACACGTGTTCCGGGAACGGCACGTGCCCTTTCGGGTCTCCATGGAGGTGAGCAGTAATGAGACGATCAAGCAGGCGGTCATGGCAGGCATGGGACTCAGTTTTATCTCCGCGCACACCGTTGGGCTCGAGCTTGCGGCGGGCAAGCTCGTGTGCCTGGACATTGTCGGTCTGCCGATCGTGCGAGACTGGTTCGTGATGCATTTGCGCGATAAACACCTTTCGCCGATCGCGGCGGCGTTCCGCACCTTCCTGTTGGAGCGTGGCGGACAGATCATTCACAAGGCCATAGGCGACTTTCCCGCTGCACGGAGGTAGTAGTGACCAGTTTCAAGGCTCATCTCATTGCGGCCCTGCTGCTGCTCGCGAGCACGGGCGCCTGCGCCGACGAGAGCTCCAGCCGGCAGCTCAGTGTCGCGGGCGTAAACCTTCGGGTCGAGTTTGCGGATTCGAGCTTTCGCGGCGGCAGTGAACCGGTGCTGGAATGGATCAGGCGCTCGCTCGGAATCGTTCGTGCGTACTACGGCGCCTTTCCGGTCAGCTCGCTTCGAATCCAGGTTGTCCCCGAGAGCGGTGGTGGCGTGCACGGCGGCAAGACGTGGGGCTACCGGGGTGGTTTCATTCGCGTGCAGGTCGGCCGCGATGTCACGCCGGCACAGCTCCTCGACGACTGGGTGTTGGTGCATGAGATGACGCACCTCGCGCTGCCCGATGTCGGCGACGAGCAGAGTTGGTTTTCCGAAGGACTGGCGGTCTATGTCGAGGGAATCGCCCGCGCGCAGGCGGGCAACAGAACCCAGCAGGACGTGTTTGCGGAGCAGATGAAACAGATGCCGCGCGGCATGCCGCAAGCCGGAGACCGGGGGCTGGATCATACTCATACGTGGGCTCGCACGTACTGGGGTGGGGCCATGTTCTGCTTCCTTGCGGATGTGGAGATACATCGCAGGACGGGGAACCGATTTGGGTTGCAGGATGCGATGCGCGCCGTCGCGAAGGCCAGCGGGGGGCTGTCGGCGGACTGGTCCATCAACCAAGTGTTCGCCACCGCGGATGCAGCGACCGGCACGAAGGTGTTGGAAGAGCTCTACGCCCAGATGAAAGACAGTCCTGTGACTCCGGACCTGCACGAGCTGTGGGCAAAACTCGGGGTGGTGCCGGATGGCGGCACTGTGAGGCTGCGCGACGATGCGCCCCTGGCGGATGTTCGCCGGGCGATCATGGAACCTCGGGCGAATAAAACGTAGTCATTACGGCGGTGACTGCCAGTACGGCGCAGATGAGGACGAATTCGGCTGCGACCGCCCTCTTGAAGGCTCGGCTTTGCCCTCTGGCGCACGCGGGGCCGAATGTCCACTTATTCAAGGTCGCCAACGCCATCAGGACGGCGAACAGGGTTACTTTCGTCAGCAGCAGTTGCCCGTAAGGTTGCTTGAAGACAGCCCAGCTTGGGACCAGGAGCACGGTGAGACCGACGCCCGCCAGCAGGATCGCTGGCACTACCCAGGCTGCTATCCGTGAGAAAGCGTCGATCGCCTGTGTAGCGACAGGCGGCGGCTCTTTGCTGGCTGCCAGAAACAGTGGCCACAGTGATCCCAACCAGAATGCGACAACAAGCAGGTGGAGTGTCAGCAGTGCTGCTGCCGCTGGACGGTATGGAGTAACGGAGGTATGGCCGGTCAGGGTGAATGCGGTAACACAGAGGACGGCGCCAGCGATCCCGATTGCCAATGCGCCGGGACGCAGCCCCGTCGCTACGAGCACTAGCCCAAGCACTCGCAACGCGAATGCCGCCCCCTCCGGCGATCGCAGCGTCATCACCTGCATTGCCGGGTCCATCACCCCGGCCATCTCCCCCGCCATGCGCGCGGCTTCGAGCGCGTGATGCCCAACCACAAACACCAACGCTGCGATAGCCAACCTCCACCCGAGTTTTGTTATGGCATGCAGACTGCCAGGTACGAGGCGCCCAAATACAGCGATGAAAATGGGTATGCCCGCCGCGTTCAGGAGCAGCACAAAGCTGCCAGCCCGGAACGCGACCGACAGCGCATCCGCGCCACTCAGCATTGACATCTCTTGTGGAATGATCAGGTGCCCGGACCCACGGTGAACGTCACCTTCCCGGGCATTACATGCCCATCGTCACTGACAGCACGCCAACTCAGCACGTACTTCCCCGCCACCAGTTGTGGCGCGGGAATGGAGATCTCCGCGGAGGGCGTCGTCGGCAGCGGTCCTATCTTCTTCGCCGGCTCTGCATCCTTCTGCAGTGAAAGCGCAGTCAGCTTGGCCGGCTCGGCAAACTTCAACACAAAGTTTGGCGGTGATACCGTCATCGTGCTGCCGTCAGCAGGAACCGCCTTCACCAGATGAGTATGTGCGAAGACCAGCGCACTGCAGGCCATCAACACCGATGCACACGCAATTCGAGCAATTCTCATAAAACCTCCTTCAGAACCAGACGTGCAAACCGACCGCCATCTCCAGATCACTCGCCTCTCCACCCGCGGCTCGGACGAGATCGGCGGTCTGACCGAAGCGGCGCAACCAGACGACGCCAATGTAGGGCGCAAACTCGCGCCGCAGCTCATAGCGCAGGCGAATGCTGACCTCCAAGTCCGAGAGCCCCGAGCCGATCTGACGTTGCCGATCCGAGTGACCGTACAGGTTTGCTTCCGCAAATGGCTGTAGCACGAGGCGCTGCGTCAGCAGCAGATCATACTGCGCCTTCAGACGCGCAGCCGTACGCCCCTGATCGCTGGCATAGAAGGTTGCTTCCGTTTCAAACCATTGCGGCGCAAGACCCTCAACGCCAACTGCCAGCCAGGTTCGTGACTGCCCCGGACCGAAATCCTGACGTCCGCCCGCCTGCAGGTTCCACCAACGGGAAATGACTCTACTCCACAACAACTCAGCGTCGGCGTCGCGAATGCCGCGGTCATGGCCCGTCGATACGTATTGCCCTTCGCTTTTGATCCAAAGCCTGTCGTAGTCACCGCCGTACCAGGCCTGCGCATCCCAAATTCCGTGGCCCTCGCCAGCATCGCCGTCGCGCCACTCGAGCCGATCGAACAGGATTTTGCCGAAGCGTGCGGTATCGTCCATTTGCATTGTCTCGGCCATTTCGCGATAGGACATTGAGTCCCCGGCCTGCGCACCGCTGTTGGTAACGAGAGCGGCAAGGAGCACGATGAGTGTAAACGCTGTCCTCACGATTGCTCACCACCTGCAGGTCCGTGCCCCACGACAACCTCGCGAAACATGCCCGCTTCCATGTGATACAGCAGGTGACAGTGAAACGCCCATCGACCCAACGCATTGGCGGTGACGCCGTAGCTCAATTGCTGACCGGGCTGTACCACAATCGTGTGCTTGCGCACGAGAAACTCACCTTCCGGCGACTCGACTTCACTCCACATGCCGTGCAGGTGGATGGGATGCGTCATCATGCTGTCGTTCACCAGCACAACCCGCAGCCGCTCGCCATAGTTGAATTGCAGCGGCTGGCTCTCGGAGAACTTCTTCCCGTCGAACGACCATACGAAGCGTTGCATGTGGCCGGTCAGATGCAGTCGGATTTCGCGCCCCGGCTCACGGGAGTCGATGGGCCCGCCGATGGTATGGAGGTCAGCGTAGGTCAACACGCGACGTCCGTTGTTGCGCAAGCCGATGCCGGGGTCAGCCAGGCTTGTGGTGGGTTGGAGGGCGACGGAGTCAACGTTGGGGCCGAATGTTCGTGAGGGGGAGCCTGCCGTGTGGTCCATGCCAGCCATGTCGTGCGAGGCGGAGCCGCCGCCGTGGTCCATGCCAGCCATGTCGTGCGAGGAGGAGGCACCGCCGTGGTCCATGCCGGCCATGTCGTGCGTCGTGGAGCCGCCACCGTGGTCCATGCCGGCCATGTCGTGCGCCATGGGGCCACCGCCGTGCGCCATGCCGCCCATTCCCATATCCGCCATGGTCAACACCGGGCGCGGATCGAGCCGCGGGACTTCAGCTTCCATGCCCGCGGCTGGAGCGAGTGTCCCGCGCGCGTAGCCCGAGCGATCCATCGACTGCGCGAAGATCGTGTATGCGCGGTCATCCTTTGGTTCGACTATGACGTCGTAAACCTCCGCAGCGCCGATGCGAAACTCATCCACGGTGACGGGCTCGACATCCTGTCCATCTGCCGCCACCACTGTCAGCGCCAGCCCGGGAATCCGCACGTCGAAAAAAGACATCGACGAACCGTTGATGACCCTCAATCGCACTCTCTCGCCACGGCGGAACAGACCTGTCCAGTTACCCGCGGGAGTAACGCCGTTCATGAGATATGTATATGCATGCCCTGAAACATCGAGCAGGTCAGTATCGTTCATGCGCATCTGTCCCCACATGCGCCGATCCGCTGCCGCCGCGGAGAAACCCTGGGTACGCACTTGCGCAATGAAGTCCGCCACCGTCCGTTTGCCGTAGTTGAAATAGTCGCTCTGCACTTTGAGCATCCGGTAGATGTGTTCCGGGTTGGTGTCTGTCCAGTCGGACAACAACAGGACGTGCTCGCGATCGGCGCGCTGCCGCTCACCATCGCGCGGCTCGATCACGATGGGACCGTAGAGGCCAACTTGTTCCTGAAATCGCGAGTGGCTGTGATACCAGTAAGTTCCCGACTGCGTTACCGGGAAGCGGTACGTGAACGTTTGACCGGGCGGGATGCCAGGGAAGCTGATTCCAGGCACACCGTCCATACCGGCGGGGAGAATCATTCCGTGCCAATGAATCGACGTCGGCGCGGGCAGGCGGTTAGTTACTCGAATCGTAACGGTGTCGCCCTGGCGCCAATACAACAGGGGTGCCGGCAGCTGGCCGTTGACGACCGTGGCCGTTCGCGAAGCGCCAGTGAAGTTCATCTGGCGGGTGCCGATCTCGAGGTCGAAGTCGGTGCCCCTTAGAATGGCCCCCCGTTCGCCAGAAGTCGCACCCCAACCCAGCTGGCGCCCGCCCGCGAATACGAGCGCGCCGCCGGCCAGTCCTTGCACAAAACGCCGCCGTGAAAGGTTGAATTCGAAATGAGATCGATGCATCGCATTGCCTTCGAGATGCGCACCGCAAGCGATGCGCAGGTTCGATCAGCCCGCATGGGAGCCCGGGTTCGCAGAGAACCTCGGGCCCGCGCAAGGCGGACGGGGAAATCGCGTTGGATCAGGCGATGGGAGGTCGAAGGAACTCGTCGATACGAGGCGCGACGAATTGCGCACTCGAGAGCGATGGGATCGCGACGGTCGTCGCGACATCAGCGAGCGGCGGCAGGTCGAAAGCCGCCGGCGTATATACGCAATGACACTGGCACGCGCTTACGTGGCAGCAATCATGGTTGCCCGCGGGTGTATGTTTGTTGCCACCTTTGGCAGGCGTCGCGCCGTGCACGGAATCGTGCATTGGGCAATCGGCTTGGGCGGTGGTCGCAACAGCAGTCGCGGCGGGCGTCCCAGCCGTATGCGCAGCGGGCGTCCTAGCCGTGAGCATTTGGGACCGCGCGGTTGTTGGCGCAGGTACCTGCGCGTCAGGCCTCTCAAGCGCCGCCTGTGCCGTTTGCAACGGCAGCCCGATCACCAGCTGAAACACCAGCAGCACAAACAGTGCAGCTTTTGGGCGCAGAATTTTTGCCAGATGGCTTTTCACGCAGAAGAGCTTACACCGAAAGTGCCGAAGGATGACACAGCGCGATCTTGCGCCGGCGTCGCCGTAGGCCGTTGCCGACGCAGGTTGCGTCGGCAGCGAATCGCGGCGGCGCCGTCGCCGCAACTACGATTAGCGTCGCCCGCTAGAGCGTCCACCACCTGCACGATGGCGCTGGCCGCCGCCACCGCCACCGGAAGAGAATCGGCGCGAAGGCTGCCCGGGCCTACCGTGACCGCCGCCGCCGTGACCGCCGCCGCCGTGACCGCCGCCACCGTGACGTTGAGGGTCCGATCGCCCCCGGGTGCCGCCATCGCCGCGGTGTGCGGAATGATCCGCGTGTTGAGCCGGCCGGCCTTGGACGTTGCCATCGCCGCCCTGCCCCGCATGTTCCGAGTGCGCGTGACCGCCTGCACCGTGTTGATGCGCCCGGCCTTCGCCGTTGCCACCACCACCGTGCGCCGCGTGCCCCTGCCCTGCATGCGCGGGACGCCCGCGATCACCACCGCCATTGCCGTGGCGCCCTGATCGCTCATGGCGACCGCCGCCGTGTCGGGCGGTGTGTCTGCCGCCACCGCCACCGCGTCGCTCGGACGCGCGCTGGTCGGTTGAACCATTACCGCCACGGGGCGCGGCCGCGGGGGTCGCGACAATCTCAAACTCCGGCAACGCGGTCACCGGCAAGGCACGCTTGAGCATGCGCTCGATGTCTTTGAGCAGTGGCGCCTCGTCTGGGGAGACGAGAGACACAGCGGAACCAGACCCGCCGGCACGCGCGGTGCGCCCGATGCGGTGCACGTAGTCCTCGGGGACATTGGGCAGCTCGTAATTCACCACATGCGGCAGCTCTTTGATGTCGAGTCCGCGAGCTGCGACTTCAGTCGCCACGAGCGCCGTGATCTTGTTTGACTTGAAATCGGACAGCGCCCGCACGCGCGCACCCTGGCTCTTGTTGCCATGGATGGCCGCGGAGCGGATACCGTTCGATTCGAGCTGCTGGGCCAGGCGGTTCGCACCGTGTTTCGTGCGGGTGAATACCAACACCTGGTGCCAGTTCCCTGTATCGATCAGATGCGCAAGCAGATGCCGCTTGTGATCCTTCGACACCCGATACACCTGTTGATCGACGCGCTCGGCCGTTGCATTCCGAGGGGACACTTCGATGCTGGCCGGATTGCGCAGGATGCGCCCTGCCAGCTGGCGGATGTCATCGGAATAGGTGGCGGAGAACATCAGGTTCTGGCGCTGTGGCGGTAGAAGCTTCACAACACGCCGGATCGCAGGGATGAATCCCATATCCAGCATCCGATCGGCTTCATCGAGCACGAAGCACTCGACACTGCGCAGGTCGAGCGAGCCCTGCTGCGCCAGGTCGAGCAGCCGCCCGGGAGTGGCGACGAGCAGATCGCAGCCAGCGTACAGCGCGTCGATCTGTGGGTTGATGCTGACACCACCAAAAACAACAACAGTGCGAATTCCGACGTACCGGCCATAGGTGCGCGCGCTCTCGGCGACCTGCGCCGCAAGCTCGCGGGTAGGCGTCAGAACGAGGGCACGCGGAGCGCGCCCGCCGGGTTGACCGAGTCTCTGCAAAATCGGCAGAACGAAGGCCGCGGTCTTCCCGGTTCCCGTCTGGGCGCCGGCAAGCACATCGCCGCCCGCGATGACCGCGGGAATGGCCTTGGCCTGGATGGGGGTGGGGACGCTGTAGCCCTTTTCGTCTACAGCACGCAGCAGCTCGGGCTTCAGCCCGAGATCGGCAAATGACATGTAATAACCTCTCAAATGGACTCGCACGCAGCGTCGCGCGCTGCAGCGGTCAGTTGCGAGGGAATGTAAGTTTGGATGGGATGGGGGGCCCGAAATGGATCGCCCTGGCCCGCAAAACGAGGCGCTGACCGCGCACCTAGTGAAGGCCGCGCACTCTACAGGCTTTGCAAGCCTGCGTCCAATCAGGAAAATCGGCGCCCATGTCACTCATCACCCTGCTCGACTCCCATCTCGCCTTTGGCGACCGGCCGCTTCTCGATGGCGCTCAACTGGCAGTCCGCGCCGGTGAGCGCGTTGGCCTGATCGGTCGCAACGGCACCGGGAAATCCACGCTCCTGCGCGTCATCGCGGGGCTGACGCAACTCGACGACGGCGAAGTTCAACGGCGCGATGGACTGCGAATCACCTTCGTTGAGCAGGAGCCGGAGCTCCCGCCAAGCGCGACACTTCGCGAAAGCCTGCTGGCACGCGCGGCTCTCGAGCCTGACGCGGCGCATTTGCATGCCGACGAGCGCGAACGATGGCGGATGGAAGCACGGCTGACGGAGTTCATGCAGCGCTTCAATCTGGATGCCGAGCGCGCCCCGGCGACCAGCTCGGGCGGCGAGCGTAAACGCGCGGCGCTCGCTCTCGCGCTGACCCTCCAACCCGATCTCCTACTGCTAGACGAGCCGACCAATCATCTCGATATCGAGGGTATCGAGCGGCTGGAGGAGCTCCTCCTCAAGGTCCCCGCGTGCATGGTGATCACCCACGACCGCGCTTTCCTGGATCGGATCACCACCCGTATCGTCGAGCTCGACCGCGGAATTCTGCGCTCCTACCCTGGAAATTTTGCGGCCTACGAAGAGCGCAAAGAACAGGAGATCGCCGCGGAGGATGTTGCGCGCCGCCGCTTCGAGAAGTTCTGGGCCCAGGAGGAAGTCTGGATCCGCAAGGGGGTGGAAGCGCGGCGCACCCGTAACGAGGGGCGCGTTAAAAGGCTGGAGCGCCTGCGGGTCGAGCGCGCGGAGCGGCTCGATCGCATCGGCAATGTGAAGCTGAGCCTGGATGCCGGCGAACGCTCCGGTCAGCTGGTGGCCGAGCTGCAGGACGTCGTCAAGAGCTTCGGAGGACGCAAGATCGTCGATGGGCTGTCGATGCGGCTCATGCG
>Ga0068858_100000239_pt1 | contig 59492 bp, 52 predicted proteins | sample KBSSwiS12_FD_66589 | JGI IMG/M metagenome (GOLD analysis project Ga0068858, IMG submission 66589) | Switchgrass rhizosphere microbial communities from Kellogg Biological Station, Michigan, USA - KBS Switchgrass S1-2 | ecosystem: Host-associated > Plants > Roots > Rhizosphere > Soil ...
GCGCGGAGCCCCATCCCGTACTCGATGAACTCGTTGCCATCTACATCCCAGACGCGACAGCCCTCACCTCGCTCGATGATGCTGGGCATGGGTTCGGGAAACTGATCCAGGCCCTTGGCGTACGTATGGCCGCCGCCAGGAATGAGCGTCTGCGCGCGCTCACTCAGCCTGCGGCCGTTGTCGAAGCAGAGGTCGCCTTTCGCAGCGGCGCCGTGCTCAGATGACGATTTTGCGGGCATAGAAGGCCTCTGCGTAGCCAGTCGGCGCGTTGCATTCAACTCCCCGGATACGCATGATTCCGTTGAACGTCTCGGGAGTAAACCACCGTTTGGACTGCTGCGTGCCGAAGGCACGCAGCAACAATCGGACCTTCCGTTGGTGGCTCGCGCTCGATAGAGGTACGAACACGCTGGGGGAGCCCAGGTCGCCGTCGTACTTCACTATTTCATACTCGAGAATGAGATGGTCGCGAAACGTGTTCCACGTGAGCTCCGACACGAGCCGGTGATCCTGATGCAGGTCGCGACCCGTGTGGGTCAGTACCAGGTCGGGAGCGATCTCGCCCTTCAACTTTTCGAAGAACTCCTTGATTTGTCCGTACTGACTCGGAAAGTAACCGTCGCGGAATTCCTCCACGACAACACGGCTCCGGCTGGCGTGGGATAGAAATGACCGAGCGCTCGCACGAGCCTCACGGCTGCGTCTGTCCGTAGCGCTCAGTACTACCCAGGTAACGGCGATGCGCAGTCGCTGCAGCAGCTCGAGAACCGTTCCGCCGCAACCAATTTCCAGATCATCGGAGTGAGCACCGATACAGAGCAACTGCAATACGCCACGCTTGTTTGGAAGGAGGCTGAGCATGCAGCTGCTACTTTCGCCACAGTATCCATGGGCAATCCCCCCGCGCTTCCATGCGGTCGAAGGTGATCTTGTCCTTGAACGTATCCATCGATTGCCAGAATCCGTCATGGCGGTACGTACTGAGCGCACGTCGTTCGATGAGACGCGCAAACGGTTGCTCGACCAACTCCTCGCCGTCCTTGAGGTAGTCGAAGATCTCGCCGCGCAGGACGAAATAGCCGCCGTTGATCCACACAGTACCGGCGTTCATCGTGCCCATCGAAGTCACGCGGCCGTCTTCATCGAAGCTTACGGTATGGAAACTCTGCGGCGAGCGCACAGTGGCGAAGCTGGCCACGGTTTGTTTGCGGCGAAATTCCTCCAGCAGCTTGTCTAGCGGCAGGTCCGAGAGACCGTCTGCGTAGTTAGCGAGAAACTCGTCATCGTTGCACACGTACTTGCGCGCGCGCAGTAGCCGCTGCCCGATATTGCTGTGCAGGCCTGTATCGACGAATGTAATGCGCCAGTTATCTAAATCGTGCGATACGAGCTCGACGCTTCGCCCGCCGTCCGACAGCACGAAGTCGTTGGTCATCGCCTCGTTGTAGTTCAGAAAGTAGTCGCGGATGAGGTCGCCCCGATAGCCGAGACACAGGATGAACTCAGTGTGGCCGAAATGTGCGTAATAGCGCATGAGGTGCCACAGAATGGGACGGTAGCCGACATTGACGAGCGGCTTCGGAATGGTGTCTGAATGCTCGCGCAATCGTGTCCCGAGGCCTCCACAGAACAGCACGACTTTCATGGTCTTGCCTCCGCACTGCAGGGCATCGCAGCCGGTTGCAGTAGTTCGACGGCCAGCAGCGCATCTGCGGCCTCAGCCAGAAGCTCGAAACGCAGGCCGGAGCGCTCGGCGATATCGAGCAGCGAATGCCGGCCGTCCGACTGGTTCAGAACCCACAGCAGCGCATGCTCGAATTCCCCCGGATCGGTTCCTCCTACCGTACGAAACAAGCCGCGCTTGCCCAGGAGCGGCTCGCATTTGGGATTCAGATTCAAATAGGCGGCATTGCGATCAGCGAGCGACACGATGGCCGCGAAACTGCGCAGCGACTGTTCGAATGCGTCCCGATCGAGAAGATCAAAACCATCAGCGGAACTGTGGTACTCGGGATACTCACTGTTCGGCGTGCGCGTCAGCCGTCCGACGGGCAGATCGAAACCGGGCGAACACAGCTGCCGTTCATCGTAACCGTAGGGGGAGAAGTCGATACAGCGTGCACCCGAGTCGAGTTTGCCGAGAACCAACTCGCTGATCCGATCGATGTCGGCATGCCCGCGGCGGCTGCGCTTATAAGTCAAAGGGCCGCGATCACCCACCAACCCGACGACCAGACCATGGCGCACACCCGCGAGCCGCTCCTCGTTGCGCGCGAGCCAGGTGATCGTGCCGATCGTTCCCGGGGCAAACACGAACCGGTAACTCAAATGCGGCAGTTCCTTCCCGAGCTCGACAGCAGCCAGCGTGGCAAGCGCAATACCGCTCAGATTGTCATTGCACAGCGAGGGATGACACACATGTGTGAAGACGAGAAATTCCTGGTCGGTCTCGCCAGGAATGCGGCATTCCGCATAAGTCAGGTTCCCAGGTACAAGCGTGCTGTCGATATGAACTTCGTAGAGGTCCTGAGGCAATTGCTGCAACTGGCGATGGGTCAGGCAAAACCCCCAGTCCTCGCGGTAGTAGCTGGTGCGATAGGGGATCCAGTCGGGGTGCTCGGGCAACGTGTGCAGATGCGATCTGAGCTCCTCGAGCTTCATCTGCGCACGCACGGGGACGCTGTAGCTCATCACGTGCAGTGTATGATTTCGGAAGTCGACGATCGCGCGGCCGGCTGAATCCTTGATCCACGCCGCGCGGATATTCCATTCACGCGGGACTTCCCAATCGAATACTCGCGTGCCGGAGGGGACTTCCGTCAGGGTCAGGGGGATCCGGCGGCCGATCGCTTGCAGCGTCGCGCGTACCCCGTCTCCGGTGATGCTGCGGCAGATCGGATAGAGCTCCTGCATGAGCTGCCAGGCATCGGCGAGCCGCTGATTGCAATCCTCGTTCGAGCGCAGGCTTGCCAGTGGCATGGACCTCATCGCGGCTGCCTCGCGGTTGGCTCCCGCCGTGCGGCCTCCAGACACTGCTCGTACTGGCGGTTGAGAAAATCCGGGTACGTCGCATCTCTGGGCAGGATCACAATGTCCTCACCGATCGGCCAGCGGATCTTGAAGGCCGGATCGTTCCAGCGCATGCCGAATGCGAGCTCGGCGGCGAAGAAGTCGCTCATTTGATAGAGGACCTCTACGCCGTCCTCCAGCGTCTGAAAGCCGTGGGCCATCAACGGTGGCACATACAGTGCATCATGCGTCTCGGCGGTGAGCTCGAGCGCGAAGTGCTGCAAATAGGTCGGCGATTGCGGACGCATATCGATGATCACATCGTGGATTGCGCCACGCAAACAACTCACGAGCTTACCCTCCTGAGAGGGCGGCAGCTGCAGGTGCATCCCACGCAATGTCCCTCGCCGCAGGTTGCGAGAGACGCTGGTCTGCACGATCTGCGCCGGCAATCCTTGGGCGGCAAATTCGCGGGAGCACCAGGTTCGCGCAAAGTAACCACGCCTATCTGCCTGGGGCTCAATGGCCACGGTGAATGCGCCCGCCAGCGGAGTCGCTCGGAACTTCACCAGGTGCTCCAGAAGAACTCCTGATCGATCTGGTGTGTTGCCTGCAGGTAGTTGAGCTGCTTCAGCCGGGTGAAGGCCCGGAACTGGTAGAGGTCCGCCGGCATTTGTATCCGTTCGAATAACCGCCTCAGTTCCTGGATACCGCCGCGCGCAGAATGATGACATTCGAATCCCGGCAGCTCCCGTTGGATTCTGTCGAAGTTCACCCGGTAGCTGCGATTGTCGCCACTCGCCGCGCCGCTGCTGAGCTTGCACCCGGGAAATTCCTCAGCGATGAGCTCGGCGATCTCCCGGACACGGAAGTTGTCTGAATTACGACCCACATTGAAGATCCGCCCCGAGATCGCCTCCTCTGATGCCACCAGACAGCGGTAGATCGCCTCGCAGATATCGAGTATGTGCACGACAGGTCGCCACGGACTGCCGTCGCTCGTCATCGCAATGTGTTTCGTCGTCCACGCCAGTGCACACAGGTCGTTGATTACGACGTCGAAGCGCATGCGTGGTGACGGTCCATAGGCCGTCGCGTTACGCAGAAACACCGGACAGAAATCCCTGCCGGCCATTGCACCCACATCGCGCTCGACGAGCACCTTGCAGCGTGCATACGCCGTCTGGGGATTCGCAGTCGTCGTCTCATCCAGAAATTCCTCGGTTCCCCTCCCATACACACAGCACGAGGACGTATAGACAAATCTTCGGATGCCGGCAGCTCGTGCCGCCTCGGCAACGCTCACGGATCCGCGATGGTTGATCCGATGCGTCACTTCTGGGTTGTTCTCGCCAAGGGGATCGTTCGACAACTCGGCAAGGTGCACTACCGCGTCACATCCAGCGAGGTCCGCCGGGGAGAGGCGGCGCACATCTTTGTTGATCGTTTGCGGCGTAATCGCAAACTGAGCATTGTCGTTATACAGCCACCCGTCGCGGTAATAGCCGGTATCCAACCCCACGACTCGGATACCGCGCTGAATCAAGTAGGGCGCCAGCACGGCACCGATATAGCCGTTTACCCCGGTTACGAAGGCCCTCATTTTTTCTTCTCCTCGCCTACGTGGCTCCTGCCGCGATGCGGCACACGAGTTGACGTTTAGCGTGGCCCGAGTTCCATTTGGGCTTAGCGGACTCGAGTGGGCAATAATACGCCCTGCAATACCGGAGGGTGAGACGGACGCTCCGTCGAAAAACGCGACGCAATGCAACACCGATCCTCCCATGGCAGCGCCCCGCCGTTGGTCTCTATCGGTTTGCCTGTATACAACGGCAGGCGGCATCTGGCGCAGGCGTTGAACGCGCTGCTCGGCCAGACGTTCTCTAACTTCGAGATCATCATTTCGGACAATGCTTCGACGGATGACACGCAGGCACTCTGCCAGGAGTTTGTCCGCGCGGATCACAGAATACGTTACCTGCGGCAGGCAAAGAACGTCGGCGCGCCACGGAACTGGTCATTCACCGTGCACGAGGCGCGGGGCCAATACTTCAAATGGGCCTCTGCCAACGACTATTGCAGCGAGGACTTCGTCGCAGAATGTTTGCAAGCGCTCCTGAGCGAGCCGCGCGCAGTGTTGAGTTTCGGCAAGACATGTCTCATTGAGGAAGAGACCGGGTTGACCACGGAGTACGAGGGTGATATCGAGGTCCTCGATGACAGGCCGCATGACCGATTCAAACGTGTCTGGAGTACTCTGCGGCTGAACAATGCACAAAGCGGCCTCATTCGTCTGGACGTGCTGCGCAAAACCGGCCTCGATCGTCCCTATCAAGGAGGAGATCTCGTCCTGATGGCCGAATTGGCCCTTTACGGGTATTTCAAGCGCGTACCCAACGTGTTGCTCTTTCGGCGTGTCGGCGCGAAGTCCTTGTCGGCACTACTTTCGCCCGTCGAATTGCAGTACTTCCTCGACCCTGACGCCGCGCCGGGAACGCGATCGGGATTGTGGAAGCGGCACGTCGATCAAATCGGTGCAATCCTGCACGCGCCCATTGGCATGGGCGAAAAACTTGCCTGTCTGCGCATAGCCGCTCACGACGCATATTGGGACAGATCACGACTCGCTCACGATCTCTCGCGGCGGGTCCTGGGCAGAATCGGCGTCTCGAGGAATCCAGACTGAGCGACAGCTGCTCGATTTCATGTCGATTCGAACAATAGGGCCCAATCTGCACTGCCTTCGGCGTTGCGCACGTTGCGGACGAATGAGCGAGTGCCAGCCGCTGCGTACGTGCCACCTGCGGTAAAGCTCCCGTCCGTCGGATCATACCAACGCACCACCACGCTCGCTCCACTCAGCTTGCTCAGGTCGAAGGTGACCTGTCTGGAGGCATCGAGCGCGTAGGAGATGCCAAAACTGCCATCGTCTGCAAGCGCAGCCAGATTCGCCGCAGACGAGCCGGGAGACATCCACCCATGCAGGGGAGCGTCAGGCACCAGTTTCGTCCAGGCCCTGGACTCGAAAAGCTGTTTCAGGTATCTCATCGATGAGCCTGCCGGCCGTTCCATTGCGGCGATCCAACTTGTGGGGTCCGCAACGGTACCCGGTCCATTGAACCGCCATACCGCCACGTCTCCATAGATCGCGCCGGTGCCGCCCTGCAGGGCGGAACTCCACGCAAGCCAACGAATGAACGCCGCCGAAACACGGCCCACGACTGGATTCTCGTAGGTGTCCTCGATGCGCGCGAATGGCTTGATCGTCGTACTGACATACGCGGCTGCCGCTTTCGCCGCAGCTCGGTCCGCGCTATCGTAGAGCGTGTTGAGATCCAGCCACGCCAAATCACCGGCCCAGAATGAGAGCGCGTTGCTGTTGCGAGCGCCATGCCATGAAAACAACCATTTGCCGGAAACAGACCTGATCCCATCCACGATGGCCTTCGTCAACTCCTTGTTGGCCGCGTTGTTATCGCCGCCGGCGACCCAGAGGATATTGTCGTAGGCAAGGTAGCGTTCCGCCAACCATACGCCATAGCGATGTAGTTTCATGGGGCCTTGCGCCGCCATTTGCGCGTACCAACCCTGATTGCCTTGATCATAACCCTCGTAGCACGGGAAAATGAGACAGAGCAGGTCACGCGCTGCCGCCTGCTCAACGATGAAGTCGACGTTCTCCCAATATTCTTCGCGCGCAGTCGTAAAGTCCCGCCGGTTTGCAAACGGCGACTCACCGTACCAGTTGTTTGGGGGCCTGTTGCCGTGACCCCCGGCAAATTCAGCCTCGATGGCGTTGAGCGTGAAGGCGTTGAAACCCTTGGCCTTGCGGTTGTCCAGGTACCGGATGACATCCGCTTGCGAGGCGCTGACTGTGAGGGACCACGCCGTATCGCCGAGCAGGAAGAAGGAAGTGGCATTGCTCGCCTCAAGAAAACGGCGCGGAGCTTGCGACCGGCGCAGCGGAAACACGTTGCTTTGCTTGGGTGGTGGCGGCGCGTTCACGGACGAAGATGGGGTCACAGAGGACGCACCTGTGCGGTCATGGCAAGCCGGAAGCAGGAGTGTGCCGAGGGAGGCTGATGCCAAACCGAGAAAGTCCCGCCTCGTCGGCGGGCCGACGGTATCCCGCGCCATCAGCATGCCGGCCACCAGTGCCCAACCAAGCTGCGGTCCAGCATCTTGAACGCAACCATCCAGGCTGCGCCTCGAGCCATGCTGTTACGGATGCTTTTCATAGGGGCGAGCCGCTCGCTCGTGTAACGAAAGTGCACTGACAGTGTAGCGGGTCCACGTGTTGAAAGTTGAATCAGACACCAGTGGAGCAGTGCATGCTGCCCTCCATCAACTTGTCCAGCCGATTCGTGTATAAATGATCTACTTCGGCGACTCGATCATTGGCTTCGCCTCAAGTGACTATGTGGACACTTCCGAACCTTAAGTGCGGCGATCTCGTCGAGGTTCGCAGCCGTGAGGAGATACTGGCAACGCTCGACGCGCGAGGAGCACTGGCGGACATGCCGTTCATGCCGGAGATGCTGCAGTTTTGCGGAGGGCGATTCACTGTTGCTGCCGTGTCGCACAAAACCTGCGATACCGCAACACGAACGGGCGGACGCAAGCTCGACCGCACCGTTCACCTTCAGGGTACGCGTTGCGACGGCCATGCCCACGGGGGGTGTGAGGCAGACTGCAACCTGTTCTGGCGCGAGGAGTGGCTGAAACGCGTGTGCTGTGACCGGACAGCCACGCCCGAAAGAGCTGCGCTGTCTGCTTCGGCTCTCAGATGTACAGAGGAGACGTTGCTCGCGGCGACGCAGGTCGCGAGCTTTACCTCCAACTCTCCGATATACAGCTGCCAGGCGACGCGCCTACTTGCCGCCAGCAGGCCGCTTGCCTGGTGGAATGTGCGACAATATTGGCACGATGTGCGCACTGGCAATCACCGGTTCGCGCACGCGGTGCGGACACTGTCGCTCGCCTCGGTCCGTCGCCTGACGCACCTGCCGTTTGGCTACCGGGTGTTCCGGGCCCTTTATTCCTGGCTGCACTTCCGATTAACCGGGCGCCTCGCGCCGGAGGTCACCGGTGTCATTCCCAAAGGAGTGCCGACGCCGGTCGAAGTGCTCGACCTCAAGCCTGGCGATCTAGTCAGAGTCAAGACCGTCGCGCAGATCGCAGCCACTCTGAGCATCTCGAACAGCAATCGCGGGCTATCGTTTGATCCCGAAGACCTACACTATTGTGGCGGCATTTACCCAGTACGTCGGCAGATCAAACGCATTATCGACGAGCGCTCGGGGCGCATGCTAACGATGGGCACGCCATGCGTAACGCTCGAGGGGGTCAACTGCCCGGCCCTCTATAGCACCAAACGCATGCTCTGCCCCCGCGCGATACCTACCTATTGGCGAGAAATCCACCTCGAACGCGTGGCTGCGGGCGGCGCTGAGCACCGACGGAATCCGTACGGGCTGGAATAAAGTAGGTTCACAAACAGTGAGTGATCAGTCTCTCCTGGCACTGCTGCGCTGTCCGCTGTGCCGTGATGAGTTGGATTTCTCGCCGCTGCCCGCGGGCGCGCACGGTCGCGCCGCATTTGGTGCGCTGCGTTGTGGTTGCAGCAGTTATCCGGTCGTGGATGGAATCCCGATCATCATGCGCGAGCCGGTCGGCATGTTCGAGCACACGAGCAATGAAGCGCAGGTGGCGGGAGTCAGCCCGCAGCGGCTGGTTGCATTGATCGAGGCCGGGGCGTGCGATGCCGCGTTGCTCGAATGTCTGGGATATCCAGTCATCCCCGAGCTTGCGACTCGACTCATTGGCTGGCGCCTGTCCAGGGGGCTACGCGCGACCCGGCTGGCCCGGGCGCGCGGCAAACACCGCGTGCTGCGCGAGTTGCTCGCCAGGCGGGATGCCAGTAGCGCCATTGAAGTATTCCGGTTTTTCTACCGACCCGAATCGCCGCTCGGCATTGCAGTTGGTGATTACTTCAGCTTGCGTTTCGGGCAGCCGCGGCACCTGGTTGCGGTGTGCCTACTCGCACAGCTGCCGCCCGACGACAAACCGCTGCTCGACATCGCATGCGGATGTGGACACCTGGACCACTACCTTACCTCGCGGCCCGATCCGTTGAACGTCATTGGCGTGGATCTGAACTTCTTTCACCTGTGGATCGCGCGCCATTGGATCTCGCCTGACGGCGCCTTCGTGTGCGCCAACGCGACCGACGTGCTGCCGTTTGCGGACAACAGTTTTTCCGCGAGCATCTGCTCCGACGCGTATCATTACATTCCGGAGCGTGCGCAGCTGAATGCGGAAGTCCGACGTTGTGCACCGGGGCGGCCCGGCATCATCACGCGCGCGGGCAATGTGGGCGTTATGCCCAACGAGGGTCGGGAACGTACGCCGGAAGGCTACCTCGAAGAGATCGGGGCAAACGACATCCGGACCTGGTCCGAGTCTGCGCTGCTGCAATGTTACTTGGAGCGCCAAAGTCCACTCGCCTTGGCACAAGAGGATGCGCGCACCTTGGCGCGCAGCAAATGGCTGTCATTTTCCTGGAATCTCCCGCGACAAGCGCGGGATAAGCCGGAGGACACGCACCAATGGCCGCATGCGGCCGGCGTTCTCGGCATCAACCCGGTCTACCGGCGCGTCCCCGCCGCTGCCGATAACGTGGAGCTGCGCTTCGAGTTTCCGAGTATCTGGTACGCGTACGAGAATCACGGGATGCTGGCCTACCACCCACGGCGCGTACTGTTGACCCGCGCGCAGCTCGAAAATCTGCGCGCCCAACGCTTCGAGCCTGACTTTCCGGATCTGATCTCGAAATTTGTCCTGCTCGGTCTACCGCGTCGATACCTGCCTACGGAAGCGGTATGAGGTGCGGATCAGCTCGTCGGCGCCTGATACCCCGGCCGCGCTGACTCAGGGACCGTTCACCAGAGCAAATGCAATGATCGAATGACCCGCCGCGATGAGCACGTACTGGGTGCCCTGGACCGTGTAGGTCACCGGCGCCGCCGCAATCCGCGCCCCCGTGGGAAAAGACCACAGGAGCTTGCCGTCACGATTGTCCAGGGCATAGAAAAGCTGGTCGTTCGAGGCGAAGACCAGTCCTCCGCGCGTGCTCATCAGCCCCCCGGAATGAGCCTCCTCAGCCGAAGGTCCGCGATGCTCCCACACAATGGATCCATCCTTAGGACTCAGAGCGAGAACCGACCAGTGCTGAACCAGACCCGGCGGCGCACTAGTGGTTCCGCCAAGATACAACTCACCCGCCTTCGGTGTGTCCCCCGAGTTGCTGAAAAAGATTCCGCCGCGCTCGAGAGCGGGCACGATCAGCAGATCCAGGTCCGGCTCGTAGCTGGGTGGCCACCAGTGTGTACCGCCTGAAACACTTGGGTAGAGCAGCGTACCTCTTGGGGTGGGTGTCGCCGAGGCCCGCCTGATCGGCCGACCGTTCTCATCGAGGCGCTCTGCCCAGGTTTGATGCACGAACGCAGTACCGAGCAGGAACGCACCCGTCTCGCGGTTCAGTACGTAAAAGAATCCGTTGCGGTTGGCCCACAGAAGTTGGTGCGGCGCGGCAGCTTGCGGCCGATCGACGATCACTGGAATCTGATTCGAGTCCCAATCGTGATCGTCCCCGGGCGTGAACTGGAAATGCCAGATCTTCTTGCCCGTGGTTCCGCGCAAGGCGAGCACGGAGTTGGTGTACAGATTGTCGCCCCTGCGACGCGTTGCATCGAAGTCAGGGGCAGGATTGCCAACACCCCAATAAAGCAGATCGAGCTTCGGATCGTAGGAGCCCGTCAGCCACGTCGCACCGCCACCGTAGCGCCACGAGCCACTTGACCAGGTCTCGTTTCCGGGCTGACCCGGCCCGGGTATGGTCCAGAACCGCCAACGCTCCCTGCCTGTCGCGGCATCGAAAGCCGCGATGAAGCCACGGGTCGGGTAATCCCCGCCGCTAACGCCCGTCACGACCAGATCGCGGTACGCGAGCGGCGCCGCTGTGATGCTGTAGCCCTGACGATAGTCGTCAACCAGTGCCGCTTCCCACAGGCGCTTGCCAGTGTGTGCCGACAGAGCCACGAGGTGCGCATCGGCGGTACCGATGAAGAGTTTGTCGCCCAGGATAGCCAGACCGCGCGTTGCGCTAGCGCAGCACAGGCGCGTGTCAGGCGGCAGCGGACGAACAAACTTCCAGAGCTCGGTTCCATCGCGGGCGTTGAGGGCAACGACGCGCTCGAGATGTACCGCATAGGCCACGCCGCCTCGAACAATTGGCGAGACTTCCAGGAACTCCCCTTCTCCTTCAAACTGGTACATCCAACGCGGCGCCAGCCGCGCGACGTTGTCACGGTTGACTTGCGCGAGCTTGCTATGCCGCGCACCCGAATAGGATCCCGAGTAGGTGAGCCAGTCCTCTGCCGGCTCATCGACGGCTGCAAGCTCGTCGTATGTAACGCTCACGCTCGCCGCGAGCGCCGACGGCCGCGTGGCGCCCACATCCCGCTTCGATGCTTCAAGCGAGCGCAGATAACTTATCGTCTGCCAGATGCGGGTTGCATCCCAAGAATGCGGCGGCATCGCGGTTCCGGGTATGCCACTTCGGATCGTCCGGTACAGGGCCCAGTCACTGTCGCCATGAGCGAGAGTGCGGCCGACAAGAGCGGGAGCGAGCTCGTGCCCCTTCGCGTCGGCGCCATGACAACCCGCACAATTTGACCGGAACAGGCTGACGCCGACCTCAACATCCTGGGGACTGGCGTCCGGATTGGAGATGGATGCATAAGGATTGCGAGTGTCAAGCAACTCTTTGAGCCAGTATTTCGAGCCGGGCCGCAGCATTTGCAGCGACTCGAGCAGTCCGAGATCCGGAATTTTCCCGGCGGCAACCAAAGTGAGTACCTGGATGCGCCAGCGTAGATCTTCTACTCGCCAGATGAGCACGGCGCCCGCGAAGATCGCCAGTAGCAGCAGCATCGCGCAAGCGAGCAGAGCCGACCTAACCTTCATGCGGTCCGACCCCCATTGGGTGTAAACCCGCCTACAACACCGTAATGTGGGGGATGGGGACTACGAATTTACCGCCCCACTCGCGCACGAAATCCATTTTGTCAACGATCTCGTCGCGCAGATTCCAGGGAAGGATCAGGATGTAGTCTGGACGTGTCTCACGGATGTGCTCGGGCGCATGAATCGGGATATGAGCGCCCGGCGTGTATTTGCCCTGCTTGTAGGGATTGCGGTCCACGGTGTAGTCGAGGAAATCCGTGCCAATGCCGCAGTAGTTGAGCAGGGTATTACCCTTGCCCGGCGCCCCATATCCCACCACCGATTTGCCGGCGCGTCGAACCTTGATAAGGAACTCCAACAGCGCGCGTTTTACCTCCTTCACTCGCTCGGTGAAACCAGCGTAGAACGCCAGGGATTCAAAGCCGCGCTGAAGCTCCCGCGAACGCAGCGCGTCCGCCCGCACGGTTGTCGGCCTGTTCGTGTCCTCGGCGTGGCAGCCGTAGATTCGCAACGAGCCACCATGCGTTGGCAACTCCTCGACATCGAACAGTTTGATGCCGTGTGCGGCAAATACGCGTTCAGCCGTGACGAATGAGAAATAGCTGAAGTGCTCGTGGTAGATCGTATCGAACTGGTTCTCTTCAATGAGCCTCTCCAGGTGCGGAAATTCCATCGTAATCATTCCGCCGGGTGCCAGGAGAAGCTTCATCCCGGAGACAAAATCGTTGAGGTCCGGCACGTGCGCCAGCACGTTGTTTCCCAACAGTAAGGCCGCGTTGCCATGTTGCGCTGCGATCCTGGCCGCGGTCTGGCGGCCGAAGAACAGCACCTCGCTGCGAATTCCCTTGCCCATCGCGACCTGTGCCACGTTGGCCGCAGGCTCCACCCCGAGAACAGGCACGCCGCGTTCAACGAAATGCTGCAGCAGGTAACCGTCATTACTGGCTATTTCCACGACCAGGCTCTTGGGCCCGATGCCGTACTCCGCACACATCCGGTCCACGTATCGCCTGGCGTGCGCCACCCAGGACTCCGAGTAGGAGGAGAAATAGGCGTACTCGCTAAAGATGTCCGACGGCGCGACGAACTCCTGCAGCTGCACCAGCCAGCAGCGGTCACACAGCAGCGCGTGAAGCGGGTAAAAAGGTTCCATGGAGCCCAGTTGGGAAGCGTCGATATAGGTCTCGCACAACGGCGACACACCTAGATCAACGAAGGTGCGTGTCAGCGGCGCTGCGCAGAAACGGCAGCTCGGACGGAACATTTGGGGGGCCTGGCGGTATTACATTAGAACATCATGGGCTGAACGACAGCAGAAACGAAATGGTTTCGGGTACGGTCCAAGGCAAGATGGCGCGCGGAGCCCTTTGGCTCATGCTCCTGACGCTCGTGGACCGAGGGCTGGGACTGCTGAGCACCTTGATACTGGCGCGCCTACTGGCCCCAGCGGACTTCGGCATCGTGGCAATGGCATTGTCGTTCGTCTTCCTCGCCCAGCTGCTCGCAGCGTTTGGTTTCGATGTAGCGCTCATCCACAAGCAGGATGCCAGCGAGGCTCATTACCATTCAGCCTGGACCCTGAACCTGTTGCTCGGGGCTGCGATCACTCTGGTGAGTCTCGCGGCTGCGAGGCCAATTGCGATTTTCTATCATCAACCCGCCGTTTTTTGGGTCTTATGCGCCTTGGCGCTGGGGCCCTTGATCGGTGGTTGCGAGAACATCGGTGTCGTGGCTTTTCGCAAGGATCTGGAGTTCCGCAAGGAATTCAACTTCCAACTGAGCCGGCGCTTCATTGGCTCAGCAGTCACGCTACCGCTCGCGTTCTACTGGCGCGACTACTGGGCGCTGGTCGCCGGCACCCTGGCAGCGCGGCTGGCCGGCACGATCACCAGCTATCGCGTGCACCCGTTCCGCCCGCGCTGGTCGCTCACCGAAGTTGCAAGCCTGATGAAGTTCTCGAAATGGATGTTGCTTAGCAACATTCTGGGCGTGCTGAGGGAACGGATGTCCGATTTCTTTCTCGGTCGCTTGGCAGGAGCCACCGCACTGGGGATCTACAACGTCAGCTACGAATTCGCAAATCTGCCCACCAGCGAGATTGGCGCGCCGGTGAACCGCGCGCTCTTACCGGGCTTCGCCAAACTCACGGAGAAATCGGCAGTGCTCGCCGCCTATACCAATAGCATGAGCATGGTGGCCCTGATAGCCATACCCGTCGCCGCCGGTATTCTCGCGGTCGCGCACTTCTTCATCCCGGTCGTGCTCGGACTGCGTTGGATCAGCGGAGTACCGCTGATGGAAGTGATGGCCGTAGGCAGCCTGATGATGGTATTTCAGTCGTCCATCTCTGCGGTGCTGCTCGGCAGGGGCTACCCGGACATCATCACGCAATTGAACTTTGTGTTCGTCCTGTTACTCGCTGCGCTGATGCTTCTCCTGGTCCCGCGCTTCGGTGCGCTCGGAGCGGCGCAAGCGTTCTCACTGACGACCACTTTGACGATGCCGCTGTATCTGTATCATCTGCGGCGTCTGTTGGGAATGCCGGTCAAGACGTTCCTGCTCGCCGTCGCGCGGCCACTCACCAGCTCGATTGTCATGTTAGTCTGCATTCGCGGCCTGCTGCCGCAATACTCCCCGATGATGGCAGCCCCTCACGCGGCGCTCTGGCTGCTTCTCGGGGTGACGTGCGGTGTTGTCATCTACACGGCTATCGCCCTCATCCTTTGGTTCCTGGCAGGCAAGCCAGCGGGTGCAGAACGTGCCCTGCTGGATCAAGTGAGTGCTCGACTCGCTCGGCTCGTACCGGGACGGCAATCTAAATCCAAACCCAGGTGGCTAATCATCGTTGCGAACGTACGCCACAATCTTACGCTGCGTTGCAAGCTGACGCTTGGCCAGCTGGAATCGGATATTGGCGCCACTCACGCAGGGCTGTCGACCGAACAGAGCATTGAGTACATCAATCGCGTCTTTTTCGACTATCTAAGATACGGGAACCTATCGCCTGCGCAGCTCGTGGGCAAACGTATCCTGGAGCTCGGTCCCGGCGACAATCTCGGCGTTGCCCTGCGCTTTTTCGCAGCCGGCGCTGCACACGTCGTCTGCCTGGACAAGCTCCACTCCCGTAGGGACTCCGCTCAACAACTCGCCATCTATCATTCACTACGCAAGTGCTTATCGCTCAACGAGCGAGCGCGTTATGACGAGGCAATCTGTCTCGAGGGTGATGTGCAGATCAATCCCTCCTGCGTGCAGTACTTGTGGGGAATCTGCGCCGAAGAGGCGGACCGGGTCCTGGCGCCGGGTTCCTTCGACCTGATCGTCTCCCGTGCAGTGCTCTGGGAGATCTATGAGATCGAACGCGCGTTGCAGGTACTGAATCGGGTGCTGCGCCCCGCCGGGGCGATGATTCACAAGATCGCCTGTCTCGATTGGATGTTCCGCCAGGAGGGCTACCATCCTTTGGAATTCCTGACAGTGCCGGAGCTACTCTATAGGTGGATGGCTCGCGACTCGGGCAAGTCTAACCGTCGAACAATAGACGACTACCGTACTGCAATGTCTCGTATGGGTTATGACGCAACATTCCATATCACCCGCGTCGTTAACATGAGTGGCGCAGAATTCCCCCCCGGCACTACGACGCTCGCACCGGGCGTTCACTACGATCAAAACACGTTGAGTCTGTTACGTGAGATTCGCCCACGGTTGCTCAGTAAGTACCGCAACCTCCGGGATCAGGATCTCATGGTGGAGGATATGTTCCTTGTAGCGGTGAAACCGGCTTGAGACACGAAATGCGCACTCGCGAGGAGCTCGAGTATCACTATCGGATTGAGCGCGAGCTCGCAGATCGTCTTCGCAACGCAGATCGCGCCGGGCGGGCGCTACTGTACGGTCGTGTTTACGACGAATTGTTTCAGCGTGTTCCACTTCACCCCCAGCTCACCCGGCGGGAAGATGCGCGAGCCCGCGCGATGGCTGTCACCGAACGGCTCGCACTGCTCGAGCGCTTTCTGGGTCCGGAAACGGTATTCCTGGAGATCGGGGCAGGCGACAGTAGCTTGTCCAGGCAAGCCGCGCGCTACGTGAAGCAGTGTTATGCGCTGGATGTCTCGCGCGAGATCCTGAAGACGGCGACGGAGCCCAACATGCAGGTGATATTGTCCGATGGATGCTCGATTCCACTGCCGCCCGCGTCCGTGACCCTCGCGTACAGCTATCAGGTCATGGAGCACATTCATCCAGACGATGCTGTCGAGCAATTACAGAACATTTTTCGTGCTCTCGCTCCCGGTGGCATCTATCTTTGCGTGACTCCGAGCAGACTCAATGGCCCTCACGATGTGTCGCGCTATTTCGATAGCGTTGCCAGCGGGTTCCATTTGAAGGAGTACACCTTCACCGAGCTCGCTGAGTTGTTTCGGCGCGCCGGCTTTCGCAAAGCGAAACCTTATGTGGGTCTGAGCCACCGGTATTTTGAGCTCCCCCTGCCCCTGCTCATCGCGCTCGAGGCCCTCCTCGAGCGGCTGCCGGTTAAATTGCGCCGCTGGATCGGAAATGTGCGGGGATTCAAGAATTTTTTGTTCATCAGCCTCGCAGGCGTCAAATAGGCTCATTTGCAATGGCTCTACGCGGCACCGATCTGCACGCAGCCGAGGATTCCCCGGCGCAGCGCGCGGTGCTGCTGGTTGCATACTGGTATCCGCCCGAGAACGAATCGGGAGCCCTGCGCCCGGCACGCTTCAGCAAATATCTGCCGTGCTATGGATTCAGGCCTCACGTACTGACGACATCCCTTTCATCGGGTCGCGAGCTTGCCCGCAATGTTCATCGGACTGCTGCTGAGCCACTGCACGCTCGTCGCGGTTGGCGCGCGTTGGTGGGCAGGACGCTGAAGCGCCTTGCGCCATACAACGATCGACTCGAGTGGATTGCGCCGGCCTACGAAAGTGCACGCGGGCTTCTCTCGCAGAGCGACATCGCGGCAATTGTTTCCACGGCTCCCCCTCTGGCGTGCCATCTGATCGCCTGGCAGCTGGCTAAACGCTACCCGCTGCACTGGGTTGCCGATTTTCGTGATCCGCTCGTAGGCAATCCGTTTCGAACGCGTCGGCTCGGAAGGGTGTATGACCGGATTATTGAGAGCGGCATCGTGGCACGGGCAAATGCAGTCGTTGTGAACACCGACGCAGCACTCGCCGCGTTCGTGCAACGCTACCCGGCTTTGCGGCACAAATTTCACCTGATTTGGAACGGCTACGACCCACAGGACGACTTGCGAGCCGCGCCCATTGCACCGCGCAGCTACAAGCAGCTCTCTCATTTCGGATCGTTGTATGGTGCCCGTCATCCGGGCATCGTGTTGCATTCCCTCGAACGACTGATACGCGGGAGCCGAGTCGATCCGACTACGGTCCGCGTTCGGCTCGTCGGGTCAATCGACCACAGCCAGCCGTGGCTCGAGTCGAACGCATTCTCCTTCCTGCGTGCACGGCACTGCCTCGAATACACAGACAGTACTGTGCCACGCGAACGGGCAAGACAGGAGATGACGCGCGCCGATTATCTTCTTCTCCTGGATCTCAATGAGCTCGCTGCAGGTGTGCAGGTACCTGCGAAGCTTTTCGAATATGTGCGCGTCGGGCGGCCTGTCCTCGCACTGACGACGCGGAACTCGCCTGTGGAGCGGATTCTCGCGCGCGCCCAGACACCACATGTCTGCATTTACGTTGACGATCCGGAAGCGGAGGTTGATCGGAAATTGCAGGGCTTCCTGGCCCTCCCCACTGTACCGGTCAGTGCCTCTGAGTGGTTCCGGGAGCAGTTCGATTCAGTCGCCCAGACGAGACTGCTCGCCGCCCTGTTAGAGCCATGACGAGGATCGCAAAGCACCCACCGACCGCAAGAGCATTGAAACGCGCTCTTCTGCGGGTGTGTGCCGCGCTGGGTCTGTTCCGGCTCACGAGCAGGCTATTTGCGCATCATTTGCAAATTCTCTGCTACCACGGCTTTCAGCTGGCCGACGAATGCCATTTCCGTCCTCAGTTGTTCATTTCGCGCGAAAGATTCGAGGGGCGATTGCTGCATTTGGTCCGCGAGGGATTCGTCGTCCTGCCTCTGAGTGAGGCGCTGACGAGAATGTGGAACGGCACGCTGCCGCGTCGTTCGCTGGCCATCACCATTGACGATGGGTTCAAAAGCACGCATTCCGTAGCCGGCCCACTACTCCTGCACTTTCGTTTACCGGCGACGATTTATGTGACGACCTATTACATGGAGAAGCAGGCTCCGGTATTCCGCTTGGCCATGCAGTACCTGTTCTGGCGAAGATCGGCGCGGGAGCCGGACCAGGCGACCTTAGGACTGTTAGCAGCTCTCGCTGCCCGCCTTCCGGACCAACAGGCAGCTGGATCTTCAACTCGCCCTGCTGCGCGCAACGGAAGTTACAACAACACGACTGCTGCGCAAGCTACGACGCATAAACTCACATGGGACCTCATCCAATACGGGGAGTCGCTGGATTCCGAGGCGGAGCGTCAGTCACTGCTGCGTAAGGTGGCACGAATACTCGCCATCGACACGACCTGCCTGGATGAGGCGCAGCCGCTGTCGATCATGTCACGCGAAGAGGTATGTTCACTTTCGAAGCAGGGCTTTGACATCCAACTGCACACTCATCGGCATCGCTTCCCCTGTCAGGATAGATCCAGCGCCCGCGCCGAAATCATTCAGAACCAAGCCCGCCTGGAAGCCATCACGGGGCAGCCAGCCAGGCACTTCTGTTATCCGAGCGGCATTTTTGTGACGTCGCAATGGCCCTGGCTGCAGGAGTTGGGAATAGAGAGCGCAACGACCTGCCTGCCCGGCCTCAACACGCCTTGGACGCCACGTTACGAGCTGAGACGTTTCCTCGACAGTGAGGACATCGCGCTCATTGAGTTTGAGGCCGAGCTTGCCGGGTTCGGCGAATTTCTGCGCCGTATCAGGCGATGGGTCGCGCCCGGACGCAGCGCTCCCTCGCCCCAAAACGCAGTGCGTTCGGACAGCTGAATTGCCGCGTTTCGCTGGCGTGTCAGCGCGGCACTGCGCTCCGGCTCGAGCGCAGGATACGTGAGGTTGCTCCCGGATATTCCTCCCGCCTTGGTGTTAGATCTGCCGAGCTGACAGTAGTCGCACCGTCGGTCTTTGGCGACGGTCGTGCTTTTGCGACACTGGTATCGAGACTGTATTTCGGTAACATTCGGCGTTCCCGCGATGTTGCGATCCCACCCGTTATATCCCATTGGAGAGTTGTTGATGAAGCGATCGATTGTGCACGCCTTGTTGGTTTCATTGGCGGTAAGCGCATCGGTAGGAGAGCCGGCATCGGCACAAAGCATTGTGCTCGATAACTTCGAAGAGGGATTGCGCGTGGAAAACCCCACTGAGACGGACCCTCAGACCAAATATCTGTGGAACCAGTACTCGGGGGATTTTTATGCGGGACCGGATCCAGGTGTCGCGACAGTCACTACATCGCAGGCGCACGACGGGACCCACGGCCTGCAGGTCAACGTTACGGGCGGCAACATATATCTGCAATTCTACCCCGCGACGAGCACCTGGAATTTCATGCACCAGTATGTGCAGCCCGCGAGCTCCTGGACCGCTGGCAAGTACAACGCAATTCGATTCTGGGTGAAGGTACCGCCGCAAATGATCAAAGCGGGGGCGGGCCATGAAAACGTGCAGATCGGCACGTACGTGCGGGCAGAGAATGGCGATCCTGGCACCCAGGGCACCCACTACTATCACTTCTACAATTTCAAATACACCGGCGAGTGGGAACAGGTTATTTTCGACTCCCACCCGACGTATCTCCTTGGAGGGGGTGGTAACACCGAGCCTGGCAACATAGCTTTTCCGTTCGGCGGGAACTGGACCTACACTGACGCCCTGACACGCTTCTACTTCGATGGTCAGAACAATCTCAGCAGTGTGCCGGCGACGTTCTATTTCGACGGTTACGAGCTGTTTACGCGGCCGGCCAACGAGAATATCGACCAGGTTTACGCGATGCACAGTGTCTATGTGCCTGCGACGAACGAAATCGCGGTTGGTTGGTCGCGCCGCAAGGATCAGGACAGTCTGACGTACGAAGTGCGCTACGCGTATCAGGATATCAACAGCATCGGATGGAGTGCCGCGACGCCCGCACCTAACGGAACTATCGCGGGTAATGGACTGGGTGCGTACAACGTGATGGAGTATTCGACGAAAAGCATCGACGTGTCGAACAAGAGCACGGTATACATCGCCATCAAGCCGACGACCGCGACTGCCTTTCGGCAGATCAGCGTCGAGATCTCAAATCTGCCTTCCTCATCGCCACCGCCCGTGCAGGTTCTGCCGGAGCCGCCAACGAATGTGACGGTGCAATGATGCTTTTGGTAGTTGTACAAGCGCGCGCCTACGCGGCGAGCAGCAGCTGAAACAGCCGCTCGTACTCGCTCGTCATTCGTTGCAAGGAGTATTCGGCCGCAGCGTGAGCGCGGCCGCGACTTCCCATTTCTTCCCGTTCTTGCGAACTGGAGGAGACCGCCTTTGACATTGCAGCGGCCAACAGTGCCGGTTTGGCGGGAGGACACAGCCAACCGCACGCCCCGTTCCCGATGAGATCCGGAACGCCTCCCACGGCAGTTCCTATGACGGGCCGCGCCGCGCCCATGGCCTCCAGAACGCCGAGCGGCAGTGCTTCGCTGGTCGAGCACAGTACTGCCGCATCGATGCCCTGCAGAAACTGCGCAACATTGTTGCTGAACCCACGAAACAGGACTCTGGGCGCGATGCCCGAGTCCCTCGCCAATTGCTCCAGATTGGCCCGCTCAGGCCCATCCCCCAATATCTCCAGGCGACAGCACTCGTGCTGCTGCAGAACGATGCCAAACGCCCGCAGCAGCGAGCGGTGATCCTTTACAGGCTCCAGGCGCCCGACGATTCCGAACACAAAGTCATCGCGGACGCGGCGCGGAGTAACTTGTAGAAAGGGCTCCAGCCGAATTCCGTTGTTGATGGTGATCAGCTTGGAGCTGGGGATGACTCTACCTTCGGCAAAGGCCCGGTGAGCCATGGGACATACGGCGACGATACGATCGCTGAATCGACAGGCAAGCGAATAAAGGATTTCCTTAGCACCGATTTTATTGGAAAGATTGCGGATTCCGTGAATTGTGTTCACCACCACCGGCACACCCGCCAGCCGTCCGCTCGCGAGTCCATAGTGATGGACCAGGGGATTGTGCGTGTGCACAACCTCGATCCTGTTGCTGCGCAGGAAAGTGACGAGGTCTTTCAGGGCGCGCACATTCGGCCCCGGCGGCTTGTCGAGGGCCACCACGGGGATATCCCCCTCATCTAAATGTCGCGCCAACGGCCCTGTTCTGCGCAGGCAGACGACCTGCAGGCGGTGCCCGAGCGCTTGGAGCGATCGGGCGAGATCCACTACAAGTCGCTCAGTGCCTCCAAATTCCAGCGTATCGACGATTTCTACGATTCTCATGGCCGACCCGCAGCGGCGGTTGCCGGTCCTGCTTCGCAGGCCAGCTCACATGAGCGCAACGCGTTCCAGCGCCAATTCAGCCGGCTCTGCACCTTCTCCCGCGCATGCCGTCCCAGCAGTTGGCACAACTCGGGGCATTCGTACACACGTGCGAGCGAATCAGCCAGGGCAGCGATGTCCGTGTCTGTGAACGTAATTCCATTCACCTCGTCATCGACGATGTCGAGGAAATTGGGCGTGTTGGGGACAATCACCGGTTTGCCGAGCGCCATGTACTCGATCACTTTCATGGGAGATGCATAAAACGTGGCGCGCGGACTGACCGCCACGTCGAAAAGAGAAACGAGTGCGGGAACCCGGTCATGGGGCACGCGCCCCGTAATCAATATCGAGCGCTGCAGGCCGTGGCTCATGATGAGCTCCTGCATCTGACCCCGGTAGGGTCCGTCTCCGACGATTAACACAACAAGATTGAGCCCCTTCGCGATGAGTCTGCCTGCAGCCTCCAAGAGCAGGTCGAGTCCGTGCCAGGGCCGCAGGACGCCGGTGAATCCGACAACGAAGCTCTGGGTTGGAATACCCAGCCGCCTGAGCAAGTCAGGGTCTTTCGGTCGCGGTACAAACCGATCCGGGTCTACACCGTTGGGCATGACCGTGCACTGGCCGTTCGGTACCCCGATTGACTCCAGGTAGTTCTTCAGCGGCGTGGATACAACGATCGTCCGTGTGGCATTCGAGCAGATCCAACGTTCCATCCTGGCCGCCAGCCGTTGTAAACGGAGCTTCTCGTCCTGCTCCTCGCGCCGCTCCAGCGCCAGCGGTGCGTTGACCTCCAGGATCACCGGCAACCGGTGCAGGCGGCCCGCGAGTATGATTCCAGCGTTGAACGTGATGTATCGGTCATAAAGAAAATCCGGCTTGAATCTGCGGATCTCCCAGCTTGCGCTGCAGAACGCGTACGCGGAATAGGCCATTTCCGCGAGCTCGTAAACTGCGGACGGAATTGTTGCCTTGATCGCCCCGAGCACCCGCAATTTCCTGGAAGCACCTGGCGATGTTTCGCCAGTCGGACCGATCACGTGCACTTCATGGCCCAGGGCGCGAAAGGCGCGCACCATCTCCCGGATATGAATCCCTTCTGCTCCGTCGCCCAGCGTCCGGTGATGATACAAGATCCTCACCTTCGCTCCCGAAGGACGGATTGATATAACGAATACACCTCATCCGCGCATTTCTCCCATCCCCATCGGCTCATTCGTGCCGCGATCGCCGCGCGATCCCAAGGATGTACGAGCGCCGCGCGTAGCGCCTGTGTAAGCGACTGCGCGTAACGTGGGCCAACGAGAAACCCACTCTCACCCGGCGTGACCACGTCGGCAATTGCCCCGACGTCAGTTGCCACGACGGGTGTACCGCACGCGAGAGACTCGAGCACCACATTCGGACAGCCCTCGCTCTTGCTGGCCAGGCAGAACACATCCGCGGCTCCATACCACAGCGACAATCTCTCATGTGGAACCTTGTCCACGAGATGTACATTGGTGAGCTGCAGGTCGGCAATCAAGCTGCGCAGGACGTGCTGGTAATCGTCCTCCGGATTCACGCCACCGATGATGTACAGGCGTACATCTTCATCTCGCCCTAATTGTGAAAGAGATCGCAAAAGATCCTGATGACCCTTGCCCTCGGTTAGCCTTCCAACACTGATGAGAATACGCGCCGCCGACGGAAGTTCCAATTGCCGCCGGCACTCTTCGCGGTCCTGCATGCTGAAGTGCGCCAGGTCCACGCCGTTGAGAACAACGCTGACTCGATCTGCTGCAACTCCCAGGCTGACTACCTTGTCGCGTAACTGCGCGCTCAGCGTAATGACTGCAGCGGCCTTGCGGAGGAAATGCGCAACCAGCCTGCGGCGCAGCGTGCGCTCGTTAAGATATAACGCCTCGTGGCCACGGACAGTTACCACGAACTTCTTGCCGTTCGTGCTGGCAAGCACCGCGGCAGCGACAATATCCGGGTACGTCCAATGGACATCCACGAGGTCGAACTCGAAGCGCTGGCGGCGCACAACCCGATGCGCCGCAAAGAAGTAAGTAATGGCATCCAGCCACTTCATGTAACGTGGCACGACTGCGAACCGAGGATGATAGACGGACAGACCGCCAATCTCCTCGTAACGGGGAACATCTGTCCCCCACAATGAGCCACGCACGAGGCCTATCAGGGGATACCACTGGACTGGCGCTATGACATTTATCCGGCAGTGTTGACTTACGGCGCGCAAACGATTCAACACGAAGATTCCATAAGCCGGCTGGGCGCGGTTCGGAAACAGGTAGCTCAGCGCCAGCACGTTTATTCTGCTCATCCGCACGCCCCACCCTCATCGCGCCGCCGCAGCGGGCCCCGGCCAGTCAATACCCGAAAGAGCGATGCCATTCCTCGAGCACCAGCAGCTGCCAGATCTCCCGATGATGAGCCGCGCCACCGGTGCGGTGTTGTTTCAGCAGCCGCTCGACCTCGGAACCCTTGAAATAGCCCCGCTCGAGCGCTCGCCGCGACAATAGAAGATCACTTGCATAGTCGAAGAGGTCGCCTCGAAACATCAACTCGAGAGGGATGGGAAAGCCCATCTTGCGACGTCGGACGATGCGATCAGGCAGCAGCCCGCGCAGGGCTCGCTTCAGGACGCACTTGGTCTCGCCGCGGCGCAGCTTGTGCCCGGGCGGCATCGCGGCGGCGCGCTCAACGAGACGATGGTCCAGAAATGGCACACGAAGCTCAATGGACGTTGCCATGCTCATCCTGTCCGCCTTTATCAGCAGGTCATCGACCAGCCAGGTCTTGGTATCGAAATAAAGCATGCGACTGAGGGGATCCCAGCCGCGGGAGCGGGCAAACAATGACTCGATGAAGGTCTTGCAGTTGTCGTTCCCCCGCGCTGCCGAAGCGGCCAAGGCATCACTATAGAGACGCTGCTTCTTATTGTCCTCGTAGGTCGCAATGCCGCGATACCGGCTCTCAAAAGGCTTTCCTGCAAGTTCCAGGTACTTGCGCAGCTTGCTCAACCTGATCCATTTGGCGGCGATCCCCGTGAGCTGCGCGCAGACACGGGTCCCCAAAAGCTGCTGGACGTGCTCTATCGCGAGGTTATATCGGAAAAAGTCATAGCCTGCATATAACTCATCAGAGCCTTCACCACTCAGGCAGACCGTAACCCGTTCACGTGCCAATTTCGACACATAGTAGAGCGCAATCGCGGCGGCTTCCGTGACCGGTTCATCCATGTGCCAGATGTAACGCGGTACGAAGTCGCCAAACTGCTTGGCAGTGACTCTGATCTCGTGATGTCGTGTCGAGAAGCGGCTTGCCACTTCGCGCGCATACTGCGTCTCGTCGAACTGCGAGCCGAAATCGAAAGCCACGGAAAACGTGTTGAGCCCATTGCTGACATTACGCGCCAGCAGGGCCACGACGGCACTGGAATCGATTCCGCCGCTCAGAAACACGCCCAGCGGAACATCACTTCGCAGGTGCAGCGCGATGGATTGCTGTAGCAATCTCTTGGTCTCGGCTACGCTGGCGCTCAGATCCTGGTTTTGCTGGGGAGCGAATTGCAAATCCCAGTAACTGCGCATGCTCGTTCGGTTATCGCGCCATGTCAGGGAGTGCCCGGGGCGCAGCCGGTGTATTCCCTTATGTAGCGTCTCCTCGCCCGGGACATAGCCGAAACTCATGTAGGCATCCAGCAAGGATGTATCGACGCAGTGATCCGCAGCGCGTGCCGCGAGGATCGACTTGATCTCGGAGGCGAACACGAGACCGCCGGCCGTTTCCAGGAAATAGAAAGGTTTGATACCCAGCCGGTCGCGAGCGGCAAACAACTCGCGGCGCTCACGATCCCATATCGCAAAGGCATACATTCCCATGCAACGCTCGAGGCATGCTGCACCCCATTGCTCGTAGGCGCACAAAAGCACTTCCGTATCGCTGCCTGAGCGAAATGTCCAGCCGAGAGATTCGAGCTCAGCGCGAATCTCCAGATAGTTGTAGATCTCACCATTGTAGGTAATCCACAGACGGCCGCTGGCGCTCAACATGGGCTGCCTGGCCGCATCGGACAAATCAATGATGCTCAGCCTCAGGTGTCCCAACGCCACCCCGTGCTCATCGATACAAATATGGCCGCTACCGTCCGGGCCGCGGTACGGCATGCATTTGATCATCGCGCAGATCGCTGCTACGTCCGGCGCGCATGTGGTGTCGATGATCCCGGCGATGCCGCACATGTCAGGAACCCGGCCGTAAGCGCGGCCGCCTCAGCCAATACCGGTGTTTGAAGAAGTAGTACGCAAGACCCTTCATGTGGCTGAGTTTCGCCCTGTTGATCTTGAGTCCGCGCGAGATCTCCTGAGTGTGATGAACAATGGTCACCGACGGCACGTACAAAATTCGCAGGCCGGCCTTCCATACCCGCAAACAGAAGTCGACGTCCTCCGGAGCGTAAAAAATGCGCTCATCGAGCGCTCCTACCGTATCGAGCAGGCTCCTGCGCATCAGCCAGAATGCGGATATCGCGTAGTCGACCTCAAACGGCTCGGTGACGTCCTTCAGGTCCAGGGCCTGCAGCCGCTCCATCTCCCGAAGCCTCACGAACCGGTGTGCCTTGTCAATGACCGTCGGAAAGTGATCGAACGATTTCTGCCATGTACCGTTGGTCGAATGAATACGGGGAACCACAATACCCAGCCCGGGATCCGCGCCCAGGATTTCCAGCAGAACGTCCACGACACGACTTGCAAGCTCGACGTCCGAGTCCATGACACACAGATACTCACCTCGGGCAGCAGCGAACAGAACATTGCGTGACCGGGTGGTACCGAGATTTGTACGCTCATAATGCGGGAATAAGTGGGTTGGGTCCGCCGCGACAAGTTGTGCGAGCAGCTCCGCTGTTCCGTCACGTGAGCCGTTATCCAGGATTTGCACCTCGTAGCGCAGGCCGGTTGGAGTCATCGCCTTCGCGATGCTGGCAAGACAACCGGCCAGGTACTGGCGCGAGTTCCACGTGAGAATGGCGAACGAAATATCCATTGCGTTAGTCAGTATCCGGTCTCAGGCCGGCGCGCGCGGGCCGGCAGCCGGCTTGTTGGTCGCGGATTGCGCGGCAATGGCATCGCGGGTTCGCCGCTCGAAGCGTCGCTCGAGGCGGGGCTACGTTCCTTCATGGCGTCCTCGCACAACACCACCAGTGAATACAACACCGATATCAGCCAGATCTGTACTTCGGATGTCAGCATGTTCACGAAGAGCCCACCCACGAAACACCCCGTGAGCGCGGCCCCGATAGCTCCCCGATACAGACCCAGATGGGGCGGCAATCCAAGGCGATCCATGCGTTTCAGCCGCCGCAGAGTAAAGAAGGTCCAGCCGTAGATACCGATCAGAAGAATCGCCCCAGGAAGCCCCTCATCCACCAATGCTGCAATGAACGTGTTGTGTGCAGAACGTATACCGACATTTGACAGCAGCTCCGGTGGCATGTACTTGGAGCTGAGCAGGGCGTTCCCGCGGTGTCCCGCGCCGAATGGATAATCGAGAAACATCCGGACCTGCGGCCCCAGGATCTGCACCCGCGTTTCCTCCCGGGTAGCCCTGTTGGAATCGGTGATGGTCGAGACACGTGCCCAGAACCCTTCATTGCCCAGCATCAAAAGCAGCACCACCGCCAGCGCCCCTGACACGGTCACGACACGCCTGTAGACCTTCGGCGCCAGGTACCACCCAGAGAGGCCAGCCCCCACCAAGGCCAGGAATCCGCCGCGGCTCTGCGTCAGAACAATCGCGTTCAAGATGAAGGGCAGCGTGGCGAATGCGAGCCAACGCCGATATCCACGGCTGCCGATGAAGATGAATCCGGCGACGGTCAGTCCCGTGACGAGGTGTGCCGCGAGCAGGTTCGAGTCATCCACTCCCGGCCCGCCGACCGTTTCCAGACGGCCCGCGACGATCATTGAATAGGCGCGCCAGCCGAAGAGAAAACAGCCCGCGACGTGTGCCATCAAGAAAAGGTTCAGGGTCTTTTCAGTGCCGGTGAGCCTGTAGACGACATAGGACAGGATCAGATACTTCGTGCACAGAATCGCACCTTCCAGGTGGGTGCTTACATCGATCGCCCAAAAGCTCTGCAGCCACATCCAGAGCGTAAATGCAACGAGCAGCTTGGAGGCGCCGCTACTGGCCCACTTCGCATCGGCGCGAACGGGCAATCGCCGGGCAGCGATGAGAGCGGCAACAGCCGCGAACAGTGAATACCGCAGAGGCGGCAGATCGCTGCCCCACCAACCTGTCTGCGGATCATTGTAAAATATCCACAAATACGAAAAGAGCGCAAAAACGGGCTCGTACACGAAGGCCAGCACCACCCCGAGAAGCCACACGACAAACACAGCCAGTGCCGTGATACTCATACGTCAGGGCAGATTGCGAATGATGTGAGGGCCGAGAACGTTCGCACACCACAGGGGCATCCGGCGCCACACGGACGCAGCCAGTGCATATTTCGGGTTCGAATGATTCAGTTTGGGAATGCTGGCACCCTCGGGCAGCCAATAGTGCCAGTGCAGTTGCAATGGCATTGCGCCCCAACGAGCCTTGAATTGGTACGTGCCGCTATCCCGGGTCGAGCGGCCGAAGTCGAAGGCCTGCGCTTCCAATCGCACCGCCTCGCGAAGCATTTCCCAGTACATGCGCATGTTGATCCCGGCGTGCTTCGCAACGGGTGTCGCCGCCGACCAGGGAACCTCGATTCGCGAGCCGTGACCTATCAGGATCGCGCCGGCCTGGACCTCACCGCTCAGCCGAACGACCAACACTCTGATATGTTGGCTGAGCGCGCGGTAGGTTGTTTCAAAGAAGCGGCGCGGGTATACCGGTGTGCCCAATGCGTGCATGGCAGGCGCGAAGACACCGTAGAAATCGGGCAGCAGCCCGGCGCCTCCCCACTCGAACTGCAGCGCCTGCCGGTCGACGCGCCGAATCCGGGAGCGCAGCCTGGCGCCTAGTTGTCTGAACAGCGCCGCCTCGGAGGACGGTAGGGGTAGCAGCATTGATACCTTGTCCGTTCTCCTCGGCAGATTCAATCCTGACAGAAGCTCGGTATGTCGAAGCTCGAGGTGGCCCGCGTGACGCGCGCGCGCCAAATCCGCGGCGTGCCGCGCTAGTACGGCTGCAACCTCCTCGTCATCCGCGAGGATGCCCCCATAAGTGAAAAACGGCAGTGATACATGAAACCGCCCAAACAGTACGCTCGATTGCTCGACGACCGGCAGCACTCCTATGAGCCGGCCTCCTGCCTCGCGAGCTACACAATACGTCGTGCGCAGCCCAAACGTTTCGTTGCCAATCGCTACGGCTGCCGAAAGATGATAAGCCGTCCCTTGTGGATGACAGCGCACATAGGCGTCCCACTCTGGCGGACTCGAGGTAGTGGACTCTATTTCCACGGCGGCGCGTCAACTTGCAGCGAGTCGATAGATCAGCCGCAGGCCGATCTGGTTCTCGTTGAAGCTACTGTCCATCGCTGAGCCTTGATAGTGATAGCGATGTAAAGCCAGAGCCACCCGCAGATGCACGCCAAGCGCCTTCTCCACGCCGACGGAATAGTTTACGTCGTGGTTCCTCGAGGCCCTGTACGCTTCGATCTCGTAACGCGCCGTAGCGCTCACGACCCAGTCAGGTCTGAGGTGTCGCGAGACGGCTGCATCAACTCCCCAATACGACCGGTTGAAGTTCTTCTGCAGAACGTAATGTTCGTCGCTCCAGAACACATCGGTCGAGAGCTCCGTGCGTGGCAAGGCAGTTTTCCAGCCGAGGGCTGCGCTGCGCCACTTGTATGGATCCCCCAAGGCGAGCCGCCGCGCAACACCACGGGCCCCCGGCTCGGACTCGGTCGTCTCCAGAGACGCCGTCGAAGCAGAGAAACTCTGCGACAGGTTGAAGTCGACCTTGCTGGATGCTGAGATGCGGCGCGCGAGATCGAGGCGCACGAGCGGACCTTTTTCAGTCGTGACCCCCTCGCGTAACACAGTGTATCCGAGGTCGCTCGTCAGGGCAGTTCGGGCACCGCTGCCCTCCAAGTGTACGTAAGCACTGCGAATAGTATAATTCGGCTCGGGCGAGCTTATATATTTGAAATCATCCACGGTGCCATTCACTGAGGCTTGCGTGTTCGGCGAAAGCGCGTGCACCAGTGCAAAGCCACCCTGCATCTGGTTTGCACTCAAGTCGGACCGTTCACTGCTGATCCTTGCATAGAGCCCATACAAGGTGAGGCGTGAGGTACGCGGCAGCCTGATGTTGAGCGCTGGACCGGTCATCGCCCTGTTGACTCTGTCGAGATTTTCCGGCGTCGTTACGGCGCCTGGTTGGCCCTGGAGTTGCGAGTAGGTGTCTCTGACCAGCCACTGGAGTACTTGAGTGGGCTTGCCAAACAGGGCCGCACCATCGAAAAAGCCGGTCAACTCGCTTGGATAACTTCCCTGCAGGTAGTCCACCCATTCGAGGTTACTGTTGATTTTGAGGTTCACCACGCGCCCGGGCCTGGTGTAGGCGCCGCGCAGACCTGCCGCCACCAATGTGTCATACTTTGCGTTGGTTGATGTGCGCAGCGCGTTGTCTGTCTCTGTCACACCAGCCCGCACCTGCAGTGGCGCAGAGGAAACGTCCTCGAGCGCACGCGGCGGGGAGAAGTCGCTTATCTGCGCCTGCGCACGCGGCGGGGAGAACCCCTCCAGCTGCGCCAAGGCGCGGCCGGAACCCAGGGCAACGCTCATGAATACCGCCGTGAACCTAAGCAGCAGGCGGACGCGCTGCGGAATCCCCATAGCCATAGTAGTAGTCACCAGTCGGCGCATCTGATGTGCTCTGATTGAGAACGAGCGACACCATAGGCCGGTCAGCAAGGTAGCTCAGGGCATCGAGCAGAGCGCTGCGCGGCGTCGCGGCAGCACGGACTACGACCACGAGCTGCCCCGACACATCTGTAAGTGTCTGCGACTCCGTAGTACACAGAATTGGGGACGAATCGAGCAGTACCACGCCGGCTCGATCGCGTTCCACGAGGCGACGCATCGTTCCCAACATGTTACTGCTCGCGAAGAGCTCGGTGGCGTTCTCGGCATGGCCTCCAGCGGGCAGTACAGACAATCCTGGCACGTCTGTCGAGGCGATCAAACCCTCGGGATTCAGCCCCGGGGTGCGCAATAAATCCAACAGGCCGGGCGCCCCGGCGAGGCCCAGGATCCTGCTGATGTGTGGTTTGCGAACGTCCGCATCGACCAGGAGGACGCGAATGCCCTTCTGCCGGGCCATGCTCAGTGCCAGATTGAATGACATGAACGTCTTGCCTTCACCGGGTAACGCACTGACAAGCATGATCAACTGACCCATTTCCAACTTCGGTCCACCACGTCCGAATGCATTGGCGATCAGTGGCCTGCGGATCTGACGGAACTGTTCCAGAATCTGCCGCTCTACCAGCGGCGGCGCGAGCAGTCCATCTGCAAGCAGCGCGTCACGGTCGATCGTGACGCGGGGCCCGCGCGGCCCGCTGGCGTGTTCCGTATGAGCGGGAGTGCGGGCCCCCGCTTCAGCGCTAGCATCCGTAGCGACCCGAGCGTGCTCCGGGAAAGCCCGCTGCTGTGTGCCGGGAGCCGCCGCGGTCTGCATCTTCTTCAGCGCCTTTTCGATGAAGGTCATATTCGCGGTCCTGTAATGATTGCTGTCCAGCGCGACTGCACAAACAGCACGAGCACGGTGCACATGACCAGTCCCACCGTGGCGCCTGCAAACACGAGGCTGCTGAGCCGCGCACGCAGCCGGTACCGTTGCAGCTGTGTCATGCAGACCGCGCCCAGCACCGGCAGGCCGGTGACCACCTTCAATTCGCGAGTGCTCACGAATACGGGTTTGAGCCAATTGAGCAAATACGCCAGGCCGCCACCCGCGCCCAGCGCGAGAGCAAGAGCCGCCACGATGAGTACTCTTCTGTTGGGTGCTATCGGCCCGAGACCCGCCGTCGGCGGCTCAATTATTTCGAAATGAACGATGCCGGTCGCCTCGGCGTCGCGGCTGAGCTGTGCACGCTCGAGCTGCTCCACCAGAGCCCGGTGTTGGGCACGTGTGACGTCATAGTCCCGATTCATCTTCACGAACTCGGCTTCCACCTCCGGAGCGGTATTGACCAGGCTGCGCAATTCGGCAATGCGCCGCTCCCGATCAGTGATCTCGGCGCGAATGGCAGCGACATCCACCGACTGCTGATTGAACTGCAGTTGAATGCTCTGGTAGACGGGATTCGCGCTCAGCCCGGTGCGCGCTGCCGCACCTGAATCCCCGCGCCGCGCGGCATCGAGCTCCGCCTGTTGCCGTTCCTGCAGCTCGGCCAGCGTAGCTTTCAGCGCAATCACGTCGGGATGCTTGTCCGTAAAACGCAGGAGCAACTCATCGAGCCTGGCCTGAGTCTCTCCAATCCGCGCTGCGATGTCGGTACCGTGCGGAAATTGGCCCGTAGGGCCGCTTGCAGAAGAGCCGCTCGCCAGCGACACGCCACCGGAAGCCAGAGCGGCGACTGCGCTTGAAGCAGGCTGGCCTGAATCAGACTGAAGTGTCGAAGCGGGCATGTCCGGCGCTGCGCGGGCAGCCGGAACCGGCGCGGTCACGACTCCCCTCATCCCGCGAGACTCGGACGGACCCTCGATGAGAGGCTGTTCTCCATGTAGCTGACGCACCAGCTCGTCCCGGCGGCGCACCGCTATTTGATAGTTTCCCTGAGCCTTGCTCAGCGCCTCGAGCTCGCTCTGCAAATGGGTGAAATAGTCCCCCTGCGTGCCCGGCATGAGTCCGACATTGCGCTTCTTGAAAGCGGCCAGGCGATCTTCGGCCTCGGACAGCCGACGCTCGTAATCCGCAATCTGCGCGCGTAGAAAATGTTGCGCCTGCGCGGAGCTTTCCCGCTTGCCCCCCAGAGTGTTGTCCACAAACGTGCTCACGAGCTGCTGCACGACCTTGACACCGGTCGCTCGATCCCGGCTTCTGTACGAGATTGAATAGGTTCCGGTCGGACCAGCGTCCCTTACGAGTGTTCCTTCGATGTCAATCTTCTTGCGCAACTGTTGGATGATATCCTCCTGCTCCATGGGCGTGTTGGCATGAGTGAGCAAGCCCGTCTCACGCGCGATACGCTCGAGCTGTGGACCGCCAAGCAGGGCTTCACGGACGCGCATCAGCTGTGTCTCCACATTTGTCTCAACGCTGATGCCGTGTGTGACCTCGCTGAGCGCCGTGCGCGTATCGACGAATACGCGGGCTGTCGCCTGGAAGGTGTCGGGCCAAACGAATATGATCGGCCACGCAAGCAAACACACAATCCAAGCAACACCGACTGCGACCCACCGATAGCGCCAGATTCCCCGAACCTGATCTATGATGCGTGCAATGGCTGCGTTCATGAGTCCTCTCAAAACATCGTCTGTGGAACCACGAGGACGTCGCCCGGGAGCAATGGCATGTTCTGACTCATGTCGCCGCTATTGAGAAGCCTATCGAGCTTCACACGGATCTCCCGGCTCTTGCCGCCTTCCGAACGGATGATTTTGGCTCTATTACCAGAGGCGTAAGTCGTCAGCCCCCCCGAGCCCAGGACTGCATCGAGAACGGTCATTCCTGCACGATAGGGCAGCGCCTGGGGCTTGAGCACCTGACCGACGACCTTCACCTGGCTGAAGGCACTGACAGGCTGCACGACGATCACATTGACCTTGGGCGAGCGTACATACTCACCCAACACCGCTTCCATATCACGCGCGAGCTGCGACGGAGTCTTTCCGGAAGCCTCCATGTTTTCGATCAGAGGCGTGGAGAGCTTGCCGTCAGGCCTTACGGGGACGGTCGTCGACAGCTCGGGGTTACGCCACACGAAGATCTGCAGTTGGTCGCCTGGCCCGATGCGATACTGATCGTTGGCAGCTGCCGGCGGCTGCGCTGCCGGCGCATCGTCCTGCGCGCAGACGGCTCCGTCGCTGCACAGGAGCACTAAGGCCAGGAACACGCGCGATCTAACCGTCACGGTGATTTCTCGTTCTGCGTGGCCGACGTCACCTTGGCTCGGGAGTTTTCGTAAACGTCGCTTCCCTATATTGTACGGCGATGCGGGAGCCGACGTCGTGTTAAGTCGCACGGCTCGGCCACGCTCTGGCTATCTAACATGCATCGCAGTAGATGTATGCAACCGCATTCTTTTGTGTATTGCAACAGGCACCGATGAGGCAGCGGCGACCGGCGCGTCAATTGGCCCTACCCGCCATATTCCGGTGGATTTTTCATTGCCACGAACCCGGCTGAGGCTTGTAATGTGCTGCGAATCGTACCGCCGGATATCAGTGAAGCGCAGATGACGCATCCGCCATGACGCCGTTGACGCCAAAAACAATACACCTGATAGCGGCGGCCCGACCTAACTTCATGAAGGTGGCGCCCCTCTACCACCAACTTTCGCGCGAGCCATGGTGCTCTCCCGAAGTCGTGCATACGGGGCAGCATTACGATACAAACATGTCCTCTGCGTTCTTTCTGGATCTGCTCCTGCCGCGACCCACACATCATCTGCAGATCGGGAGCGGAACGCACGCCGAACAGACCGGGCGCACGATGATCGCCTACGAGGCCGTATGCATGCGAAACAGGCCAGAGGCGATCATTGTCGTCGGCGACGTGAATGCAACTGTCGCGTGTGCTCTCGTCGGTGCAAAGCTCTGCATTCCAGTCGTCCATCTGGAAGCCGGGTTGCGCAGCCGCGACCGCACCATGCCCGAAGAGATCAATCGAGTCGTCACCGATGCTATTGCGGACCTCCTTTGGACGCCATCGCCGGATGCCGATCAGAATCTGCTGGCGGAAGGCGTTGCGGCCGACAAGATCGAGCGCATCGGCAACATCATGATTGACTCATTTGAAATGCTCCGGCCGAAGATCGAGCGCTCAGGCGCCCGGCAGCTACTTGGCTTCGGATCCGATCCGTATGCGGTAGTAACGCTGCATCGACCCTCGAATGTCGATCAAACCGAGAAGCTCGCCTCGCTGGTCAAAGTGTTGATCGAGGTCTCGAAACACATGCCGCTGCTCTTTGCGGTACATCCGCGAACCCACAGGCGGTTGGCAGAATCCGGGCTGCTGGCATCGATTGCTGCCGCCGCACCTGGTATCCAGCTGCATGACCCGCTCGGTTATATTGACTTCATGAGTTTGGTATGTGGCTGCACAATGGTCATCACGGATTCCGGCGGGATGCAGGAAGAAACCACCTACCTGGGTATCCCGTGCGCCACTCTGCGTGAGAGCACGGAGCGGCCAGTCACAGTCACGAGCGGCACCAATCGGCTCCTCAAACCGCCGGAGCTGGTCACTGCGGCGCTCGAAGCACTGGCTGGTCGGTGGCCGATAGGCCGGCGTCCCGAGAAATGGGACGGACGTGCCGCACAGCGGGCGGCGCGCAGCCTGGAGCAATTCCTGATGTCGCGGACCGTCTCGACGTCTCGACAGGTCCGCGCCTAGAACCAGGACGCGCCTAGAACCTGGAAAAGAGCAGCCAGGCGATGATCCATAACAGCGCACCCAGGCAAAGCGCGGTAATCATGCCGGACACGGTCCTGACGGACTCGGATTCGTCCGCAGTTTCCGTATCCTGTAACGATCCATCCTGAGCCTGCGGCTCAGACTCATCGCTCACATAGCCTCCTAACTCGGGGATTTCCCTGACCTTCGAATAGGCGGGACGACGAATGGTAGCCCGAACGGTAGGCTGTGGCTATGACTACGGCGTTGGTTTGGAGAATCGCTTCATCACGCGAGTCAGAAAACGAGGGCGCCGCCGCTCGAGCCTAAGCTGTTCGCCGCTAAGCAGCACCGCGAGCCACTTCTGCTTGGCAAGGTGGGGATCCGAAGGTGTCCAAGTCTCTCGAGCAGAGCGAAAATGCATCGTAGTCTCCGCATTTATTTGCTTTATTTGGCTTACGAACGCGCGCACCGAGAACGTTACAGTGCTTTTCTATGTTGAAAGCGCGGATTAAACGCGGCATACATAACAAAGTAAAGATGGCCTCGCATGCTTCGATCCCTCGCTAAATCTATTCTACCGACGTACGCCCTGAATGCGGTGCGCCAATTCAGGGATGACCGCGCACTCACGGCGGCACTGCTACCGATTCGTGATGGTGATTTCTCGTACGCGGCATTCACGGCTCTTAAGCGTGCCTGGGGAAACGAGGGATTTTCGCCCGACGTAGGTTACCTGAAAGAATGCGCCGCACAGTTGGCCAAATGCCGCGGAGCAGTACTCGAGTGCGGTACTGGCGCCTCGACGCTGCTCGCAGGTGTCTTCGCCGAGCGCAACCAGTTTGATGTCATCTGTTTCGAGCAGAGTGCGGAGTGGGGCGATAAGGTGCGTCGTAGCATTCATCGTGAGCGGCTTCGGCGCGTCGCGGTGCTGGATGTACCTCTGACGCAACGGGACGACCACGTGTGGTACGCGGTGGAGCAGACGATCACTCCCAGTGAGTTCGAACTCGTCATTTGCGACGGGCCCTACGTCGACAAGTCCCTTGGAGAGCCGGTCTATTCGAGCTGGCGCTATGGCCTAATGCCGTATCTCAGGCATCGGACATGCGGGACGGTCTTGCTAGATGACTTGGATGATCCCCGCTCGGAGGCCGTCATTGATCGGTGGGCACGGGAATTTGGAACACGAATGGAACGGATCAAGACCCCGGATGGAGATATTGGGGCAATCGGCCCAGCTTGGCGGCCGTAAAGAAATTCCAGCTCACTTATACGAACGCGATGCGCCGATTGCGCCGCGCTATCCGCCGCCCTGATTGAGTTACCTGCGATTTCCGTGCCGCATCGCAGCGCGTGATCATCACTGAATCGTCTTGGTGACGACAGAAGAAAGGGCACTCACAGTCCCCGCGCTCGTGAAATCCGCAACCGCGAAGTACCAGGTGCCTGCAGCAAGGCCCTGCAACGTATAGCTCGTGGCCGTTGGATCTGAAATCGTTACCGTGTGAGTCAAGGCGTCCGAACTGGCACCGTAGTCAATCCGGTAGCCGGCGAGATTCGCGAGCGCGCTGCCGTCGCTGTTCGAAGTTGGTGCGTGCCACGATAGTAAAGCGGAGCCAGTCGAAGCGGGTGGCGCGGTAACCGTGACTGAGAAGGGAGCAAGCGATTCGCTCGAGGTCCCATCGCTCACGCTGATCACAATGTTGGGATAGGTTCCGACCTGCGCACTGCTTGGAGTGCCGCTCAACTGACCAGAGGATGCGCTGAAAATCGCCCACGACGGTTTGTTCCGTACGCTGAATGTCAACGTGTCGCCGTCAGGATCGCTCGCCGATGGAGTGAATGAATATAGTTGGCCCGATTGAACCTGTGTGCCCGGCGTCCCGCCGACCGTGGCGGGTAAGTTGGCGACGGCGCCCTGGGACGAAGCTGTGCCTGAGGTGGATCCCGTCTGGGTGACGCTCTGTGGAGCCGCAGCCGACGTATCCCCTCCCCCGCCGCAGCCCGCAACCGCCGCGAGAGCCAGCCCGCATAGAACATACCGGCCGACATGTCTGCTACGCGCTGATGTACCTGTGTCTGTTCGTCGCATTCGCTCTCTCTTTAGCATCGATTTGGAGCGAAGATTAAGTGAGTGGGTCTCACTACGCGAATGGTCGCCACCCGGCGACATCAGGATCCGCCTGATAGTTGTCGCTTGACGCAGACTCATGAATGCATCGAGCACCGCCGCACGGTCTGCACTGTCGGCATATGGATACGTCAGCAGGTTGAGACAGGTTGCTGTTGTCCGAGAGACGCGATCTACTTCCCGGGAACGCAAGGGCAAACCCCGTCGCCATTCGAACTCATGATCGCGCCACCCCATCGCGCGTTCTCCTGAGCGCGCCGCGGCCCTCGCAAACAACTCAACTTGTTCCTCGGAGGTTCGGCTGTTATGTTTATCACTCGTTTCGCGTTTTGCACGCGCGCCCGCCACCTGGTTGCATGCTTGCTGGCCGTAATGGGGCTCGCGGGAGCGCTCGACGCGGAAGCCAGAGTGTCGATCTCGGGCTCGCCTCCCACGACAGTCGCTACGGCCAAGACCTATAGTTTCACGCCAACGGCAACTGACACACGCCCACGGCAGCTCTATTTTCAGATTTCGAACAAGCCCGCATGGGCCAGCTTCAGCACGTCAACAGGACAGCTGAGCGGCACACCAACTGCCGCCAACGTCGGCACGACCTCCAACATCACGATCAACGTGAGCGACGGACGCACACGGGCAACACTCGCGCCCTTCGCGATCACCGTGACCGCCACCAGCGGCTCGACGGGTGGCACTGCTACGATCACCTGGACTCCCCCGACACAGAACAGCGATAGCACGGCCCTCACGAATCTGGCCGGCTACCAAATTGATTACGGCACCAGCTCAGGCGCATTGACGAAGACGGTGCTGGTCGCCAGCCCCGGCGCGTCGAGTTACACGCTCTCAAACCTGGCATCCGGCTCTTGGTATTTCGCCGTGCAGGCTTACACCAACTCGGGCGTCAAGAGTGCCATGTCAACCGTAGTAAACAAGGTCATCCCCTAGTCGAATCGGATGCGGTCGCTGCAGAGCGATCCTGTCGAGCTCTCGCTCCCGCGCCGATAGCCCGGGCAACCGCGGCGAGGTAACATGGACCGCACCAGTCGGCGCTCGAGGGGCAGGTGCAAGTCAACGCCTTGTCGATCGACGTAGAGGATTATTTCCAGGTAGCGGCGCTCGCCCGTTCCGTTGCGCCCGACACCTGGACGCAACGTGAATCCCGTGTCGAGCACAATACCGACAAGCTGCTGCGGCTGCTCGACGAGCGCGGCATATACGCAACGTTTTTCGTGCTGGGATGGATTGCGCAGCACCATTCGGGCCTCGTCAAACGCATTGCCACCGCGGGCCATGAGATCGCAAGCCACGGCTTTTCGCATCAGCTGATCTATACCCAGTCCCCCAACGAATTCCGCGACGATACCAAGCGCTCCAAGGACCTCTTGGAGGAGCTGACCGGTGCGACGGTAATCGGTTATCGGGCGGCAAGCTTCTCGATCACACGTCGGTCGCTCTGGGCGCTCGACGTACTGATCGACCTGGGCTTCCAGTACGACTCCTCGATCTTCCCGATACATCACGACCGCTACGGAATCCCTGGAGCCTCCTCAGAGCCGGGCCGGGTTACTGCACCATCCGGGCGGACGCTGGTCGAATTCCCGATGTCGGCAGCGTCGTTCGGTGGCGTAAAGATCCCGGTTTCGGGCGGCGGCTACTTCCGGCTCCTGCCGTATTGGGTCACCCACGCGGGGCTGCGCCAAGTCAACGAGAGGCACGCGCGACCGTTCGTCTTTTACCTGCATCCGTGGGAACTCGATCCAGGGCAGCCGCACATCAAGGTCGGATGGCTTTCTCGGTTCCGCCACTATACGAATCTCGATCATTGCGAGGAGCGGCTCAAGCGATTGTTGAGTGATTTCGCGTTCGCGCCAATGAATCACGTATTGAACATGCGCGGCCTAATGGTGTGATATTGCAGCATGGCGCGGACTGGTTCGCGCGATTCGTGCTCAGTCATTCGGCTCGAACAACACGTCTACCCAGTAGTTCGTCTCGTTGTAAGATAACTCAGGGAATCCGCTCGCTTGGTATTTGTAGACCCCGTTGCCACCACTGGCGCCGTTCGACAGGGCATGCAGAGGCGCATTGTCGACGGAGTTGGCAAAGCCATGCGAATCTGCTGAGTAGTGGCCGGCCGGCGCGTAATACGAAGCCACATAGGTAGTGTTCGCCTTCACGCTGAGCGCCTCCTTGAAACGAACCTCCTGCCAGCCCGATGCCGTTTCGTTGTTGGAGGTTGCAGTGCCCATCGGCGATTTGTCGGACGCCCAGAGCGTCACAGTGTGCGGGCCGGCGTTGTCCGAGCTCTTGTAGAAGCGGATGCCGCGAATCTTGCCATCCACGTCCGTATTGAATTTAACACCCAGCTCGACTGGGCCGGGGTCCGCCACGTTCGGGATAGCGGGCGTCGCCGTGTTCGCCCACAAGGTCTTGGGCACGATATCGACAAACACCACGTCTACCCAGTAATTGCTCGCATGCGAGCTGTTCGTCGGAAACGCGGTCGGTCCGCGGCTGAACACACCGTTTCCGGCGACGTCGGCATCCGACAACGCGTGCAATGGCGGACTGTTCACGCCTCCGGCCCCAAAATAGTCACTGCTGGCGGCGTAGCGGCCGGCATCCGTGTGATAGGAAACCACGTAGGTGGCGTCGGCATTTATGATCACAGGCCTCGTGAAAAGGACCTGCTGCCAACCCGAGGACGTCTCGTTGAGGAAAGTTCCGGTTGCCAGCAACGTACCCGTGCTGGTCCACAAATGGGCGACGTGTGTACCGGTATCTCCCATTCCCTTATAGAAACGGACGCCCGCGATCCGCCCGTCTCGATCCGATTTGAACTTCAAACCCAACTCGATCTGATCCGGGTCCGTGACGGCGGCGTTTGCGGGTACCGCGTTGCCGGGCCAGATGGTGCTCCCGCCGGCGGGCAACACGGGAGGCGCGGCCGGACCGTCATAGGTAGCCGCATATGATCCCGGTGTCGCCGGGAAGAACGCGTAGTCGATTCCCTTGATGATCTCGGTGGTATAGGCCACCTGAGCTCCGTCTCTCGTGATTGCCGTCAGTCCCTTACTGCTCGTATTGACCGGAACCATCGCGCGTAGATTGCGCGCACCGGTTCCAACGCTGATCGTGAAGCGCAGCGTGCTGTCACTCCAGGAGAAGTCACCAAAAGACGAGCTGTTACGCCCATCGAGCCATGTCAGTGCTTGTTGCGCGGAGATAATCGGAACGTGGTGCGCCTTCGCGGAGTCGACGAGCGCATTCAGGAATCTCGGGTCTCCGTCGTAACCATCGTGGGTACCGAACAGACCGTAGTAGCCCTCCGGCCCCAGCGCCTTCTCGATAGTAGTATTCATTGCAGCTGGATAGGTGAGACCGTTCTCGTTTACGAAGTTCGATACGCCCTGATAGACGTCTGAGATCGAGCCATCGGTATCCGCGAACCGCATGGGAATGCCCGACCCGTTGAATACTCCCGACCTGCCGCGTACCCACTCAGCCGGCCAATAGTAGTAATCGAGGCTGAAGCGGATCCCATGAGCCTCCATCACCCAGGCCTGCGATAGCCAATCGCTCCAGACAGTGGAGTGATAGCGATGCGTGCTTTGCGCTGGAACGCTCGGGAATTTATCCCGATAGGCCGCAATCTGCTCCGTGTACGAATCGCTGAGATCGCCCAAGGTGAAGGCGGGAGTGTTGAAGTCACGTTCGAGACTGGAGACGTGTGCGCCCATCTCGAATCCCTGCGACAGGTAAGCCAAGACCTCGTCATTTGTCAGTGGGATGGTGGCATACGTCCACGCCGTCGCCCGCAGACATTGCCAGTCGTCCACGACGCATCCCGGCGGGCTTTCGGCAATGAGCTTGTTAAAGGTCTCCCGGGTGCCGGAAACAGCGGGGAAGTTGTGATCGTCGAGCGCATGAATGAAGGCTGCCTTCAGGCCGCTCGGCAGATACCAGAATCTGGGCAGCGGCTTGTGGCCGAAATTCATTTGCGTGATCAGGTTCGCGAGCAGCCGTTGCTGCTCGTCCGCTTGTGGTATCGACACTTTGTCGAGATTCACGTAGTCCCGATAGAACAGATCGTCCGGCCGGATGAGCATTGGCGGTGCACCGTCACGCTCTCTTCCCGCATAGTCTGGGTATCCTTGTCGAGTGTAGACGACTGATTTGGCGAGGTCGTAAACAAACGCAGACGCATGACCGCTCCCCACGGCGCGCCAGGTAACCGCGGGATGTGCCGTAGCCGTTGACGCGTCGGAATAAAGCGTCGCAAGGTCAATCGCGCCGTTCAGCGTGTAGCGATCAGCAACATCGTGAAACTGGATCGTCTGATTGACGATGCCCAACCCCGGCCCTGCCGGTGAGATGAGGACATAGCCGTCCTTCAGGCTCGAGCCCGTATCAGTCAGACCGAGCAGCCCGGACATTTTCTTGTCAGGCCGCATGGCGATGAGATTGCCGCCCGCGTTGACCCAGTCGCTGAGCAGCGTCACTTGGGCGCTGGTCAGAGGCATTTCTCCCAGGATGACGAGATCACGGTTGGCCAGTGTCGCGGGCGTCACGGTGCCGATATCCGCGAGGGCGAATTCGTTCAATCCTTCCGCTTGCAGTATTTCTCCGTAGTACTGCGTGAACAGATTGTCGGGTGATGTGAGAACCAGTATCGGCGCCGGTGGCGGTGGGGGCGTGTCGCGCGGTTCGAAAATGACATCCACCCAATAGTTGGTCCCCTCTTCACTCGTTGCGGGAAATGCGCTTTGACTCGTGAGGCTGTACGCGCCGTTGCCACCGCGCGCCAGTTCGGCGAACGCATGCAGCGGCGGGTTGTCCACGCCCTGGGATGCGAAATACTTGACGCTCGCGTTATAGTGTCCGTTTGGCGCGAAATACGAGGCGACATACGTCGTGTGGGCAGCAATTGCAATGGGATCTGGGAACGTGGCGTACTGCCAGCCCTCCGCGGTTTCGCCAGAAAACCTGGCGGAGCTGAGCCTCGCGCCGGTGGCTGTCCAGAGGCTGCCGAAGTGCGTACCCGTGTTTTCAGGATCCTTGTAGAAGCGGATTCCGATGATATTGCCAGCGACATCAGATTTGAACTTGATGCCCACCTCGATTGGCCTTGAATCGATCACCGCCGGACCCGTCGGCGTTGCATCGTCCTCCCAGATTCCGCACGGGCACGCCGCCGCGTGCGCTGATGAGATCTGCAACATGAATAGGCACAGGATCCCGATGAGGCTGAGGCCCCCGGCCCATGAGTGAGGCGCAAATAAAGACCTTGGTGTATTCACTGAATACCTTCCCTGGGAGCGGATGCGGCGCGGCCATGGTACAGACCGAAGCGCGCACTTCAACGAACCAACTGGTACGTAAGGAAATATGAATGGCGAAACGACTGGCTCACCAAGCTGTTGTCCGCAAAACAGGTGTGTGAGCTGCTTTCAACTTTGCGGCGGGGTCTCGTCCGGCATCAGCAGGGAGTGCTTTACGGTGTCGTTGTCCACCCGGAATTCATGCAGCGGCCGTCTGACAGCCTCAACAGATTGATCCGCATGACACACCATGCCGCCGCCGGTGGGTATGCCTATACCTACCCTTGTTCCCTCCAACAGCCTGATGGTGCTCGACAGCCTGCTCCAGTCGCGTTGCTCATCGTGAACATCGATGACAAAGGGAACTACCTCTAACGACTCAATCAACTGATGAGACGACTCCCCACGTCCCACGACAGCATGCTGTCCAAGCTGGACGGCTCCTGCGGAAACGCCGATCAGCACTGCACCATTACGATAGCAATTCAGTATCTCATCCTTCATGCCGGTCTCGACGAATACCTTCCAGCCACGCTCAACGTCTCCTCCGGAGAGCACAATAATCCTGGCTTCGCGCAAGAATTCCTGCTCCTCGGACGGAAATGAGGAATGGATCATTCGGCGCCCACTCACTCCGATTCCGTCCATTGCCGCTTCGAAGATCGAGTAGAACTCTGGGGCGTCGCCATTGGAGGCTCCGATATAGGCGGCTTTGGGCGCCTCGTCGTCAATCGCCTTGCGAACCGCCTGTATAAAAAGCTGACCGTCGGTCTTCCAGAACAGTATCTCGCTGCCGGCGAACAGGAAGACAGGCTGCGGGAATGGAGTTGCCGCCATATGGTGTATCCAGAAGTTACGGCCTAAGCGCCTCTATCTTATCCGTATCGTCCCTATCCGCAGGGTTCAGATCCCGCCGCGGTCGATTGTCGCCGTCAGACACACGAGGTCGGCTGCCGAGGTTGAAGCCCGGCTGTTACCTCGATCTGGTCAACGTAGCGGCTAGGGAGGCGGACTGCCTTCCTTGATCGCTTGCTTCAACATCTGGCGGAACTCCGCTGTGTCTTGATGACCGTGAACCTGTACCGCATGCTGCACGGCAACTTCCATGAGTTCCTTCTCACTGTCCGCGGCTATTGCGACCGTGCATTTGCTTTCAGAGGGTATTTCTCTGCAATCGACGTATTTCCTGGCCATGGCTGCTGCCTCGTTTGGCATTGAGAAACACAGTGCGATCATCGGTCCGAATGCCTTTGGTGGCAACATTCGCTGTCCTGCATAGCCCTGGGCAATCCGTTGCCAGCGAATACTCGTGGTGCAGCCCGCCTAGTGTGCGCCGCAGACGAACAGGACGGAGCACTTCGCACGTTGCAGCACTTCGGCCGCCACGTCCCCGAAAAACAAGCGATCCCCCGGGCGTCGGCTGACGCCCATCACCAACAACGAGTACCTGCCGGACTCGATCTCCTTCAGAATGGCATTATCGGTGGCACGGTCTCGGCGAACGCGCCCGCGCACCCGGATGTTGTAGTGTCCGCCCAGGTCGACGATTTCCCGAATGGCTGCCTCGGCGCTGTTGGCAGGGACGAGCATGGGCCCGAAGCGCTGGCGCCAGGTCATTCTGGACGGATTGGCCACATAGAGGGCGGTTACCGATCCGTGGGTGGCTTGTGCCAACGCGATGGCCACCTCGGCAGCATCACGCGAGGTACTGGTTCCCGTGATGGGCGCCAGGATATCGAGCGAGTCAGTTATTTCCGCGCCATCCGGGCGCCCAAGGGCTATGGCAAACGAGCCGCCAAATGCCAGGGTACTCCGGGTGATCTGGTTCTCGAAGCTGTTGTTCGTGAAGGCAGGTTCGCTGCCAATCACCAGCAGGCCGTAGCCCTTCTTTGCTTCCGCGCCGATTGCATCTTCCAGGGTGTTGGTTTTCTGGGTGCGCGTGGTGATATCGACCTTGTCTTTATCGGTCGCAGTCGCCTCATCCGCACCGGCCTTGACAGCCTCCGTGCGTTCGGCCGCGGCGTCCTTGCTGGCTGGAGCAACTTCATTGGACATTGTCGGATCGAGGTGTAGAACCGTGGTGGGAATCCGACGGATGCCGGCAAGCAACCCGGCGAGACGCGAGGCCAGTTTCCCACTCGGGCTGTCATCGACTGCCACGAGCAGCCGCTCGATGTGTTTCACGAATCCCTGAGCTTCGAGCTCCTCGCGCTGTAACTCTTCCTTTTCCGCGGCGCTGATCGGCAAACGTTGCAGTGACCACTTCAGCATCGGCGGCATAGCCATGGTGGTGACGACAGCCATGGCGACAATGGCCGTGAAGAGACTCTGGTTGAGGGCTCCGATGGACAGTCCAATGGACGCCACGATGACCTCCGTCGAGCCCCGGGCATTCATGCCGCAGCCCACTGCCAGCGCCTCGGCGTAACTCAGTCCTGAGAAGCGGCCGCCCAGAAAGGCGCCCGAAAATTTGGCCACACTCGCCAGCGCGATCAGCCCGATCGTAAGGAGCATCAGATCCGGTTTCGCGAGCACCTGCAGATCCGTTGAGATGCCCGCCGTGCCAAAGAATATCGGCATGAACAGCGCGAGGATGAGTCCGCGCAGCTGCGCGTCGATTTGCCGGGTGAGGATGGGTGACTGGCCAACCAGAATTCCTGCAATGAACGCACCCAGTACCAAGTGCACGCCGATCGCATCGGTGAGCAGCGCCAACAACAGTGTGATGGCCAATATCATCGAGATCACCGGAATCTCGCTGACGAAATTGTCATTCGCCCAGCGGATCAGTTGGAACACCAAGCGGCGCCCGAAGGTGAAGCTGAGCGTGAGAAACAGGATCGTGCCGACCACGCTACGTGCCACGTAGGCAACATCAACGCCGCCGTGCAGGGCCAGCCCGAATATCACCGATAGGATGATCCAGCCAATTGTGTCATCGATGATGGCCGCAGCCACAATCACCTGGCCGACGGTCCTGCGCAGGAATCCCAGATCCCGCACCACAAGGGCCACAATCTTGACCGACGAGATCGACAGGGCCGTCCCCAGAAACAGCGTCGTGATCAGGCGCTTCGTGGGATCCGGGAGCATCGATTCCGGCAGCAGTTCGCCCAGCAGGATGCCGCAGGCGAACGGCACGACGATGCCGGTCAGCGAGATACTGATGGCCGTCCTGCGGGCGTCGCGAAAGACTGCCAGGTTCGTCTCCATTCCCGTCATGAGGAGCAGGAGCAGGATGCCGAGCTGTGACAGGGCATCCAGCATCGCCTTCTGCTCGGCCCCGGCAGGAAACAGAGCGTGCGACACCGAGGGCAGCAGCGTGCCGAGGACTGAGGGGCCGAGGAGGACTCCGGCGATGAGCTGGCCCATGACGGCTGGCTGGCCCATCCTCTGCATGAGCTCGCCTAGCAGCCTGCCACTGATAAGCAGCGTGACCACCTGCGCCAGGAACACTACTACGGATGGACCATGTGCCATGCGCGACACTCTAAACTGAAGGCGGCAGTAGCCGAAGGAAAGGCGGATTCAGGGGCCCGAAATCGCTCTACTCGCGCGTTAGCGCGACCACGAAGTCCAGGAACGCCCGGACCTTCGCCGACATCAGTTGTGCGGAATGATGGTACGCGTACAGGGGCCACGTTTCGTCAGACCACTCAGGCAACACCTGGACAAGCCGCCCATCGGCGAGGTGCTCGCGGACATACAGCTCGAGCACCTGTGCGACTCCCTGTCCTGCTATGCAAGCCGCGAGAAGCGGACCCGCTTCGTTCACCAGGAGTTGTCCCGTCACGTTCACCGGAACGGCCTTCCTGCCTCGCACAAACTCCCATTCGAAGTGGCTCCCCGTTGCGGGATTTCGCATCAGCACGCATTGGTGCTTCCGGATCTCGGCCGGGTGTCGTGGAGTCCCGTGCCGCTTGAGGTATGCCGGTGAGGCACAGGTGATGACACGCGTGCGCATGAGCAGGCGCGCTCTTAGCGCCGATGGCTCCGGAATGCCGAATCGAATACTGACGTCGAACCCTTCCCGGACCAGATCTCCCATCCGGTCCCGTACCGTGATCTCTACGGCAAGCTCGGGATGCTGGGCGAGAAATGGTTGCAGACGAGGCGTCAACACAAACTGCGCGGTGCCCGCGTCAACGTTCACACGCAGCCGGCCGCGGACTCTGGTTGATGAGCCGCCCGCCTCGATCGTCGCATCCGCGATGGCGGCGAGGTGCGGGGCGACAGATTCATAGAAGCGAAGACCTTCATCGGTGAGCGAGATGGACCGCGCCGTGCGACGAAAGAGGCGTACACCGACTCGATCCTCGAGGCGTGCAATCGCACGACTCACTGCGGATTGCGTGAGCCCCAGCGCCTCCCCGGCGCGAACGAAGCTCCCCGCCCTCACGACTGCGCTCAAGACACCCAACCCATGCAGCGAGTGCCTGTCGAATCCCTGAGACCGACTTTTGATCATGCTTACATTTCCGAGTATGCGCGTGCCGAAAGCTCAATGAAGCCTCAATATCGCGCGCCAAGGAAGCCCCCTGAAGACAGAACGTACGGGACCAACCAGCAGCAACATGATCGTAATCACCGCGCCCACTGGCAGTATCGGCAAACAGGTACTCAAGACGGTCATCGAAAGTGGGGCGCGCATCCGTGTCATCGCACGCGACCCTTCCCGCCTACCGGCGCAAATACTCAAGCGGATCGAAGTGGTGCCGGGCTCGCATGGGGACGCGGATGTCGTCAATCGGGCGTTCAAGGGTGCCGACTCCGTGTTTTGGCTGTGCCCGCCGGACCCTCGGGCCTCAAGTGTGGAAGCCGCCTATCTGAGCTTTACACGCCCGGCATGCGAGGCTCTCCGTGGTCAGGGAGTTAGGCGAGTAGTCGGAATCTCCGCCCTCGGCCGCGGGCTGCCGATCGCAAGGCACGCTGGATACGTCACGGCATCGCTGGCAATGGACGACATGATCGCGAGCACCGGGGTGAGTTTCCGCGCACTGACGATGCCGTCGTTCATGGACAACATCTTCCGTCAGGTGGCGCCGATCAGGAACCAGGGCATGTTCTTCTCGCCGATCTGCGGGAATCGAAAGTTCCCGACGTGCGCCACCCGCGACATCGCAGCGGTCGCTGTCAGATTGCTACTTGATCCCTCGTGGAACGGCCAGGGCAGCGTTCCGGTGCTCGGCCCCGAGGATCTGTCGTTCGACGACATGGCGCAGATAATGTCTGAAGTGCTGGGCAAGACCGTACGCTTCCAGCAGATTACCGCCGAGGCCTTCAAGGCCCAACTCATCAGTAACGGCATGTCTGATGCCATGGCGCAGGGGATGCTCGATATGGCCATCGCCAAGAACGACGGCCTTGATATTGCCGAGCCGCGCACGCCGCAATCCACGACGCCCACCACTTTCCGCCAATGGTGCGAGACAGAATTAAAGCCGGCGGTACTCGGCTGAAAGGGCCGCTATCCGTCAAACTCAGTGGCAACACCATCCTCACTACGGGTGGCACCAGCGGCATAGGGAACACGATGCGGCGCGAAGCGCCTCTTGAATGCACCCGGCGTCTGGCCCGTCACTCGCTTGAAGGCCCGCCCGAACGGCAGCGGCCTCGCAACGAAAGAGTCAGTTCGCGAGGCTGGCATCGGAGCGCCGTCTGGTCGCCGCCGCTCACCTGCCCTTCCCCGGCATCGGCCACATTCGGGTCGAGGGCAGTGGTTACACGTGGGTCCCGGTGGACTACATCAATCGCGACTTCCAACCGGCTCCGCAGTAGTAGCATGTTTGCCAGCCCTCGCCGGGGGCGCCATTCGAATGTGGTCGCGCAAAGTACACCAGTGGGAAATGTAATGAACGCCATTGAGATTAAGCCAGACGACGTGCTGACAGCCGAACGGTTAATTCCACCCAACGTGCCAATCGTCATGCTCAACCTGGTTACATACCGAGACAGCGTGCAATATTCAGATACGGAGCGCTGCACGGGTCGCGAAGCCTATCTCACACGCTATGCGCCGGCCTTCAATAGGGCGGCCGTGGCCGCGGCGGTTACTGGCATTGAGGTCGTTTACCTGGGCACCGTCGCGGCCTCCATCGTGCCGTCCCAAGATCGGCAGTGGGACGAGATCGTATTGGTTCGCTATCCCAGTTTTTCCGCGCTGAGGAAAGTGATCGAGAGCCCGCTGTATAAATCCGATGCCGAGCCGCACCGGAAAGCCGCTCTGAAAGACTGGCGGTTCATTGTGACGCTTCCCAGCACGCGAACCTCTTAGGCACGTTCGGAACTAAAGCTGCCTGACAGGAGTTGACACACGTCAGAGTTTATTTTGTACCAGCGCGGAGGACGGCGCATGTACATCATCTTGGGCGGTACGGGACGTGTGGGATCGGCAACGGCGCAGACGCTGCTCGCCAAGCGGCAACCAGTGACCATTGTCACTCGAAGTGCATCCAAAGGTGAACTCTGGAAGCAGCGAGGTGCTGAGGTCGCCGTAATCGACGCACATGACGTTGACGCGCTCCGTGCAGTCTTCCGACGCGGCCGCCGAGCTTTTCTGCTTAACCCACCTGCACACCCGTCCTCAGACACCGACGTTGAGGAACGGACCACTGTTCGATGCATACTGGCTGCGCTCGACGGTTCCCGGCTGGAGAAGGTGGTCGCGCAGTCCACCTACGGCGCGCAACCCGGTGAAGCTTGTGGCGATCTGACAGTCTTGAACGGTCTCGAAGAAGGATTGCGCGCGCAGCCGATCCCGGCCACGATCATGCGTGCCGCCTACATGATGAGTAACTGGGATGCAGCTCTAGAGGGAGCCCGCCGTAGTGGCATGCTGCAATCGATGCTTCCCCGCGATTTGAAGATTCCAATGGTCGCGCCGAAGGATCTCGGGGCCGTTGCGGCGCGCCTGCTCCAGGAGCCTGCTCGCGGGACGGAGACCCACTACGCCGAAGGGCCCGAGCGATACACGCCGACCGATGTTGCAGCGGCCTTTGCTCGAGCGCTGGGCAAAGGCGTAGACGTGGAGATCATCGCCCGAGAGCGTTGGGAAGAGACGTTTCGCAGCCTCGGCTTTTCGGAGAAGGCTGCGCGCTCCTATACCTGCATGACCGGCCTCACCGTGGACGGACCCGCACTCCCGGTATCACCAATCCGGGGCGACATTCCGTTGACTGATTACGTATCCGCAGCCGCCCGCAAAAATATCTGATTTAACTGGACTTTTTCCAGGCCCTGGCACTCGTTGATCACGAGTGCTAATAATATTCATGCTGCGGCAAACTGCAAGGGGGGCACAGCCTACGCTTTGGATACGTGAGACATCCGGCCTCTTGAACTGGACGCAAGCACCCCTATCTCGCAGCACAGGCAACCTGTTGTTTCGGATTCGTATGTGACAGCGTGCTAACAGAGGAGGAATGAGTCATGGCTGTTATGCGTTATGAGCCTTGGGGCGTCGTCTCCCAATTACAGAACGAGATCAATCGCGTATTCGGCAATCTGAACGACACCGAGGGCACTAGTGCGACCTCAGAGTGGAGCCCGGCGGTCGATGTGCGTGAGTATGCCGATCGCTTCCAACTGCTGCTGGACGTTCCAGGTGTCGAACCGAAGGAGGTTGAGATCACCCTCGACGGTGGGGTGCTGACCGTCTCCGGCAATCGGACTGAAGAGAAGGCTATGGGGTCTAACGGGGCCGAACAGCCTCAGCAACAGCGGATCGAGCGTCGGCTTGGACGGTTTCATCGGCGCTTCATACTGCCGGACACGGCCGATGCCGACAACGTGAATGCGTCTGGGCGCAACGGTGTACTGGAGATTGTGATTCTGAAGCAGCCGAAAGCGCAGCCGCGCCGCATCACGGTGAAATAGCTTTTGAGCGGGTCGTAGCGCGTTGTATGCGCGACCTGCACCCTGTATGCGGCTTCACGGGCCCGCTGCGGCGGGGAGTTACTTAAACATGAGGAGGGCTTAGTCATGGCCTTGGTGCGTTATGAACCGTGGACGGTTGTTTCGCAGTTACAAAACGAAATCAATCGCGTGTTTGGCAACCTCAACGATGGTGAGAGCAGCAGCGCGACCGCCGATTGGATGCCCGCTGTTGACATCAAGGAGTACGTGGATCGCTTCGAGTTGCTGGTCGACGTCCCGGGCGTGGATCCAAAGCAGGTGGACATTACACTCGATAATGGCGTGCTCACCCTCTCTGGCGAGCGCCGGGATGAACAGTCCGTACAGAAGAGCGGTCAGGGCGAAATTCAGCAGCAACGCAGCGAGCGGCGGCTGGGGCGCTTCCACCGTCGGTTCATTCTGCCCGACACCGTGGATGCCGAAAAAGTGACTGCGACCGGTGGCAATGGTGTATTGGCGATCTCAATTGCCAAGCACGCCAAAGCCCAACCGCGGCGCATTTCCGTGAATTGAGCTCCTTGCCCTGGAAGGCCGATCTCCCGGCCTTCCAGGCCCGCACGGGACAGAGGCTCGCGAAGACACGGACGGGGCCTGACACTACTCCAACGCCGCCAGATTCCGCAGCAAGCGCTGCAGATCCACCGGCTTCACCAGATGCGCGTCGAAACCGGCATCCTGAGCACGTCTGACATGCTCCGGCTGACCGTAGCCGCTCAGCGCGATGAGCCGCGCGTTGCTGCCTCGATCTCTGAGCCGCCTCGCGACTTCGTATCCGTCGATGCCCGGCAGGCCGATGTCGAGAAGGACGATTTCGGGATCGAATGCAGCGGCTCGCGCGAGCGCGTCGGCCGCGCCGTACACGGGCTCTGCCATGTGTCCGGAATGATTCAGGATCATCGCCAGGGAGTCCGCCGAATCGGCGTTGTCATCCACGATGAGGATGCGTCGCATCACGGCGGTCTGTTGTGATTGCTCTTCCCGCAGCTCATCCGGATGAGCAATGACCGGCAAAACCACCTCGAATCGGGCGCCCTTTCCAGGGCCGTCGCTTGCCGCGCTCACGCGTCCGGCATGCATCTCGATTAGACGTCGAACCAACGATAGGCCGATCCCGAGACCTCCTTGCGAGCGATCCAGCGAGCGGTTGCTCTGCACGAACAGATCGAAGATTCGCGGCAAAAGCTCGCCAGGAATGCCCACTCCGTTGTCGCTGATGGTAATCACAGCCTGCCCGCCTTCGGCGCGCATCTCGACTCGAATCTCCCCCCCGGGATCGGTGTACTTGCCCGAGTTGGTCAGAATGTTAGCGATGCACTGAACCAGGCGCGCATGGTCACCATTCACGTACACCGGCTCATATCCGCCTGCAACGAAGACCTTGTGACGATTCTCGCGCATCAGGGATTCGACGCTTTCCAGGGCTTGCGAGATCACAGAAGATAGATTGACGGGCTCGTGCTCCAGTTCGATCCGTCCCTGGGTGATCCGCGACACATCGAGCAGGTCGTCGACCAGGCGTGACAGGTGCGTGCTCTGCCGTTTGACGATAGCCGCTGTAGCCTGCACTTGAGAGTTCCCGGGCAGCATCCGCGCCAGCAGCTCGCCGGCGTTGCGAATGGGAGCGAGCGGATTGCGGAGCTCGTGCGCAAGCATCGCAAGGAACTCGTCCTTACGCCGATCGGCGTTGCGCAAATTCTCCTCCGCAATTTTGAGCGCTTCGAGCTGATCGCGTGTTTGATACTGCCGCAGACGTCCGCGCAGCGCCGCCCGCACCGTGCTGACCAGGGTTCGCGCAGAAGTCGGCCTGTCCAGCACCGTCACGTTGGTCAGCGCCTCGAGGATACCCGCGACAGATGGCGTTTGCGGGCCTGTCTGGCAGAGCAACACCACCGGAAGATCGGACCACGCAGGCTGTCGTGCAAACGATGTGAGAACGGTTTGAATGGTTGGCACCGCGAGAGCGGCGTCTGTCATAATCAATGCGCCAGTTCCGGCATCGATCTCGTGAGCCACGTCGGCCGCATCGTGGCACACGGCGCAGACGAGACCTGCGCGCCGTAGTACCTCGCGGGTGACTTCTCCATCACGGCGACTCGGCGGAAATATCAGAACTTGCTGCTCGTTCACAGCTCGCGTGCGGGGCGCGGCCCGGCTGCCCCTTTAACCGGTTCGCCTCCCAACTCAACAGGTACGCCGGTCAGTACGCCGCGCAATCCCAGCAGCGGTTCGCTCAGGTGCACTCCATCCTTGTCGAACCACAGCTCGCGAATCGAGCCCTCATGCCCCCCGGTGCGCTTCTTCATGACCGAGAGCGCCTTCTTGACTTCGCCGCCATGCTCGAAGTAACGCAACATCACGATCGAATCCGCGAGGTAGCTGGCATCGACGGGGGAGTTCATGGTGGAGCCGAGCATGCCACTTTGAGCGACGACCAGGAATGTGGTGACACCCTGATTGCTGAGGTAAGACAGCAGCTCATGCAGCTGAGCGACGAGGAAATTATCCTGCAGCATCGCGTTCAGGTAGCCGTTCAGGCTGTCGATCACAACTACACGCGCGCCGTCCTCCTCGACAGACTTGCGCACCATGGCTGCGAACTCACCGGGGGAGATCTCAACCGGGTCTATCTGACGGAACGAGATCTGACCACTACCCCCGCCCTCGCGAAGATTCAGCCCCAGCCCGTGCGAACGCGCCAGCAGGGCCGCCTTCGTCTCATCGAACACAAAGCTCGCCGCGTGGTCGCCACGCTGGGTCGCTGCGCATGCGTATTGCAATGCCAGCGTTGACTTCCCGCTACCTGGCGGCCCCACCAACAGTGTACTGGTGCCCCGCTGGATGCCACCGCCGAGCAGCGCATCCAGAGAGGCAACACCGCTCTTGATGACAGACTCGCTGAACTGCGCTGCGTGGTCGGCAGCCACCAGTCGCGGAAACACCACGAGCCCACCGTGCCGAATGGCAAAGTCATGGAACCCGCTCGAGAAATCGCTGCCGCGAAATTTGAGCACCTGCAATTGTCGGCGCGCGTAGCCGTATTCCGGTGGGGTCACATAGAGAGCTATGACGCCATGCGCGATGCTATGGAGCTGTAAGTCCGGTCCTTCGGCGGTCCGGTCATCGAGCATCAGCACGGTGCACTTGCGACCGACGAAAAACTGCTTGAGGGCCAGGATCTGCCGGCGATAGCGCAGAGAGCTCTGGGCCAGCAACCGCATCTCGGACAGCGAATCGAACACAAGCCGCGCGGGATTGCTGCGCTCGATGGCCTCCAGGATCATTCCCATCGTCTCCGAGAGCTCCACATCCGAGGGCTGGATCATCGTGACAGCGCCATCGCCGCTCAGCTCGTGCTGCTGGTCAGGGATGAGCTCGACGATATCGATTCCATCCAGCGACCAGCCGTGCGATCCGGCACCCGCCTCGAGCTCCTGCCGAGTCTCGGACAGCGTTACATAGAGGCACTTCTCCCCTTGATGCGCGCCTTCCAGCAGAAATTGCAGAGCTAAAGTCGTCTTACCGGATCCGGGGTTGCCGTCGATCAGATACAGGCGCTCTGGGATCAATCCGCCGTGAAGAACATCATCCAAGGCGCCAATCCCGGTCTTCAGTCGCTGCATTGCACGCATAGAGCCCGGCCCTTCCACCTGTGACTTAGGCTGAATAACACGTGAGGGTACCGCGTGTTCCATGTTCAGCCCAGGGCTTCCGAGAGGGAACGGGACCTAATGGGGACCGATGGCTTTTCTACAGTTTGAAGGAGAGTTGAACGACGCCGTAATCTGCGTCTTGGCCACCTTGATGCCGCAACAGGGAACCGACGCTGGCGTGCACATAAGACACCGTCAGCTCGCAGTACGACAGCGGACGCCATGCGGCTTTGACGAAACTGAGGGCGGTGATGAAATTACTACCGTCTCCAGTGCCGCGAACGAGCGGTATGCCGGGCGGCTCATAGACCGCATCGTGACTGGATAGCCGCTGGAGCACGTCAACGCCGCCCTGCAAGGTAAGTTGGGGGGTGAGCCGCAAAGTGAGATTAGGCTGAATATCCCAGTCATTGCCGGGATACGTAAGCGGGGCATCGGTGAAGTAACCAAGATTCGGATACAGAACGTCGAAGGTTCCAACTTTCCGGTCCGCGCTCGCCGAGTCGCCGCTCGCAAGGCCGAGGCTGACACCGGCTCGCGGCCTCCAACGCCCCCGCCAGGTGTATCCCAGGTCGGCCGCAAAACCGTAAGCGTGAATATCGGCAGCGGCGACCGCACCTCGCTGAACCGAAGCCTGCGTGGCGTAGTCCCAGTCTGATGTGCGTCCGCCGAATCTCACGCCCCACGTGCGGCGCAGCTCTGGGCCGACCGCGTCCTGGTAGACCGCCCTATCGCGGCGGCGGCCGAAAAAGAACACTTCTGCCACCGGCGCGCCTGCATGGCGGCCGAATGTCTCTTTGAGGCGTGCCCCCCAGAAGTCTTCACCGGGAGTAGCGCGGTCGTCGAATGCCCCTTCTTGGTTGAGCACGGGATGGCCGCCAAAAATTGAGCCTGAGAGCGCACCTACATCGACGCTCGCCAGCGCCAGGTCGAAGGCGCGCCGCAGATTTGCAGCGTCGCGAACCGCAACGAGCCGATTGCCGCCAAAATCCATTTCCTGCCGTCCGATTCTCAGCAGCAGATGCGCTTTTTCACGCGATACCCCGAAGTCGACGAAAGCCTGCGCCACATCGGGGCGGCTGCGATCGAAGAGACGCTCCGCAGGTTTCCGTCCGCCATCCGTCGCGGCAGAGAGCTGCACGAACAGACGCGGCCCGGCCTCGCTTCGAAGGTCCACGTCGGCGAGGAATCGCTCGCCGTTCGCCGTATAACTCTCCCCTGCGCGAATGCCGAACGAAGGTCTGGACAATGACTCAACCTTGAAGCGATATTCGCCACCGAGAGTCAGCCACGCGGCGCCCGACGATGTGAGCGGCACATAACGCAGCCGCTGCAAGCCCGCAAGAGACGTGCTGCGTGCGGCCAGAGCGCGACAATCATCCGCCCAGCGAAACACCTGTGGCGCGCAAGGATCTGCAGGAGCGCCCTGTTGTGCGCGAGCTGAAGACGCAACCGAAATGGCGAGGCACACGAGGCCTCGCCGCAATGCTTTCCGCAACATGTTATGTCAGTCCGGACACGGCGCACCGGCCGCCGTCCAGCGCCGAACTGCCTGCATGAACTGCTCGTGGCTGAGCGGTGGCGTCTCGCGCGCTTGCCCCCGGGAATTGACGCCTGGATTCCAAGCCCACTGGATAAAGTGATCGTTTTGCAGATGTTCTTCGAGCGCGTGCAGATCGCGGCCGCCATTGCGGCTCTTGTCGAGCACCCTCCGACACAGTGCACCGGCCGTCATCACTACGCCTGGCTCACTCTCCCAAGCCATTGCCAGAGGCGCCATTCGCCAGTCCGCTGCACCCGGTACGCCGCTGTCACGTTGGGTCTGTGACTGATGACAAAGCGTGCACCGTGCACCGGCCGCCCCACGATCGTCAGTGCCGCGCGCGACGAGGAACAGGTGGCGGTGGCGATCATTGCCCTGACGCGGATAGTCCGTCATGGGGTGGCAGTTCACACACCGTGGATGTACCAACACGCTGGCGATTGGTGCGAAGAGCGCCGCACCCACGTTTGTTTTCGCGGACTGGCCCCGCGCAGTATCCTGCGCGTGGAGATTCAAGACAGTTACGATGCCGATGAAGAACATCATGCAAGCACCGATGACACTCACGCGACGAACAACTCTCATCGTCATGGTCACTTTCCCTGCTCAAGATGCTGTCTCGCAGCGCGCTGAATGGCCAATCTGACCCGCTGGTACGTTCCGCAGCGGCAGATATTCGTCATCGCCTGTGCGATCTGCTCTTCGTTCGGTTGTGGTACCACGGCAAGCAGCGCCGCCGCGGCCATGATCATTCCTGACTGACAGTAGCCACACTGAGGCACCTGCTCCGCGATCCATGCCTGCTGCAACGGATGCGAGCGATTCGGCGCGAGTCCCTCGATCGTCGTGATCTGCCTGCCAACCGCTGCTGCGACGGACACCGAACACGAGCGAGCTGCCTGCCCATCCAGGTGGACGGTACACGCGCCGCACGCCGCGACTCCGCAGCCGAATTTCGTGCCAGTCAGTGCGAGTTGCTCCCGGATCGCCCACAGGAGCGGCGCTTCGGGTTCAATCTCGATCTCATGCTGTTGACCATTGACATTCAGCGCAACCATGCCAGCGACTCCCTCGAATTCAGACAAGCTGCAGTCCGTTCCGTGACAACGGCAGCGCGCGTATCCGGCGGCCGGTGGCGGAGTGGATCGCATTGGCAAGTGCCGGCGGCAAAGCAACCGGGCTGACTTCCCCGACCCCGCCGAGCGCGCCGCCACTGACGATAAATTCCGTGACAAGCCGGGGAGTCTCCGCCAGATACGGCAGCGAATAGCGATTCAGATTGTCTTCGACCGCCGCGCCGGCCTTGAATGTGATTTCGGCCTTACAGTACGCCAGCCCGAACACGACTCCCCCTTCGATGCCTGCGGCGGCGATGCCAGGGTCCAACACGCGGCCGCAATCCACCACGGACACGGCGCGACGCACCTTCACATCGCTGCCGACTACTTCGACATCGACGATCTGCGCAAGATAGGTACCAAAGGCGAATGCAAACGCCACGCCGCGTCCATAACCTTTGCCAAGCGGATCGCTCCAGCGAGCGAGACTGGCCGCGCGCTCGAGAACGGCAACGGCGCGGGGGTCGTGCGCCAGGAGTTTGAGCCGATAGGCCAGCGGATCCTGCCTGGCCTGCGCGGCGAGCTCGTCAATAAAGCTTTCGAGGGCAAAGATGTTGGGGCCATAACCCGTGGTGCGCATGACCGATGTTTGCACCGGCGTCTTCAGGAGATGAAAATCGACGCGGCGATTTGCGAACCGATAAGGAATTTCCTTCATACCCTCCATCGCGCTGGGATCGATGCCGCTGTCATTGATCATCTTCTGCAAGGCCGGGAATATCGGCAGGAGAATCGTCGGCGACACGACGCGTGCCGCCAGCGCTGTCGGGAGCCCATCTATGCCGAGAACGGCGGACAGTTTCACCATCGTCGCCGGACGAAAGGAATCACGACGAATGTCTTCCTCCCGGTCCCAGATCACCTTCACCGGAGCACCGACTCCTCTTGAGATCAATGCGGCCTGGACAACGAAGTCCGGCAGCAGGCGGCGCCCGAAGCCCCCACCCAGATAGTCGCTTCGGTTGACGAAGATCTGCTCGTCCTTCAGTCCGAGCGCGCTCTTCAGGCTCATCAGCGCGAGCTCCTGTCCCTGTGTCGGAGCCCAGATTTCGCAACGGTCCGCCGTGACGTGCGCCGCGCAATTCATTGGCTCCATGGTTGCATGCGCGGCGAACGGATTCTGATAGTCGCGGGTCACGACACTACCGTGTTTCTGGATTTCTGACAGCGCGTCGCCTTCGTTGACCGCCGCGGCGAACGGACCCTGATCGAGCGCTGCCTGATACTGTGTCATCAGCGCCCCATGATCGAGACCGGCGTTGGGACCAGGGTTAAATTCCAACTGCATCGCCTGGAGCGCACTGCGCGCGCGCCACCATGTGTCCGCTACAACTGCTACGCCGCCAGGAATTGGCAACACGGCTTTCACGCCCGGGCGCGCAAGCGCGACCTTACTGTCATAGGGCTTGACCGTACCTCCAACACTCGGCGCAGTACGTACCGCGGCAAGCAGCATGCCGGGCAACTGGAAGTCGATGCCAAACTTCGCGCTGCCATCGACCTTCGGGGGCACATCCACTCGGGCAAGCGATTTGCCGATCAGCGCGAGCTCCCCATCGGATTTGATTTTCGGCGCTGCGGGTGGCGGTAGGCTCGCGGCCTCGGCCGCGACGGCGCCGAAGGATACCTTGCGACCGGTACCTTCCAGAATGATGTGACTGTTCTGCGCGCGGCAGCGCTCGGGCTGGACCTTCCAGCGCGCAGCCGCCGCGGCCACCAACATCTCACGCGCGCTCGCACCCATCTTTCGCAGATGGTCGTAGAACGATTGGATGCTCTCGCTGTTTCCGGTAAACATCCAGTTCAGCCGCGGGTTTCGGTATGCCTTGTCGAAAGGCGCCGTTTGAAGCTTGACTCGCGTCCAATCGGCGCCCAGCTCGTCGGCGAGCAGCGCCGGCAGCGTCGTGCTGATTCCCTGTCCCATCTCGGCCTGCGAGACAACGAGCGTCACTACGTTATCGGGGGTGATCCGCACCCACGAAGTGACCCAGCTCGCGGGCTCTCGTTGCACGGCTTGCGTATGATCTCGCTCCACCGCTAACACACTCCATTGCGATGACAGCAGTAGTCCCCCGCCCGCCAGCGCGGAGACTTTCAGAAAGTCTCGGCGCGAGTTGCCGCTGGTTGTGGTGTGCATAGGATGCGACATACGTCTTGCGGGCCTCAATAGTGAGCGGATTTGGAAATGGCGTACTGGGGCGGATACAACGTGGCCTGCACCGTCTGATACAGTGTGGTGAAACTGCGGCCATGGTACAGACCGAGGCACGCACTTCAACGAACCAGACGGTAAGTAAGGAGATGACGAGTGGCGAAGAGACTCGCACGTACGTTCGGCTGTTCAACCGAGTTCACGCTTGACGTGCTGGGTGGCAAGTGGAAAACAGTGATTCTGTGTTATCTCAAGCAGGAGCCACTGCGTTATGCGCAGCTCCGACGGCTCATCCCGAGCTTGAGCGACAAGATGTTGACAGAGCGCCTTCGGGATCTGACTGAGCGCGGACTGGTGATGAAAAAGCGCGTAACCGGTCAGCCATACGAACTGTACATGCTCACGCCCACGGGCAAATCATTGGGGGCGGCGCTCGCTGAGCTGTATCGCTGGGGCGAAAAGCATGCTG